>Ga0316205_10005517_pt1 | contig 10441 bp, 11 predicted proteins | sample 3monthpyrite_MG_FD_204941 | JGI IMG/M metagenome (GOLD analysis project Ga0316205, IMG submission 204941) | Microbial mat bacterial communities from mineral coupon in-situ incubated in ocean water Damariscotta River, Maine, United States -... | ecosystem: Environmental > Aquatic > Marine >...
ACTCCCTGCAACGGCCCTGTCACAGGCTACATTTCCAGTGAATCTGAAGCAAGTTGCCCGAGCGATGGTCTGGCGTGGGTCCGGGCCAGTGTCAGGCCAGGAATGCCAGCGTCCCCAGCGTCAGCAGGCTGGTCCAGACGATGATCTGCGCAATTGCGTCGATGCGCACGCCGTAAAGCAGCGCGAGACTGAACGACATCGCGCCGGTTGGTCCGGCGGCCGCGAGCACGTACAGGTCACGGGTCGGATCGTCGCCCGCGAATATCTGGAGCCCGGTCCAGATCGCCAGCGGGAAGGCGAGCAGTTTCATCAGCGTGAAGGTGACAACGACACCTTCAACCCGGAACCGGGTTTGTGACAGGGTCACGCCAAGCGCGAACAGCGCGACGGGCGCGGCGGCGGCACCGGTGAAACTGACGAAGGTATCGGCGGGCGCGGGCAGGGCGATGCCCAGAGCGGACACCAGCACGCCAAGCACAAGACCCTGCACGATTGGTATTCTGACAATTGAGGAAACAACCGCGGCAGGCGTGATCTTGTGCAGGCGGATGATCTGCAATGCGATCATCGAGCAGCCGAAAGCGAAGAACGCATCCAGCGCGACGATCGCGGTAACCGGCAGCACGTTTTCCGGCCCGTAGAGCAGCACTGAAATCGGCAGAACGTAAAAGGCGTTGTTGGCAAATATCCCGGCAAATCCCAGCAGGATAGCCTCGTCCACAGGTCGCCCGAACAGCTTTCTGGCCAGACCGAAACCAACAAGAAACAGCAGCGTTTCGGTTCCGGCATAGACCAGCAGGGGCCGGGCGCTGAAGGACAGGACGGGTGTGCCGACCAGAAGCCCGAACAAAAAGACCGGCATCAGGAACTGCATTGCGAAGCTGTTCAGAACCCGGGCGTCCTCCAGACTGACGCGTTCGCGCCATCCCAGGAAAAAGCCAAGGAACATCACCGCGAAGACCGGCAGAATCGGATCGACCAGAACGGTCAGGACGGCATTCATGGATCCCTCGGGTCAGCCGGTTCGGGCCTGTGTCATTGGCCGCGTGTCCTAGTCGGGAATTCGGGTGCTGGCAACGGAACGGCGGTGAAGCGTGACCAAGACTGTGGCCATGATCGCGAGGTTGACAAGACCTGCGATGACACCGTTCAGGAAGGTCCAGTTGTAGGCGCCGGTCAGGTCGAAGAAAAACCCGCCCTGCCATCCGCCCAACGCGTGCCCGATCCAGCCGAACGCCAGAACCAGGCCGGTGGCCGATGCGCGTCGATTTGCCGGGACAAGCGCGCGAACCGTGACCAGAACGCCGGTCATGACGCCGCCATAACCAAACCCGTAGAGCGGCGCGTAAAGCCAGAACGCCTGCATCGACCCCAGAAACACGAAGCCGATCATCAGCGCTGTTTGCCACGCCGTTGCGGCCATCCATGCGCGGATCGGCCCGATGATGTCTGCCAGTTTGCCAAAGAACACCCGCCCGAAAATGGCCGCGACCAGCATGACGAGCAATGGTCCCCCGGCCTCTGGCCCCACGTTCAGAGTCCCTTGGATCAGGGGCACCAGATGCATCAGCGGCACGGCCATTCCCGTACAACAGCCCAGTACCGCAACGGAAAGCGCTGGCAGGGCTTTTCGGGAGGAGAGAAGTAGGGCCCGTGTGGTCGCACCCGGACCACCCTGTGCGCCCTCGGGCGGCTCGAACATCAGAAGCGACAGGGGCAACAGGGTCAGGGCCGCAAAGAGGCCGAGGAACGTGAACGCGTTCTGCCACCCGACCGACTCGATCAGATGCCCGGCGACGAAAGGTACAAGGCCCTGGCCAAGTCCCTGCCCCGCCGAGGCAATGCCGATGGCCAGCCCGGCACCGGTGCGGAACCAGCCGCCGACAAGCGCGATCACCGGGGCGAACAGCGCCCCGCCGCCGATTGCCCCGGCAATGAAGAACAGCGTATAGAACTGCCCCAGGGTTTCGGCCCGCGCGGCCAGCATCAGCGACAGGGACAGTGTCGCCGCACCGGCCATGCAGATGGTGCGCGTTGCAAAGCGGTCGGCCAAAAGACCCATCACGATCCCGCCGATTGCGATGCCGATCAGCCCTGCGGAGTTGATCCCCGCGACCTCGGCCCGCTCCCATCCGAAATGGGATTCCAGCGGGACCAGAAAAACCGAGAGACCATTAACCAATGTGCCCATGGCGATGCCCAGCAAAAGCGCTGCCGCCGAGACGATGAGCCAGCGGATTGCGGGTTGTGGCTGTGTCGCGGGTTGGGCCATCAGGGCGATCCTTTGGTATATCGAGCAAATCTATAGCGGTCGCCGTGTCTGGTAATCGTCGCGGCCCGGCGCACCAGACCCTACATCTTGCTGGAACGCTCGGCCACACTGGACTGATTTTGATCTTGTGGCACCTGAATCTTTTCGTCTCCTGATCGGTGGAAATACAATCTGGCGATGATTTCAGGCGACTGCAAACAGCGTTGGTGTTCGGGAACGCGAACCACCTCGGAAAGGTCCGACAGGACAACCTGTAGAAAGCTCGCCGCTAGGCGTTGCACGGGTGCAAAAAATGCCACAACCTGCGGGAAATCTGAAACAGGGGAGAACACATGCGCACCAGAGCAGCCGTGGCATTGGAAGCCGGAAAACCGCTGGAAATCATGGAGGTCAACCTCGACGGTCCGAAAGCGGGCGAGGTCTTGGTCGAGATCAAGGCAACGGGCATTTGCCATACCGATGAATTTACCCTGTCAGGCGCCGATCCCGAGGGGCTGTTTCCCGCGATCCTGGGCCATGAGGGCGCGGGCGTCGTGCTGGAGGTCGGTCCCGGCGTGACGAGCCTCGTGCCGGGCGATCACGTCATCCCGCTTTACACCGCAGAATGCCGCGAGTGCGACTACTGCCTGCACCCCAAGACGAACCTGTGCCAGAAAGTGCGCGCCACGCAAGGGCAAGGCGTGATGCCGGATGGAACCTCGCGCTTCTCGATGCTCGATGGCACGCCGATCCTGCATTACATGGGGTGTTCGACCTTTTCGAACCACACGGTTCTGCCCGAGGTCAGTCTGGCCAAGGTGCGCAAGGACGCGCCGTTCGACAAGATCTGCTATATCGGTTGCGGCGTGACCACCGGCATCGGTGCGGTGATCTTTACCGCCAAGGTCGAGATCGGCAGCCGCGCCATCGTGTTCGGTCTGGGGGGCATTGGTCTCAACGTCATTCAGGGCCTGCGTCTGGCCGGGGCGGACCAGATCGTCGGGGTCGATATCAATCCCGGCAAGGTCGAGATGGCGACGCATTTCGGCATGACCGATTTCGTCAACCCGACCGAGGTTTCCGGCGATCTGGTCGGCCATCTGGTCGAACTGACCGGCGGTGGAGCTGATTACACATTCGACGCCACCGGCAATGTGCAGGTCATGCGCACGGCGCTGGAAGCCTGTCACAAGGGCTGGGGCGAAAGCATCATCATCGGCGTCGCCCCGGCGGGGGCCGAGATCAGCACCCGACCGTTCCAGCTTGTCACCGGACGCAGCTGGCGCGGCACAGCCTTTGGCGGTGCGCGGGGCCGAACGGATGTGCCCAAGATCGTCGACTGGTACATGGACGGCAAGATCGAGATCGACCCGATGATTACCCACCAGTTGAAGCTGGAGGACATCAACAAGGGATTTGATCTGATGCATGCGGGCGAGTCGATCCGTTCGGTCGTGGTCTATTGATTATCCGGGCGGCAACGCCCGACGATCACGGGGCGATCTGGGGCATTCTGGAGCCGATCTTCAGGGCGGGCGATACCTATACCATTGATCCCGACACCGACCGGGACGCGGCGTTGGCCTATTGGTGCGCGCCGACAATCCACACTTATGTGGCCGAGGTGGATGGCGTCGTGCTCGGCACCTATTACATCAAGCGCAATCAGGCAGGGGGCGGCGGTCATGTCTGCAATTGCGGTTTTGCAACGTCGCCCGAGGCGCGGGGCAGGGGTGTCGCGCGCGGAATGCTGGACCATGCGCTTGCAACCGCGCCCGCGCTTGGATTTCGCGCGATGCAGTTCAATTTCGTGGTGGCCAACAACACCCGTGCCATCGCCATATGGGAGCGCGCCGGGTTCGAGACCGTGGGCCGGTTGCCCGGCGCGTTCCTGCATCCCCGCGACGGCTATATGGATGCGCTGGTGATGTACAAATCGCTGGTGACCTGACGCAGATTGCGTGCCGACCCGGATCGGCCCCTTGCCTCTGCGCCGGGAGGGGCGTAGTTTAGAACTATTCTAAATACGGACTTGTCATGCGCCTGAATTTCCCCAACCGATTGCGGTTTTCCGAGTTGAGCGAGCAGGAGATCCTGGCGCTTGCGATTTTCAGCGAGGAAGACGACGCGCGGATCTACCGTGGCTACGCCGAACATCTGCGCGCCGAATACCCTGAAAGCGCCAAGATCTTCGATGCCATGGCCATCGAAGAGGACGACCATCGCGAGCGCCTGATCCAAGCTCATAAAAAGCGGTTCGGCGACGTGATCCCCCTGATCCGGCGCGAGCATGTTTCGGGTTTCTACGAGCGCCGCCCGGTCTGGCTGGTTGAGAACCTCGGCCTGGACCGAATCCGGCAGGAAGCCGCGCGGATGGAGCAAACCGCGGCGCGGTTCTACACCACGGCGGCGCAGGCGAGTTCGGATGCTGACACACGCAAACTGCTGGGCGATCTGGCCGCGGAAGAGGCCGGTCACGTGGTCAGGGCGGAAGACCTGACCGAACTGGTGCAGGACAGCGATGCCGCCGAGGATGAGGCCAAGGCCGCGGACCGCCAATTCGTTTTGACCTGGGTCCAGCCCGGACTGGCAGGGCTGATGGACGGCTCGGTCAGCACATTGGCCCCGATTTTTGCCGCCGCGTTTGCCACCGGCGACACCTGGCAGACCTTTCTGGTGGGGCTGGCCGCCAGTGTCGGCGCGGGGATCTCTATGGGCTTTACCGAGGCTGCCTCGGACGATGGTCAGCTTTCGGGCCGGGGCAGTCCGTTCAAACGCGGGCTGAGTTCCGGCGTGATGACCACATTGGGCGGCCTCGGGCACGCGCTTCCTTATCTCATCACCGATTTCTGGACCGCGACGACGATCGCGGCTCTCGTCGTTTTCGTCGAATTGTGGGCCATCGCCTGGATCCAGAACCGCTTCATGCAGACGCCGTTTTTCCGCGCCACTTTGCAGGTCGTGCTGGGCGGGGCGCTGGTGCTCGCAGCCGGGATATTGATCGGGTCGGGCTGACGGCGCGAGAGAATTCGCCGGTCGGCGCCGGGTGTCGGCGTTGCGGAGGGCTTTGCCCCCGACCCTGCCGAGCAGGGTCTCCCCCAGGATACTTTCAGGAACAATGAAGAGGGGCGCGGCGCGTCGGGAAGGAAGGGTTTGCGGGCCGTTGGTGAGGAGGCCGGGGCGCGGGGTCTTTCTTCGGTCCCAACCGCGTGCTAACGGGCGGATATGGTTGCGATCTTCCTCCAAACGCTCCCCTTTTTTGCCATTATCGCGCTGGGCTATATCGCAGGGCGTACGAATTTCTTTTCGCCCGAAGCCACGGCCTATCTGACAAAATTCGTTTTCTATTTTGCCCTGTCGGCGATGTTGTTCCGGTTTTCCGCCAACCTGAGCTTTGACGACATCTGGGTGCCCGAAGCGTTGGGGGCCTATTTGTGGGCCTCGGGCCTCATCTACCTGCTGGTGACGGTTGTCGCGCTGATCCGGCGACTGGGAATTGAAGAGGCCGCCGTCGAAGCGCAGTGCGGCGTGATCGGCAATGTCGGTTTCCTGGGCATCCCGATGCTGGTGCTTCTGATGGGTGAGCGGGCGATCATCGGCGTGATGCTGTGCCTGGTGGTCGACCTGGTCTTTTTCGGCAGCCTGATCGTGATCCTGATTACCGGGTCGCGCGACGGGCGAATCCGGCTTGGCATTCTGCGCACCATGGGGCTGGGCCTGCTGAAAAACCCGATGATCGTCTCGATCGTGGTCGGCCTGGGCTGGTCGGCGTTCAGCCTGCCGATCCCTGACCCGCTGAACGCGTTTGTCGGCATTCTGGGAGGCGCCGCAACACCGGGCGCGCTGTTCGCCATCGGCGCTTCGCTCGCCACCAAATCGGCCGAGCGGGTCGAGGTCGCGGCCTGGCTGTCTTTTGCCAAGCTGGTTCTGCATCCGGCGGCGGTTGCGGTTGCGGTGCTTTTCCTCGTCCCGGTCGAACCCTACCTGGCGGGGGTCATGATCGCGGCGGCGTCCTTGCCAACGGCGGGCAATGTATACATCCTGGCGGCGCATTACGGGGTTGCCCCGGCGCGTGTGTCCGCCACTATCCTGATCTCGACCGCAGTCAGCATCCTGACTGTTTCAGGAGTGATTGCCTGGGTCAGCGGCGCATAAAGGAGCGAACTCATGCAGACCTTGTCCGAGAACCGGTGTTTCGGCGGCATTCAGGGGGTTTATTCCCACGAATCCGATGTCACCGGCTGTGACATGACTTTTGGCCTTTTCCTGCCAGAGGAAGCTTCGGACGCGCCGGTTCCGGTGCTGTGGTACCTGTCGGGCCTGACCTGCACCCACGAAAACGCCATGGTGAAGGCGGGCGCACAGGTCTTTGCCGCCGAGCATGGGATTGCGCTGATTTTCCCCGATACCTCGCCACGGGGCGAACACATTGCCGACGATGCGGATTACGATCTGGGCAAGGGTGCGGGGTTTTACGTGAACGCCACCCGTCGCCCCTGGGCCCCGCATTTCCAGATGTGGGACTATGTCAGCGCGGAACTGCCCGAGCTTGTTTTCGGGGAATTCGCGCTTGACCCCGAACGGCAGGCGATCACCGGGCATTCGATGGGCGGGCACGGCGCGCTGACGCTGGCGATGCACAACCCGGACACCTATCGCTCGGTCTCGGCTTTTGCACCGATTGCGCACCCATCGGTCAGCGACTGGGGCCGCAAGCAATTCGGGGCCTATCTGGGCAACGACGAAAGCCAGTGGGCGGCGCATGACGCGACCCTGCTGATGCGCGAGAAAGGGTTTCCGGGGCAGGTTCTGGTCGATCAGGGCACGACCGACCAGTTCCTTGATCTCCTGATGCCCGAGGCACTGGCGCAGGCAATGGCCCGTCGTCGGCAACCGGGGGTGTTCCGGATGCAGGAAGGCTATGACCATTCGTATTTCTTCATCGCCAGTTTCATGGCCGATCACGTCGATTTCCATGCCGAGGCGCTCTACGCGTGACGGTTTATGTCGATGCAGATGCCTGTCCGGTGAAGGCCGAGGTTGTACGCGTGGCGGAACGCCATGGCGAACCGGTCAAGATCGTCGCCAATGGCGGCATCCGCCCCAGCCCGCACCCGCTGGTGGAAACCGTGATCGTGGCGGAGGGTTCAGACATCGCGGATATGTGGATTGCCGAGCGCGCCGGAAAAGGCGACGTTGTGGTAACGGGTGATATTCCCCTGGCGGCAAAGGCGATCGAGGCGGGCGCGCTGGTGCTGAAACATAATGGCGAGGCATTGACGGCGGCCAATATCGGCAATGTTCTGGCGACGCGCGATCTGATGGCCGACCTGCGCGCTGCCGATCCGTTCCGGCAGGGCGGCGGCAAGGCGTTTTCGAAATCCGACCGGGCACGGTTTCTGGATGCGTTGGAGCGGGTGTTGCGCAAGGCGGCGCAATTGCGGGCACCCTGAGAACAGGAGGCGGCGAGATGCCGGTTGAAGCGGTTATTTTCGATATTGGCAACGTGCTGATCGAATGGATGCCCGAACGGTATTACGACCGTGCCCACGGCACCGAGATGCGCAAACGCCTGTTTGCCGAAGTGGACCTGCACGCGATGAACGACCGGATCGACCGGGGCGAAAACTTCCGTGACACGGTTTACGAGACGGCCGAGGCCTATCCCGATTTCCGGCACCTGATCCACGATTGGTACGAACACTGGATCGCGCTTGCCGCCCCGGTCATCCCGCAATCGGTGCGATGTCAGAGGGCGCTGCGTGACAAAGGAATTCCAGTGTTTGCGCTTTCGAACTTTGGAATCCAGAGTTTCGACTATGCCAAGTCGATCTACAGGTTCCTGGAAGAATTCGACCGCTCCTATATCTCGGGCCATATGGGGGTCATCAAACCCGATCCGCTGATCTATCGCATGGTCGAGGCCGATTGCGGCGTCGAGCCAGACGGGCTGTTGTTTGTGGATGATCGGGCCGACAACATCGCCGCCGCGGTGGCGCGGGGCTGGCAGACGCATCTGTTTGAAACCCCGCAGGGCTGGGCTGACCGGCTGATCGCCGAAGGATTGCTGACAGCCGAGGAGATCGCGCCATGACCCTGCAATTCATCGGGCCCGAGGCCGCAGCCCATCTGGACTGGCTAGCCCTGACCCGCGCACTGGAAGACGGGCATCTGCGGCCAAGGGGCGATATTCGGGACAGTTTTCTGTACCGGGGCGATGACACGGTTCTTAGCCGGGCGGCGTGGATCGACGGGCTGGGGATCGCGGTCAAGACCGCCCTGTTGTTTCCGGGTAATCTGGACCGGGGCCTGCCCAATATGAGCGGGATCGTCACCTTGTTTGACGACGCGACCGGGCAGCCTTCGGCCATCCTGGATTTCATGCTGGTGACCAAGTGGAAAACGGCGGCGGACTCGCTTCTTGCGGCGCTGAAGCTGGCACCGCCCGGGGTCGAGACGATCCTGTTGGTCGGGGCGGGCCGGGTGTCGGCCTCGATGATCGAGGCGTATTCCGCAGGTTTCCCGGATGCGAAGTTCGAGATATGGAACCGTTCGCCGGGACGTGCCGAGGCCATGACGTCGGATCGCGTGACCCCGGTTCGCGACCTGGCCGAGGCGGTCGGGCGCGCCGACATCGTGGCCACCGCGACCATGTCCACCAATCCGGTGATCCGGGGCGACTGGATCACACCGGGAACGCATCTTGATCTGATCGGGGCCTACCGCTCGGATATGCGCGAGGTGGATGATGCGGCAATCTCGAAGGCGGCGCTGTTCGTGGACAGCCGGGAAACGACACTGGCCCATATCGGCGAGATGCTGATCCCCATCGGCGACGGCGTGATCTCGGAGCAGGACGTTCGCGCCGATTTCTATGACATCGCCAGCGGTGCGTTCACCCGACCCTCGCCCGAGGCGATCACCATCGCCAAGAATGGCGGCGGGGCGCATCTGGACCTGATGACGGCGCATTACATTCGCGATGCGGTGCCGGCGACATGATCTGGGCGGTCGGCTTCGCGCTTGCCTCACTGATCCTCGCGCCCTTTCTGATCGAGGCGTCGCGCAAGCCGGTCGATGCGATCCTGCAAGCCGACGCTCCGGGAAACTTCGCCGTTCTGTCGGACGGGGCCACGCATTATCGCTGGGATGGCCCGGAAGGGGGGCCGGTGGTGGTGATGATCCACGGTCTGACCTCGCCCAGCTACTTCTTCGATCCGATCGTGACCGGCATCAACGCGCTGGGCTTTCGGACCCTGCGGTATGATCTCTATGGCCGGGGATATTCCGACCGGGTCCGCGCAGATCACGATGCGGACCTTTACTGCCGCCAGCTGTCGGAACTGCTGGACGTGCTGGACGTGAAGGGGCGCGTGTCGTTGATCGGCTATTCCATGGGCGGCGGGATTGCCACCGAGTTTGCCGCGCGCGATGCCGACCGGATCGAATACCTGGTGCTGCTCGCCCCTGCGGGCATGGCCCACATCCCGACGCGGCTTGACCGCCTGATGCGCGATTGGCCGGGATTGGGGGAATGGTTGTGCCGGGGACTGGGCGCAAAAAACCTGCACAGGCAGCTTGCCTATATCCCGGACGAAACGCTACGCGACCAACTGATTGCCGAGACGCGTCGGCAAGGTGTCATGCCCGCGATCCTGTCGAGCGGGCGGCACTTTCTGCGCGATGATCTGGAAGACGCGCATGAGCGGCTGATGCGCGCGGCATTGCCGGTGCTTGCCATCTGGGGCGGGCGCGACTCGGTCATTCCGCCGATTGCCCGCGAAATCCTGGAAGAGTGGAACCCTGAGGCCCAGCAGTTTACGATTGATGACGCCGAACACGGGCTGATTTCGTCGCATCCACGGGAAATCGTGGTGGCGTTCGGCAATTTCACCGACGACTTCATCTAGGGGCTGTTGACGTTCGTAGCAACGTCAACAGCCCCTAGGCGAGGTCATTCAGGCGGCTTGCGGTCGAACCGAGGGCTTCTCGCGGATTGGCAGGTGAACAACGGCCGAAAATGCACCCACGCCGACGCCGATCCACCATACGAGCGTATAGTCGCCAAAGATGTCGAACAGGCGTCCGCCAAGCCAGACCCCCAGAAAACTGCCCACCTGGTGACTGAAGAAAACGATCCCGTAAAGCGTGCCCATATAGCGCAACCCAAAGATATGTGCCACGAGACCA
>Ga0316205_10005521_pt1 | contig 10436 bp, 17 predicted proteins | sample 3monthpyrite_MG_FD_204941 | JGI IMG/M metagenome (GOLD analysis project Ga0316205, IMG submission 204941) | Microbial mat bacterial communities from mineral coupon in-situ incubated in ocean water Damariscotta River, Maine, United States -... | ecosystem: Environmental > Aquatic > Marine >...
CCGCCACCAGAAGATGGGATTTTAAATATCTCAGGCATACTAGAGACAAATTCATCAACAGTTAAATTTCCATTTGCACCAGTCTCTATTTTATCGCCAACCATAGCGACAACAGCACCATCATTAACGGTAAATTTGGACTTAACTTGAGCCATTACCGCCTCATGAGCATCAGGAGAGATCTTGTATTGTGTAAACGCTTTGTTTGCAGCGCCCTCTAACTCATATTTACTTATTGTCGAGCTATACGTTGATTTAGCATCATTTAATTGAGTAGTTAGGTTTTTAATCTTACCTTCGTAATCTGCCTTAATAACCCTTGTGCGTGAATCAACTAAACCGTCAAAATCTTTCTTATCAATAAACTCTGCATCTAGAAGCTTTCTTTTTTGTTCTTGTAGTTCTTTGACCTCTTCTAGATCGATATCTTTATAAGCCTCTTTATCTTTCATTAACTGTACATTAGTAGCTCTGAATTCGTCTAATTTGGTTTTATCAACAGCGCCATCAACTTCTAGTTGGTAGTTATCACCGTCTTTTTTGTAAAAAGTTTGCTCAGCCTCGCTTAGTTTTTCAAATGAAGCTTTATCTAGTCTATATTTTAACATTGGTTAATCCTCTGGATTATTTAGGGATAGCTCATGGCTTGAAATTAGATCTTCTAACTCCATAGGCGCATTCGCTCTTTCTTTGAACTTAGTGATTTTTAGATCACCACTTTTAAATGAGTCGGCATCTTTTTTACCTAGAGCCTCATCAAGAAAACTCTTTGACTGTCTGTTTAAAAATTCGTTATAACTCATAAGCTCTGCTTAGTTTTTTCTTCACCTATAAATACAGGTATAGTTGTGCTACGGCAATTATAATGAGCTGGGGGTAACCTACCTTTACCAACTCTGTAAATATTCCCGTCTAACTCTGTACAAATTTCGCTTGTTCTGGAATCTAGCCTAGATAACCATTCGTAATGAGATATTATATCTGAATTATCTTCATATAGCTTATCTTTAGCAACTGCTGCTGTATGAGTTATCGCAGTCCTTACTAATCTATTAGCAGATACTCTTGTAACGTTTAAAAGCCCGTCCCTGTAATTAGCTCGCCTTGTACCTACTATATTTCTAACTATTTCAGGCGTTGTGCTACCAGTAAAGAACCCTGTTGAGATTGCATTCCGTATAAACTTAGCTTGGTTAATGGTGAAATCTTTTAATGCTTCCCTAAGTATTAAGTTATTAAACGGCCTAGCGTTTACCGCTGTTCTGAGTTTTTGCAATGTAGGAATAATTAAATCATCTTGATCAATAGCTCTGGCAGCAAACCCTACCTCACTTTCAGCAAACAATCCTAACTGTTCATTGAATGAGTCAGTAAAATCACCAAATTCAGACAATATAAGCGCCTCAATACCTTTTATCTTCTTTCTAATCCTATCTTGCGACCTGACTGTACTTGTCTTTAATAACTCAGACCTTAGCCCACTTATAACCCTGTTTAAAAAAGGTATAAAACGATTGAATTGACCTGTCTTGTATCGCTCAACAAAATGCCCGTGACGAGTAAAAGTGTCATCAAGATTAGTCATCTATAGAATTATCTTTAAAAGGAGCGCTGCCTTGATCTATTCTGTCAGCCTCGTCTTCTGGAGTAATGCCTTTAGGTAGCAATTCACCTTTAAACAATAAATTTAAGAAGGTATCTAAACTCATACCACCAGATAAGAACGCCTGCAAATAAGCATTTAAAGCTTCCGGATCTAATTTTATGTCCACAAAATCACGATTAACTGCGTATGTGCTATTACTTGTATCACTCCACTCGTCAATTATTCTGAATAACTCACTCATCATTAAATCAATGGCGTTTGCTATGGTTGAAAGGTTGGCAGTCTCAGAAGATACCTCTATTCTTGCTGTCTCAGCAGATTTAACGCCGCCTTGCTCGCTTGTTAGCATCTTAGCGCCGATATTAGCCATGGTTTTTATATCGTCATCAATAGCTAATTTAACAGCACCCAATCCAGCGCCAGTAAACTCTAATAACTCAACTCTTCCAGTAGTGTCGTCTATTTGATTGAAAGCGCCTGCACCAACTTTTATTTGTTTTTTCTTACCAGTCTCATCCTCCACAGATCCAAATAAAAACATAGTAGGCAGAGCTGTCCAGTGTAGTCCGTGTCTTTGATCTGCTGATAGTCTATATTGCGATAGATTAACGCTTGATAGGTTTAATAGTATTGGATCTTTAATCTTGATACCTAAACCTTCAATGGATGCAAAAACAAAAGGGATTTCAGTTAATCTATCACCTCGCTTGTTTGGCTCGAATGTTTGAAATATCTTCCAAACCTTTCCATCTTCACGCCAAATATTTTGAATATAATAACCTTCATCATCAAAAGTTAGCTCTAAATATTCTGTTTTTGTTGATTCTTTAAATTTATCTTTTGGATCTCGAATTGTGTAACTTTGCTTTAATACAATGTAGTCGGAACTATAATTAATTAGGGATTCTTTAACATAAGTTTTGATTACAGCGGAGTTAGTCTCGCTTGACCACTCCACCAATTGACCCACCCCACCAGATAATAAAAGCTCTCTAATAGCCTCACTTGTAAATAGATTGATGTTCTTTTTAGTACCGTCAACACTATCAACCAAACCTTTTAAAGTGGTATCTATCACCGGTGGTTTTCGCATAATTGCACCAATAATAGCTGAAACAGTAGGCGCAACAGCGGGAACTAAAACCCCTCTTTGTAGATAAGCGTTATATTCTGCTTTAGTTTGACCAGTCAGCATAGGTAGGTAAGTGTCGCCTTTGCTTTTTACTTGGATCTCCCCTGCGTCAAAATCCCTAACTCTCGTGGACTTGGTGGCTTCAATTTCGTATCCTGAATATTTTGTGTTAATTGGCATAAATTAAAATCCTGTTATTTCTAACTCTCTTACTTTTGGCCTGCTTACTAAACTAGAAGAAACCGCCATAATAAAAGCATCTGCTTTATTTGGTGATTTAACCCCTCGCTTTTTTAAATCGTCTTTACTTTCCACTTTAACGCGTCCAGCCTTGTCGAAATCTTTGTATGGTGTTACTAGTTCGCTTAATAATGATTCTATATTTTTAATCTCAGAACTAATAGATAACAACTCATCAGCTTTGTAATCCTTATTTCCATTAACCTTGTAATCGTAAGTATTTCTTAATCTGTCCGCAGCTAACCACCAAGCCTGAGCTTTAAGGTTAGAGAAGAACTCTTTTTGCATAATTCCTTCATACTTCTTAACAGGCTTTACCACCTTCGCACCAGCATTAAATCTTGAAAAGTCGTAATACTCTAGATCTTGTAAAGTCGAACCTGTATGAGCACCTACGCCAATAGAGTCGTATATTATCACGGCACTATCTTTGCTTGCTTTTATTTTAACACGTTTAGCCGACTTTCTTAATTCATTCTCTCCACCTTTCCACTCTTCATAGTTATTTACTATTGAACCATTAGCGCTAACAGTAGCGTTCAAATCATCACCAGAATCCGCAACATCATAACCTACAGTGTTTTTACCGGTTAAATCTAAGTCAGTATGTAGATGGAAATCAATAGCAGCTTCAACCCATGACCGCCTGATAATTACTTGATCATCATCAGATAAAGGCTTACCCAAATAAACGTGCTCGTATCGTTCGTAGTCCTTAACTTTTAGCTTTTCAATAACCTTTTTCATCGTATTAGACAAAAAAGGATTTTCTGAATAGTTTATCTGTCTAATTATCGTATCCTCTGGCGGGTTAACAATAAAGTTTTGCCAGATAAAATCTGTTATTAGCCTAGGGTTAAAGCTTATCCACACCTCAGAACCTTCCTTTCTTATTGTAGGCTCTAATACATCCCACTGCTCTTGGGTTAAGTTGTGCGCCTCTTCTATCCATAACACATCCGCACCTTCAAATGATTTAATCTCATCAAGATTGCGCTCTATACCATAAAATACAAACTGGGTACCATTTTCGTGATTTATTTCTGTCTTGAGTATTTCATAACCCTGAAAGCTAAAATTATCTATCTGGTTTTTGATTAGCGTGTATACGGACTCTTTGATTTTATTCTGGAAGCGTCTTACACAAAGGAACCTTGTTTTGTACTGTTGCCCTATTTGACCTGCTCTACCTGCGAATTCCCAAGACTTAGAGCTTGATCTACCGCCATACAGGATTCTATTTCTAGCCTTGATGAGCTTATTATCATCGCCTATCCAGAAATCCTTTAGATTGGGATTGAGGCTAGCCATTATTCATTATACATATCGCTAAACTCTTTTACTTCTTTAGCTTGTATCTTGGCCTGTAGTTCTACTTGTTTTAATGCTGGTAAATAAAAACCCATTAATTTAATACGTTGAGCGTTAGCTTCTTTGTATTTATTTAATTCGTTTATGAATGTTTTACTATCAGGATCTAGCTCTTCTATTTTTTTAAGGTTATCAAATAGATGCTGCATTCGACACTGCTCAGCTAGTTGCTCTCTGAGCGCCTCTTGCCTAATCTTTCTATTTTCCATTGCTCTTGTTCTTGCCATATATCACCCCGTGATAGTTAAGACTCATCTTGAGCCTAAGTAGCCGTTTAAATTGTAAGCATTGCATAATTTGGCGTTATGATTTAATTGCCTAACCTTAATCTTTTGTTATCGCTTATAGTGGGTGGCGCGATAATAAAGACATTATACATTACGATTGCTCTTACCGTTTACAAGGAGATCTCTCAATTCGAATACATGAGACAGGCAAACCGTTTTATTTAACATCCATCAGCTTTAGCAGCCTTTGCACAACATTCCCAATGCCCAACTAATGAATCTGGGGAAGTTGAATTTATTGTTATCTTATATGTCACTCCATTAACGATATCAGCATCAGGGGCGACAGTGGCGCGATACACGCCCGAGCTTGCAGCTACATATGACAACGAAAATAAAGGAACAGCCTCACTACCATCAGGTTTATAGATTATACCTGTAACCGTAGCATCGTTGATTGCTGTTGAATCTAATGGATTAGTTAGGGTAATTTGCACATAAGAAGAATTACCTTCTGAGAGCTTTACAGTTGCCATTATTTAATAGGTGTTTCTACGTTATCAGGCTTTATTTTACTAGCGCCTTCTATGCGCTCACCAGACTCTCCAGTTTCGGCACATTTAGCCCAACCTAGATTAATAAAGTATTGTCCGTCTGCATGACTTCTAATGTCGCCTTGCTCGAACTTGTCGCCTTTATGAGAAAATCCACCCTCTTCTATTACTTCAAATCTTTTCATTTTATTTATTCCTATGTTGGATCACGTAAAGTATGAACGAAAGAGCCTATATCAACCGTTCCGCCACTCGTAAGGGCTTGAGAGGTTGCAGTAGTCACTAGCTCCAGAACTGAACCTGTAGTCGTTGTTATAGCAACATGATCAGCTGTTCCAGTACTTGTTATGCTAGTTCCAGTCGTTCCGGCTTGGGTGTTTTGGCGACCATCTGGTGAGCCATTAGCTTTGGTATAACTTCCAACTGAATCAGATGCTAAATTAAAGGTAGTAGTTGCCTCAGTGAATGTTGTTGGTTGCGCTGAGCATACATGGATATTTGTACCTTCAACCTCCGCAAGCATTAAGTCTAATTTTGAATCTGGAATATTCTTAGCCATGTTATTTCCTCTAACTTAAATCAATAGAATTAAACACTTTAGTCTCGCCGCTAACTGCATTAGAAACCATTATCTCGCCATTATACACTGAAAATATAGATAGTTCACCATTCATATATCCAGTAGCTATCCCGCCCATTGAGACTGCTGTAATAATTTGATCGGTAGTTAAGTTGTCAACACTTAAAATTGATGCTTGAATCAGATCAGAGCTAGATTCTAACTGTAGTTGCTCTACATTATTAACTAGTAAAGATATATTGCCAGCGGTTAGTGTTACATTAGATGTTAACTGCTCTTGATCTAAACCATTACAAAACAAAATATGATTTTGGATTAATAATGCTGCAGACAATGATTGAGAGCTGTCTATTTCATCAACTAATAGTTGAGAGTTTTGGTTAATTACAGGTTCGTTAAAATCATTAACTTGTGATAGTGAGCTTACACCAAGGACGCCAGCTATAGCTAAAGAAACGTTTGATATATCCTGCAAGTTATCAATATTGCTAACAGTTAAAATATTAGCTTGCGTTAACGTTGGCGAGCTTCCTATTTGCTCTTGGGTGAGGTTATTCAGCTCTAGTATATTTCCTTGTATAAAACCTGATGATTCTAACAGTTGTAAATTTATTAAATTATTAACATTTAAATCACTCGCAGAGGCAAAGCTAACACTGCTTACATCGTGCAGTTGAGAAAGTGAAGCGACAGTTAAAATATGGGCTATTGTTAAATTTGGTTGACTTATAGTTTGAATGCTTGAGGTATTATCAACATTTAATATGTTTAATTGAGTTAAAGATGGTTCGCTTATATTTTGTAAATTGTTAATAGATTGTAAAATAAGGCTGTGAGCTTGAGTAAATCCAGGCTCAGTTAAGTCTTGCTGCATAGATAAGTTATTTACCACTAAATTAAATAGTTGGGATAAGTCAGGGTTAGATATTGTGTTTAACTGATCTAAAGACTGCAAGGATAGAGAATTATTTTCATTTAAAACAGGTTGGTTTATTGTGTTTATTTGATCGACTGGATTAACCGAGATAGAAATAGAGGGACTAAGAGTGACATTTTCAATAGATTGAGAATTACTTGTGTCGTTTACAACTAAAGATACGCCCCCACCTGAAATTTCATTGATAGCAAAGGCATATAATTGCGCATCGTCACCACTACCGCTGTTATCATAGCCGCAACTTACATTTGATGATCCAATCGTATCGTAATAATAAACACCAACTACCTTAGCGCCAAAATCACCCTCGCTAGCCTGACTCCATCCAGTTATAGGGGTTATGTTTGTTATTTGGGATTTTCCAGAAGTCCAAATTTCAGCAACGAACGAATCAACAGCTTCAGTAAATGTTAATGTTGCACGTGGATCGTTCTCACTTGCTGAATCTATTAATTGGGCATTAACATTGACTTCTGTATCTGCATCAGCCGTTAGAGTAATAACTGTAACTTGCTTACCCTGAGTGGCATTCGCACTAACTACCGCATTTTGCGTACCTGTAGGGATTCCCGCACCCAAAAAGAACGAGTGCATGATTGAACCTTCACCAGAAGTGGCCGCCGTAAATGGTGAATTTGACATCTCTGTCATAGCCACGCCACCATAAGTCACGCCGGTTATATTATCAGTTAAAACCGATTGGTTGACTTGCACTAGGACAGCGCGAGGCGTACCTACAGGCGTATGGCTAACAGTTACATCGCCACTTAAAGTAGCTGTTGATGGTGTGCTATTGTCGTAGGCTATTGCCAATTAATTAAGCGTTCCACTCGCTGATATTGTTGGACAAACTAAAGTAACCGCTTGAGAGTCGAAAGTGCCGGTTGCTATTTCAACTGAAACACTACCCGAATAAGTGCAAGTTTCGTGAGTTGGTGGAGGTGGTGGCTCTGAATCATCGGAAGTAAAGCATAAGTATTCATCAGGCTCACCACCTAAGCACATTTGATCGTCATAAAACATTAAAGCCTCAGCGTTGTTAATACCTTGATAATTATTTTCAGCAATAAAATTGCCGTTCAAATCGTACTCTTGAACTAGCGGTATACCATCACAGATAGCAACTATGTTATCGCCATTAAAAGCTAAGTCACCAGCCCCGGGGCAATTGGGGATTGTGAATAACAACTGTATAACTTGAGAACCTGATCCACTATCAACAAACCAATAGATTCCACCTGTATTTTCATCCAATAAATAAACAATACCGTTATGAATTGCTATACCCTCTATATTAATTGTTGCGCCAGTTGTTAAAAATCGTCTAGGAGCTGTGCAACCTGTAATGCTGTGGACATTAAAAACGCTTATCCCTTGCTTAGCTTCATTTACAGCATAGAAAGTTCCTTGAGCCCCCATTGCTATCCCTTCTAAATCACCACCTATGCCACAAGAGCCATTAGGATAAGTTAAAATGCCTGTACGATTGTCGACTCTAAACTCACCAGTTACACCATCAACCGTTGTACCCCATTCTAAACCGCTAAAATCTGTTCCACCTCCAATATTCTGGATTGCGCCATTAGCTGTATATTCTGATACGTCCGCCGCTTGAATAGAGAATGTTAAAAATAGTAAAAATATGTACTTCATTGCTAGTCCTTTTGATGGTTGTCGTTATGTTTTTTAATTAGATCGCACTGCGATTCAATGCGTTTTTGGTGTGCGATTATGTGAGCCTCTATTGCGTCAAAAGCTTTATCTGACAATTTGGTCAACTCTGTTAATTCTTGTGCATGTAGACGCTCTGATAGTGATTTAATTGGCCTATCAATGCAGTCTAATGGTGCGTGCGCTATCTCGAGAGTCTTACAACCGTTTAATGCGATTAGCCCGATCAAGATTAGTGCGTTTTTCAATCTCTTCTTTGATTTGAGTTGGCTCATTATTTAAAACCCCTTTTTCGTCTTTATCTTGTTGCTCATGGATAGACTTTATTTCATCTTTTATCTTAGCGTCATGCTCAAGTTTGTCTATTTTACGACCACGATAGCCAACTAAAAATAGTAGTCCAGCTATAACTACACCCATAAATGCTGTTAATTTTGCCCATAATCCGCTAAACATTATATGCTTTTCCTTAATTTATATATATTTTTAAAATACATATAGAAAACTGGTTAATCTATACATTATTCGCAACACTCCCACGAAACGTTTTTTCTAATATCGCAATTTAAATCTATCAAGTCTCTTTCGACTAGCCTTGCTTCGCCAATTATCGGCATAACATAGCTATCTATCTGAAACTGGCTAAATGTACATCCATCACCATCTGAACCAAAAATGACAACATTTTGAATATCTCCATTTTTCGCACGATTTAAAGCATCAGAAAGCACATTAATAACTCTCTCGTTTGGTTTTTTACTATTGATTTCATGTAGCATTATTTATCTTCCAAAGCTTCATTAGTAATAGACCGCAAATAATTAGGAACCATTATTAATGTAAACGCTACTACACCATAAGATGCGCCTAGATTATCAGCAACAAGATCAATGTTTTTAGATGCTAAGTCTAACATATAAATAGTAGTAGGCATTCCTACTGTGTTCCACCAGATAGTTTTTGATTTTAGCCATTGTTTTAGCTTGTTCATATTAGCTCCAGATTTTAATTTCGCCACTATCGCCAACTAGATTAAGTAGCTTTTTTAGTGTGTTTTTTGAATTGGTAACATCTGGAACATCGTCTTGATTTAACCATTTAATGCTATCACCGACCAGTATGCATCCCTCTATCTGGCTAATATAGTTACCAGCATGGACCTGAATATAAGTTCTATCCTCTACATCTTCTAACTCAATAACGAAGCCGTTTTTACCACTCACTCTTGTATGAAAATTATAAGTGCCTTCTGGAATGCATGATATGCTGCTTTGGTTATCTTTATCTGGCAACTCTAAAGTAAAACACTGAAAACTTCCAAAACTTAATCGACCTATTGTACAGTCGTTGTGATACCACCGCTTTATTTTTATTTGCTCTATTGCGCTCATGGATGCTTACTCTCAAGCTTTAATATTCTACTTTCATCGTAAGATTGTTTGGTTTCAATGACTAGTACGTGCTCTCTAATGTCGCTTAACGAGCTACTTATTTCTTTCATATCCTTACTGAGACTAACTAGAGCTGTACTGTTGTTACTAAGCTCTGTTGTTAATACGCCATAACTTACAGCGACTACAACTAGATTTGTTATGGTGAATAATATTAAAGGTATATTCCAGCTTTTAATCATTTCAGTCACGAGTTAAAACCTCTAAATGAGCATTCATTTCTTTAACGTAGCGCTCTTGCGTTTTAACTATAATCTTAGCTAGCTCTGGATTATCCGCTATATCTTTGGTTAATTTAGAGGCACAATTAGAAACCATTTTAGCTTCGTTACTGCATAATAATATTTTACAACGGATAGCACTCATTATTTCTCTTCCAGTTTGTCGGGGTTAGTTGGACCAGTCGTGTAATCGCCTGGCTTGGCAATTCCTGTTCTGATTAGTATAGCATTATGATCTTGGTAGTGCATTTGTAGAATTCTAATCTCAGTCTTTGTCGCTTTAAGTTCTTCACGTACAAAGCTCAAGCTAACCGTTAGCCACATTAAAAGAAATATTGTTACAAGTAAGAGTAAGGCAACTACAATCACAGTTCCTTTGTGCTCACTACTGACATTAATCAGGGTGTTTTTGTTGGTTGCCACTCTTGTTTCCTTGTTTTAAATAA
>Ga0316205_10005522_pt1 | contig 10435 bp, 6 predicted proteins | sample 3monthpyrite_MG_FD_204941 | JGI IMG/M metagenome (GOLD analysis project Ga0316205, IMG submission 204941) | Microbial mat bacterial communities from mineral coupon in-situ incubated in ocean water Damariscotta River, Maine, United States -... | ecosystem: Environmental > Aquatic > Marine >...
TCATCAAAAAACAAATCGCTTTTCCAACTTGTTGATAGAGCTGTAGATTGGCTAAACAAAAATTCTTACGCCACCACAATAGTTAAATGGGAGACAAAGGCTTGGGGAGAAATTCCTGCTGATTTTGGCAGAAAATAGTCATGAAAAATAGCCGTTTTTTAAGCTTTTTTTCAGTGTAAATTTTACGTAAGTTTGCACTGAATTTTTAATCCACTTTATGAGTAAATTAGTGATTGTAGGTACTGTAGCTTTTGACGCTATCGAAACGCCTTTTGGTAAGACCGATAAAATTCTTGGTGGCGCAGCCACTTTTATAGGTTTGGCGGCATCTCAGTTTAATGTAAACTCTGCTGCTGTTTCAGTTGTTGGCGGTGATTTTCCTCAAGAATACTTAAACCTTCTTTCTAATAAAAACATAGATATTTCTGGAATTGAAATTGTAAAAGAAGGCAAAACTTTCTTTTGGAAAGGGCTTTACCATAACGATATGAATTCTCGCGACACTTTAGCGACCGAGTTAAATGTTTTGGCAGATTTTCAACCCGTAGTTCCAGATAGTTATAAAGCTGCTAAAGTGGTTATGTTAGGAAATTTACATCCCTTAACACAGTTAAGTGTCTTAGAGCAGATGAACAAAAAACCAGAGCTAGTAATTTTAGATACTATGAATTTCTGGATGGACAATGCTTTAGAAGATTTACATAAAGTAATTAAGGAAATTGATGTCATTACCATTAATGATGAAGAAGCTAGACAACTAACTGGGGAATACTCTTTAGTAGTTGCCGCACGAAAAATTCATGAGATGGGGCCTAAATATGTAGTAATTAAAAAAGGAGAACACGGCGCATTATTATTTAGTGACGACAATGTGTTTTACGCACCTGCCTTACCTTTAGAAGAAGTTTTTGATCCAACGGGCGCAGGAGATACTTTTGCGGGAGGCTTTGCTGGTTATTTAGCAAAGACTAATGATTTCTCTTTTGAGAATATGAAAAAGGCCATTATTTACGGCTCGACATTAGCATCGTTTTGTGTCGAGAAATTTGGCACTGTGCGTATGGAGCATTTAAAACCAGAGGAGGTTCAAAAACGACTTCATCAATTTAAAGCATTGACACAATTTGAAATAGAATTAACATAAACAAACGCGCTCAAATTGAGCGCGTTTTTATTTATAACACACAACAACACAACCAACAATGAGTGACGCTTTAAAACACGAATGTGGAATTGCACATATTAGACTTCTTAAGCCATTAGAGTATTATAAAGAAAAATATGGTAGTGCTTTTTATGGTGTAAACAAGATGTATCTTTTAATGGAAAAGCAGCACAACCGTGGTCAAGATGGTGCTGGTTTTGCAAGTATAAAATTAAACACTAAACCTGGAGAGCGCTATATAAGTAGGGTGCGCTCAATAGCGCAACAACCTATTCAAGATATTTTTGCCCAAATTAATGAGCGCATAAATAGGGAAATTACTGAACACCCTGAATATGCTGATGATGTGTCGTTACAAAAAAAGCATATCCCATATATTGGAGAAGTGCTATTGGGTCATGTACGTTATGGTACGTTTGGAAAAAATAGTGTAGAAAGTGTGCATCCATTTCTTAGACAGAATAACTGGATGCATAGAAACTTAATAATGGCTGGAAACTTTAACATGACCAATGTTAAAGAATTATTTAGCAATTTAATAGAGCTAGGGCAACACCCAAAAGAATATACCGATACCATAACTATTATGGAAAAAATTGGTCACTTTTTAGATGATGCCGTAAGTAAAATTTATAAGGATCTAAAAAAAGAAGGTTACAGCAAAAGTGAATGTTCATCACTAATCGCAGAACGTTTAAACGTTGCTAAAATTTTAAAAAAAGCTGCCAAAAATTGGGATGGTGGCTATGCTATGGCCGGACTGTTAGGTCATGGTGACTCTTTTGTGCTAAGAGATCCTGCAGGTATTCGACCGGCATATTATTATAAAGACGATGAAATTGTGGTTGTGGCTTCAGAACGCCCTGTTATTCAAACCGTTTTTAATGTAGATTTTAACGACGTAAAAGAGCTAGATCCTGGCTGTGCTATTATTACAAAAAAAACTGGAGAAGTAGCTATTAAACAAATTTTGGAACCTTTAGAACGCAAAGCTTGTTCGTTTGAGCGTATTTATTTTTCGCGTGGTAGTGATGCTGAAATATATAAAGAACGTAAACTTCTTGGGAAACTTATTATGCCTAAAGTTTTAGAGTCTATTAATCATGATATTAAAAACTCTGTGTTTTCTTATATCCCCAACACTGCCGAAACGTCTTTCTTCGGAATGATAGAAACTGTTGAAGAATATTTAAATAAGAAGAAAACTAATGCCATCTTAAATGGACAACGATCATTGTCTGTTGAACATGTAAAAGAACTTTTATCTGAACATCCAAGAATTGAAAAAATAGCTATTAAAGATGTAAAGTTGCGCACATTTATTACTGAAGATAGTAGCAGAAACGATTTAGTTGCTCACGTATACGATGTGACCTATGGCGTAATAAAACCTGAAGATAATTTGGTTATTATTGATGATAGTATTGTTCGTGGTACAACATTAAAGATGAGTATTCTTAAAATGATGGATCGTTTAAATCCTAAAAAAATAGTTGTAGTATCATCTGCCCCACAAATTAGATACCCCGATTGTTATGGTATAGATATGGCAAACTTAGAGAGTCTTGTAGCTTTTAGAGCTGCCTTAGAGCTATTAAAAGATAATAACCAATATGATATTGTCGAAACAGTCTATAATAAATGTAAGGCACAAGTAGATTTAAATGATGCCGCTGTCAAGAATTTTGTGAAAGAGATATATAATCCATTTACTACTGAGCAAATATCAAATAAAATCTCAGAATTATTAAGTGATGATTCTATAAAGGCTGAAGTTGATATTATTTTTCAACCTGTTGAAAACATTCACAAAGCCTGTCCAAAAAATTTAGGAGACTGGTATTTTACAGGGAATTACCCAACAGCTGGAGGTAATAGAGTGGTTAACAGGGCCTTCATCAATTTTTACGAAGGAAATAAGGGGCGTGCATATTAGCGAAAAAATGTGTTTTTAGTCAGTTAATCTATAAAAATAAGCCTTTAAACTAAAAAAAATGCATTTCGTCTAATATTTATATGCTTTCAACAAAATACATATACTTTAGTGTCACCATAACATAAGTAGGTTAAGTTCATGGTAGATTTGGGGCAAAAAAAGGTGAACTCTCGTTCACCTTTTTTTATTTTCTAACATTAAATATAACTTGTTGAAAATAAAAAAATTACAAGCCTTTTTTTACATATTCGCTGTAAATTATTAAATATCATTTATTTATTTTATTTCCCTTTTAGACCAATTTATTAGTATTTTGACTAATAAATTAAAATAAAAGAAATAATCAATGTTATATTTACCTCACCATAACATAAGTAGGTTAAGTTTATGGTAGATTTGGGGCAAAAAAGGTGAACATCTGTTCACCTTTTTTATTTTCCATACTTTTCCAATCCCAGCGACTTCTCAATCTTAAAAGCATAAAAAAAGCAAGCTATAAAAGCTTGCTTAAGTATAGTTTTGCGTTTTGTAATGACTTACTTTGCCTCTGCGTAACGTCTTTCAACTTCATTCCAGTTAATGACATTAAAAAATGCTTCAATATAATCTGGTCTTCTGTTTTGGTAATTTAAATAGTATGCATGTTCCCAAACATCCAATCCTAAAATTGGTGTACCACCACAAGTAACACCTGGCATTAATGGGTTATCTTGATTTGGCGTAGAGCACACTTCTACTTTTCCTCCTTTATGAACGCATAACCAAGCCCAACCTGAACCAAATTGAGTAGCTGCCGCTTTACTAAAAATCGCCTTAAAATCATCAACCGATTCATAAGCCGCCTCAATAGCATCCTTTAACTCGCCAGACAATCTTCCTTTACCTTCAGGATTCATAACTGTCCAGAATAGTGAATGATTGTAGAATCCACCACCATTATTTCTAACGGCACCATTGTTCATGTCTAAATTTGCAAGAATATCTTCAATAGATTTTCCTACTAAATCTGTTCCTTCAACAGCTGCATTCAGTTTTGAAGTATATCCATTATGATGTTTAGAATGATGAATCTCCATTGTACGAGCATCAATATTTGGTTCTAAGGCATCATATGCATATTGTAATTTCGGTAATTCGAAAGCCATAATATTTTGTTTTAGTATTAATATTTATTTTCACTTCAAATTTACAACAAAGGTTTAAAGTTTAGCTTAATAAGTTATTAAGTTTACCTATTTTGGTATAAAAATTTTCTTTCTTGAATCCAAATACTTTTAACATATACGACGCCTCTGCTGGTAGTGGAAAAACATTCACTCTAGTAAAAGAATATCTAAAAATTCTATTCACATCCTCTAGTAAAACTGCTTACAAAAATATTTTGGCCATAACCTTTACAAATAAGGCTGTTGGGGAAATGAAAGAACGCATTATTGAAGCGCTAAAAATATTTGCAAATACTAATGTGAGGGAAGATTCTCCAGATATGTTCTTAGCGATTTGCGAGGAACTATCAATGACCCCTAAAGAATTACAAAACAAATCCAATTCAATTTTAAATAGCATTGCTCATAATTATGCAGCTTTTGACATCTCTACAATTGATAAATTTACTCAAAAGCTAATTAGAACTTTTGCTTACGATTTAAAACTCCCTATAAATTTTGAGGTAGAATTAGACACTGAAACCGTATTAAATGAAGCTGTAGATCGCCTTATTTCTAAGGCTGGGGTTGACAAAGAGTTAACCAAAATTTTAATTGATTTTGCCTTTGAAAAAGCCGATGATGATAAAAGTTGGGACGTCGCTTTAGACTTTTACAGCATCGCCAAATTATTAGTCAATGAAAATGATATATCTGCAATAGAAACCTTAAAAGAAAAATCCCTAGACGATTTTAAAACACTAAAAAAAGGTCTAGCAGAAAACATAAACCTTATTCAAGCTTCTATAACAAATAGAGCAGAAGTTGTTCTTACTTTAATTCGTGAACGCGGTTTAGAGTACAATGATTTTTCTAGTAGTTACTTGCCTAAACACTTTAAAAAATTGGCAGATAAAAAATTCAATATAAATTTTGATGCTAAATGGCAAGAAGATATTGAATCCCGAACACTTTATCCCAAGCGTGTTACTCTAGGGGTTGCAACAATTATTGAGGGAATACAACCACAATTGGCTTCTGCTTTTAACGAGACCAAACAATTTTTATTTCAGTTTAAATTTTTACAAAATTTTTATAAAAACACCACGCCGCTATCTGTTCTTAACTTAATAAGTAACGAACTTGATGCTTTAAAAGAAGAACAAAATATTTTATTAATTTCTGAGTTTAATGCCATTATCAGTAATCAAATAAAACACCAACCCTCTCCATTTATTTATGAGCGTATTGGCGAAAAATTTCGTCATTATTTTATTGATGAGTTTCAAGACACTTCAGTAATGCAGTGGGAAAATTTAATTCCCCTTTTACAAAATGCACTATCGAGTGAGAATGGTGGTGTAATGTTAGTAGGTGATGCAAAACAAGCTATTTATAGATGGCGCGGTGGCAAAGCCGAACAATTTATTGGTTTATTTGATGATGACAATCCGTTTTTCGCTAAAAAAAACAAGAAACATTTACCCGCAAACTATAGAAGTTATAAAGAAATTGTAGGATTTAACAATGGCCTTTTTAAATACCTATCAACTTTTATTTTTAGCAAAAAAGAATATGAAGAACTCTATAGCAACAGCATTCAAAACAGTATTATTGATAAAACGGGCTACGTTAGTTTAAGCTTTTTAGATATTGATAAAGACGATGATAAAAATGGCATTTATCCCGAAAGTGTTCTTGATACAATTAATAAGTGTTTAAAAAACGGATTTAGCCTCAAAGATATTTGTGTTCTTGTTAGAAAGAAAAAAGAAGGTATCGCTATAGCCGATTATTTAAGTGATAATGGTATTGATATTGTCTCTTCTGAAACCCTATTGCTCAATCGATCTCCAGAAGTTGTTTTTATAAACAACATGCTAAAGTATATTCTTGAGCCAAAAAATGAAATGATTAAAGTCGAGGTTATAAATTATTTGGCAGATTATAAATTTAACATCACAGACAAGCATAGTTTTTTAAAGACTTGTATTGATTTAGATATTCAGCAATTTTTTGAAGCTCTAAATACATTTAAAATATGCTTTAATTATAATGATGTTGTCCAACTTCCAATTTATGAAGCTATAGAAAGTATAATTTACAGCTTTAAATTAGTTGACACCTCTAATGCGTACGTGCAATTTTATCTTGATTTTGTATTAGATTATTCTCAAAAAAACCAATCTAGTTTGGGAGGACTGATTGACCATTATGAAGCTAAAAAAGAAAGTTTAAGCATCGTATCTCCCCAAGGCAAAAATGCGGTACAGATTATGACCATTCATAAATCAAAGGGGTTAGAATTTCCCGTTGTTGTTTTTCCGTATGCTGATTTAGATATTTATAGAGAATTAAATCCAAAGGAATGGTTTCCTCTTGATCCAAAATCTTATTATGGCTTTTCTCAAGCCTTACTAAATTACAATAAAGATTTTCAAAATTATGGGAAAGTGGGTGAGCAAATATTTATTGAACATCAGGCCGAACTCGAATTAGACAACATTAATTTACTGTACGTTGCTTTGACCAGAGCCATCGAGCAATTACATATAATAAGTAATAAACAACTCGATAAAAGTGGGAATGGAAATTTGAAATTGTATTCAGGTATGTTTATAAATTACCTAAAACATATTAATAAATGGAAAGAAGACGAGGCGTATTACGCCTTTGGAAATCCACAAAAAACATCACTTGAGAAAAATCAAGTGCAATCTGCAATTGAGCAAGAGTCCTTTATTTCAACTCCAAAAAAAGAACATAATATCAACATTATTACCAACTCAGGGTTTCTATGGGATACAGCTCAAAAAGAAGCTATTGAGAAAGGAAGCCTCATTCATAATATTATGTCTTATATCAAAATTCAGGCAGATGTTGATATTGCTTTAAACAAATTTTTGACTTTAAGCACTATAAATAGGTCGCAGTATAATGAATTAAATTTAATGATTACTAACATTGTTGAGCATCCGGAATTATCATCATACTTTAATTTAGGTCACACCGTTTACAACGAAAAAGATATTATCACAAAAGATGGATATACTTTGCGTCCAGATAGGTTGGTTATAAATGCACAAAATGAAGCTATTATAATCGATTATAAAACTGGGATTCCAGATGAAAAACATAAGTTTCAACTAGAAATTTATGGTAATGCTTTACAAGAGATGAACTTTTCAGTAATCAAAAAAATTCTTATTTATGTTAATGATACTTTAGACATAAAAGAAGTTTAAATTTGCAAAAAAAATATTATGTACGGAAATATAAAAGCATATCTTCAAAACGAAATTCAAGACATAAAAGATAACGGGCTTTATAAAGAAGAGCGCATTATTACTTCAGCTCAAGGTGCCGAAATAACATTGAACACCGGAGAAAAAGTATTGAATTTTTGCGCGAACAATTATCTTGGTTTATCTGCTCATCCAGAAGTTATTCAAGCAGCAAAAGATACTATGGACACTCATGGGTTTGGTATGTCTTCGGTAAGATTTATTTGTGGTACACAAGATATTCACAAAGAGTTAGAGCAAAAAATAGCAGATTTTTACAAAACTGAAGATACTATTTTATACGCTGCAGCTTTTGATGCTAACGGTGGGGTATTTGAACCGCTTTTAACTAAAGAAGATGCCATAATTTCAGACTCTTTAAACCATGCTTCAATTATAGATGGTGTTAGATTATGTAAGGCCGCGAGATATCGTTATCAAAATAATGATATGGCAGATCTTGAAAAGCAACTTCAAGATGCAAACACAAATAATGCCAGATTCAAAATTATTGTAACAGATGGTGTGTTTTCAATGGATGGATTAGTTGCACCCTTAGATAAAATTTGTGACTTAGCTGATAAGTATGATGCCTTAGTGATGATTGATGAATGCCATTCAGCAGGATTTATCGGTGAAACTGGCAGAGGGACTTTAGAGGATAAAAATGTAATGGGTCGTATAGATATTATCACAGGTACATTAGGCAAGGCTCTTGGTGGTGCAATGGGAGGATATACTACGGGTAAAAAAGAAATAATTGACATGCTACGTCAACGTTCTAGACCTTACTTATTTTCGAACTCTTTAGCGCCAGCAATTGTAGGGGCTTCCATTAAGGTTTTTGATATGCTTTCAAACAACACCTCATTAAGAGACAAGTTAGAGTGGAATACAAATTATTTCAAGAATGGAATAAAAACCGCAGGCTTCGATATTGTTGATGGAGATTCTGCTATAGTTCCAGTAATGTTATATGATGCTAAGCTATCTCAAACCATGGCAAACATGTTGTTAAAAGAGGGTATTTATGTTATTGGATTCTTCTTTCCAGTCGTGCCAAAAGAAAAAGCTAGAATTAGAGTACAGTTATCTGCTGCGCATAAAGAAGAGCATTTAGATAAAGCCATTAAGGCTTTTGTCAAGGTGGGCAAGGCGTTGAAAATTATTTAAAACGCCTATAGTCGCTAGGGTTTTAATTAAAAAAAGCCAATATTTTCCTAATTTTATCTTTGTTAATAACATTTAACAACTTACTTTTGCTTACAATTAACACTTAAAATTAAATTATTGAATATGAAAAATCTTAGCAGATTAATGTTCGCTTTGTTGCTAGTAATTGGTTATAGCAACGCTAATGCACAAGACGACAATAACCCTTGGCAATTCAGCTTTGGAGTAAACGCCGTCGATTTTTATCCTACTGGAGAAAACGCTCCTTTAGGTGGTTATTTTGACAAATACTTTAGTGCAGGTCATTACAACGTTTTACCTTCTTTATCTACTATTACGGTGTCTAAATACTTAGGAGATGACTTCTCATTTGGTGTTATTGGGTCTATTAACAAAATAGATTCTTGGGGTGATGCTGATGTAAATGATTTGAGTTACTACGGTATTGATGGAATAATTAAATACAGTCTTTCAGATCTTTTAGGATGGAACAAACTTGAGCCTTATTTAGGCGTCGGTGGTGGTTACTCTTGGGTTGACGAGGTTGGAGCAGGAACTTTAAACGGTTCATTTGGTCTTAATTTTTGGTTTTCTGACAATTTTGGTTTAACCGTACAATCTAGCTACAAGCATTCTTTCGAGGATTACTTAGCTAAACATTTCCAACACTCAATTGGAGTATCATTTAAATTTGGTGGTAAAGATACCGATGGTGATGGGATATATGACCAAAACGATGCTTGTCCAGATGTTCCTGGTTTAGTAGAGTTTAATGGTTGCCCTGATTCAGATGGTGATGGTATTGAAGATGCTAAAGACACTTGTCCTAACGAAGCTGGTTTAGCTGAATTTAACGGATGTCCTGATAGTGATGGTGATGGTGTTTCTGACAACAATGATAAATGTCCTAACGTAGCTGGATTAAAAGATTTAGCTGGATGTCCAGATGCTGATAGTGACGGAATTGCTGACGGAAGTGATAACTGTCCTAACGAAGCTGGTCCTGCCGCAAACAATGGGTGCCCTTGGCCTGATACTGATGGTGACGGTGTGTTAGACAAAAATGACCAATGCCCTAACGAAGCTGGAACTGTAGCAAACAATGGCTGCCCTGAAGTAGTTGTTCCAACTGCTGAAGAAGAAAAACAATTAGCTGAATATGCTAAATCTATAAACTTTAACTCTAGTAAATCAACTTTTAAAGATGGCACTGAAGGAACCTTACAGGCAATTGCTGCAATATTAAAAGAATATCCTAAAGCTAACTTTACAATTGAAGGCCATACTGATAGTACGGGTAGTGCAGCTGGTAACCAAAAATTATCTGAAGCCAGAGCAAATGCTGTAATGTCTTATTTAGTTGAAAATGGAATTACTGCTGACAGATTAAATGCTGTTGGATATGGTGCAGGGTCTCCAGTTGAAACAAATAACACTAGAGCTGGTAGAGCTGCTAACAGACGTGTTGAAGTAAAACTAGTTAAGAACTAAGTTTTTATTAAAACACTCTAAATTATAATTAAAAAAACGCTTCGAAATTTCGAAGCGTTTTTTATTTTTATACAATGACAAGTTTTATACATGACGTTTTAATAGATTTAAAAAATAAATCTGTTGACATCTCTCAAATCACCTTTATCCTTCCTAGTAAACGCGCAGGAGCCTTCTTAAAACACGAAATTGCCAGTAATGCTTCTCAAACAATTTTTGCGCCTTCAATTTTAAGTATTGA
>Ga0316205_10005524_pt1 | contig 10432 bp, 8 predicted proteins | sample 3monthpyrite_MG_FD_204941 | JGI IMG/M metagenome (GOLD analysis project Ga0316205, IMG submission 204941) | Microbial mat bacterial communities from mineral coupon in-situ incubated in ocean water Damariscotta River, Maine, United States -... | ecosystem: Environmental > Aquatic > Marine >...
TGCAGTGCGTTACGTTAGTTTTGTGGAAATTTTGTAACGGAAACCCCTAACGATCGAGATAAGAGTCGACTGCAAGAACCTTGTTTTCCCATCCGAAAATGGCCTTTTGAAAACGCCGTTCTTTTTGGCAGATCGCCTTTTTCACCGGCCGTATCAAGAATAATATAATTAATACAATATCTTAAAGACAATGTGGCATTTTTGCGCGTGAGTCCGCTGATCAAAAAATACGATAAGAAACTGGGTTTTAATGCTTTTGATGATATGCGATAATCTCTGTGATCGCATCTTTGAAGGGTCCCAATGGGGCTCAAAACCGGTTTGGAGAATGTTTATGAAAAAGTTCACGACACTTGTTGCTGTTGCCGCTATGGCTGCAACATCTGCTACTTCGGCCATGGCCGGTTCGCCAGCTGCTGCTGAAGACGACCCTTACATTGAGCCCGTAGTTCCCGTTGGCAGCAGCGCTGGCAGCTTGGGTGGCGGTGCTGGCCTTGTTATTGCTGGTGTTGCTGCGGCCGCTCTGATTGGTGTCGCTCTTTCCGACAGCGACAGCACAGGCACAACAACTCCCTAAATCGCAATACGATTTGCGTCAGCGGGTGTTTGTCCGGTTAATCCGGCAACCTCTGATTTGGAATTTGAAAAGCCCGATCAAAAGATCGGGCTTTTTGTTGTTCTACGGTAAGAGTGTATCCGGAAGGGCGAGCGTGAACGCAAATGGCAGGACAGTTATGAGCAATCTCAGCGCAGTTGCTGAACCACCGTCACCCCATAGAAATCATTCAACCATTGAACGGATTGCAATACGCGCCCGGACCCATCGACATTGTAGATGTTGCTAAAGTTCTCACCATCGTTTGTCTGACAGCGCTCGATCATCTGAACGGCAGCGCGATCAATCTCGCCAACCTGAACGCGGGTCGCGTCCCCGCGCGTGATCGTGCAGCTGGCCCGCATCTCGACAATAAGGTTCTCGCCATCAAGATAACGCTGTACCCGATTGGCAGAGCCGGACTGGCGGGCGGAAATCAAAGCCAGGGACTGGCTGACATCCGATGACATCAGATCATTGCGCAACCCACGCGTGGCGGTGATCGTACCGTTCAGGGTGGTGATACTGCGCCGTTCGCCGCTGCCCCAGCTGGTCCAGGTGCGATAGGCCCCGTTGGTTTCGATCTGCCGCAGCACCACGTTGTTCTGTGTCTTCTCGAACGTGGCCAGTGCCAGCGGCCCCTCAAGCACAGTCAAAGCTTCGCTGACCGAGGCAGCCACCTGAGCAGGATCCTGCACTGCAGGGGCCGATTTGGGCGCAACAAGGGCCCTGGCAACACCAAGTGACGTCACATCAGGTCGTCCGCTGGAACAGGCCGCGAGGCCAAGTCCGGCGACAAGGGCCACGGTCAGGGGTAAAGGCTTCACGCTCATCTCCAGAATTTCCCCCAGCTCTTGGCAATTTCGGGCTGATGGGCACTGCGCACCGATTCATACAAACGCCCATCCACTTCCAGTCGCGCGCCGCCATCGCGGGTCAGCGGTCGCAGGGTCATACTGGTGGTTTTCTGCGTTGATTTGCCCAGCGCCCAGGACAATGGCACCGTCAGGCGAATGCCCTTGTCGAAAGATCCTTCGCCGAACTGGGCCGCCGACACATCGGTCTTTGTCATGAAGGCCCCGACCTTCCAGCCATTGGCAAACTCACGGTCAAGCGCGATCGTGGCACCCCAGTCTCCGGCCAGATATCGCCCGACATCCAGTTGTGTGTGAAAGCCATTGCCAAGATCATAATAGGCCGAGATATGCCCGTTGGCCCGCGGGATCACACCGCCCGGTGTGGTACGAGAGCGCAGACCAAACAGCTGATCAAAGTCTCTGGGCTCGACATAGTTGGCCTCAATTCCGAGAGCCAGGCGGCTGTCGACCGGTTTCCACAACAACTCGCCCGAGACACCGGCATACATGTTTTCCAGGTATCCCAGTGTCACCCGGCCATAAATGTTCTCGGCCGGACGGAAATACTTGGCCACGGTTAGACGATCAATCACAGGATCTTCTTCTTTCAGAAACTGTGCCACGTTCGAGCGCACATGCGGGATGATCGAATTGCTGGTGCGGCGGATATCATCAAGGTTGCCCACAACCTTGGCCGAAACCGATGCAGACGCCAGCCAGCCACGTCCGAAATCCACATCCGCCTTGGCCCGAACACCGACATCGGCCCGTACCGGGTTATCCGGATCAAAAAAGCTGGTTCTCAGGTAAGGACCTACCGACCAGTTGAACAGCGGGTAAAGGCCGGGAAGGGCGTCGGGATAATCCGAAAAGCTAAGCGGATCGCTAAACGTTGCCGCGGCCAAGGCCGCAGAGGCTGGCGCGTTTTCAAGCCGTTCAAGATCGGTGCGATTGAAGGTGAGTGTGCTGGCAGGCATCCCCTGACGCACCAGTGTCACCCGTATCGTTTCAATCGAACCGGGCAGGGTTCGGCTGAGAACCCGCAAGGTGCGCCCCAAAGCCTGAGACCGGGCATCATAAGTCGTGTTGCGAATGCGGATATGGGCTGTTGTTCCGCTCAGTTGCACCCCGTCCAGATCAAGCCCTTCTTTGTCCAGCCGCCGATTGATGGCCTCGGTAATCGCAACGGTGTTTTGCGACTCCATTGTCCAGCCCAGATCGTTGGCCGACCCGGCGGCACGCACGGAAACAGGCACAGGGGCCAGATCTGTACCACCCGGGGCCGCGGATTTCCTGGGGTTCAGCGTCAGGTTCACCCGGGCACCGAACTCGTTGCCATGCAGCGCATAGGCGCTGACGAAAACATCGTCGCGCGCCTTGTAAGTCAGCCCGAAATTCCAGGGCGTCTTGCGCTCAAAAATGCCTGCGGCTACTTCCTGATCGTAGCCGTCCGAAGAATACTCTGCCGCAAAGCTTAGCCTGTCGGTGATGTCATAGCTGGCCCCGCCGAAGAAAGAGTAATCACCACGAAACCAGTCATCGGAGGAAAAATCGCCGCCCGTCGACATCGGATTGAAGCCGGGGCGCGTCCCGCTGGACCCAAAGCTGTTATAGCTGCCGAACCGGCCCCAACCGACCCCGCCCGTCACGCGCAGCCGGTCACCAACAGATTTGGTGGCGACGATATATTCACCCCCCAGAATACCCGTGCCGATGAAATCCTGCAGGCCGATCGACACGGCAGGGGTGTAGGTTGTTTCGTTAAACACCCGGAACCTGAGATCAAAGCTGCGATCATAAAAGGTTGAGAAAGCCGGGGTTAGGTTATCCGTGCCGGAATAGCGGAAACTACCGGTCAGCCGCGGCAGCAACTGGAATGTCAGCGTGGTTTTGCTGGCCCCGTCGTAATAGGCAATCGTGGTGGACAGCTGTGCATCGGGGGCCATTTCGGCCGTGGGCATATCAATCAGGCCACTCGGAGTCCCGTAGGTGGAGGTTTGCTTGGTCACCAGATTTTCGGGAATGGCTGCGGCTGGCCATGTCAGGGCAAGCGCCACAGCTGCTAAATTGCTGGTCCTACGAAACACGCGCAAAGCTCCCACCGCCTCATTCTACATGGTCAGTTTAGCCAAATCACCTGCCAACAACAACGCCACGTTTTCACAATATACGGGTTCGCATCGGTTGTTACAAAATGGATACGATTGCATCCATCAGAACGGTCAAAGTAACGCCTGCACCGCCATCACGATGGCGACCCCGGCGATACCCCCGGCGGCCAGCCAAAGCGCGGCGGACTTCAACCCATACGGGCGAGGCGGTTCGTGTGGTGCCGACTGGCGGATCAGCGCATTTTCCACCAGCCCGGGCAAACGCGGACCATAGCGGGCCAGAACCGTCAGGGTTTTACCCAAATCACGCAGCGCGGCGGCAGGTCCGATGCTTTGCTTGATGTAACTCTCGACCACCGGCTTGGCAACGATCCAGATGTTGATATCCGGGCTGAGCGAGCGGGCGACGCCCTCGACCACCACCATGGTACGCTGCAACAGGATCAGCTCGGTCCGGGTCTCCATGCCAAAGCGTTCTGTGACTTCAAACAGATAACTAAGCAGACTGCCCATGCTGATCCTGCTGGCATCCATCCCGAAAATCGGCTCGCCCACGGCGCGCAGGGCGCGGGCAAACTCATCTACGTCCCGGTCGGCAGGCACGTAGCCCGCCTCAAAATGTACCTCGGCAACCCGCTGATAATCGCGCCGGATAAAGCCATAAAGGATCTCGGCATAGACCCGGCGGGTATATTCGTCGATATGGCCCATGATCCCAAAATCATAGGCAATGATATCGCCATTCGCCGCGACCTTGAGGTTGCCCTGATGCATGTCCGCATGGAAAAACCCATCGCGCAACGCGTGGCTGAGGAACAGCTGCAAGACCCTCTCGCCCAGGACCACACGGTCATGACCGGCGGCATCAATTGCATCGTTATCGCCCATCGGTACGCCATCGGCCCAGCCCATGGTCAGCACCCGGCGGCTGGACAGGGGCCAGTGAATATCGGGCAATTGAAAGCCCGCATCGCCATCAATATTGGCCGCAAACTCGCTGGCGGAGGAGGCTTCAAGCCGCAGGTCCAGCTCGCCCAGCACCACACCCTCGAAATGGGCAATCACGTCCGTGGGCCGCAAGCGGCGGGAAGACGGCGACAGGACCTCGATCATCCGGGCCACAAAATAGAAGGCGTCGATATCCTTGCGGAACGCTTTTTCGATGCCGGGGCGCAGGACTTTGACCGCAACCGCTTCGCCGCTGTCACGCAAATGCGCCTTGTGGACCTGCGCGATCGACGCGGCTGCCACGGGGGGGCTGAAATCGTCGAACATATCCTCGACTGTCTGACCCAGTTCCTGCGCTACGGCCTCTTTCGCGACATCGGTGGGAAAGGGGGGCAACTTGTCCTGCAGCACACGCAGTTGCGTGGCCAGTTCGTTACCCACCAGATCGGGGCGCGTCGACAGAATTTGACCAAACTTGATATAGGCAGGCCCCAACGCCTGAAGCGCGCGAACGGCTGGGGGTTTGGTTGTGTCCCCGCGCGCGCCCAGCCATTGAAACGGCCACGCCAGGAACCGCATCGCTGCGCGCACCTGGGGCGGGGCGTCCATAGCATCCATGATCAGGCCCATCGCACCCGTGCGTTCCAGCGTGGCGCCCGTGCGGATCAGGCGCAGAATGTTATGCGGCCCGCGCATGGGTTAGAGTTTCCAGCCCGAATGCAGACAGGCAATGCCCATGCTCAGGTTGCGGTATTTGGCGTTCTCGAACCCGGCGGTTTTCACCATCCCGAGGAACGTCTCCTGGTCCGGAAAGTTCCGAATGGATTCGACAAGGTATTGATAGCTGTCGCGGTCTCCGGCGATCACCTGCCCGAGCTGGGGGATGATGTTGAAACTGTATAGGTCATAAATCTTTTGCATCATATCATTAGGGATCTGGCTGAACTCCAGCACCATCAACCGTCCACCGGGGCGCAACACGCGAAACGCTTCGTTTAGCGCCTCTTGAGGGCGGGTGACATTCCGGATGCCAAAACTGATCGTGTAGACGTCAAAGCTGTTGTCCTCGAACGGCAGCGCCATCGCATCACCGACAATCCAGTCAAGGTTGTCGGCCATCTGTGCCGCCTCGGCGCGTTTGCGCCCTTCCACCAACATCGGCTCGGTCAGGTCCAGCACCGTGGCGTGGCCCGATCCGGCACGTTTCAGGAAGCGAAACGAGATATCGCCCGTGCCCCCCGCCACATCGAGCAGTTTTTGCCCCGGTCGCGGTGCCAGCCAATCCATCATCGCATCCTTCCAGATACGGTGAATGCCCATGCTCATCGCGTCGTTCATGACGTCATATTTCGACGCCACATCGCCAAACAGGCTGCGCACCTTGCCTGCTTTTTCAGATTCGAGGACCGTCTGCGATCCAAAATGCGTTGTTTTCTCGGTCATGGGCCTTGCCGTTTGTCGCTCTCGCCTTTCTTATAGGCCGCTGGGGGGTGGATACAATGCACCCCTTTTGCCGCAGGAGGGGTGCGCAATGCCCGAATTGCCCGAGGTTGAAACCGTGCGCCGCGGCCTGACCCCCGCAATGGAGGGGCAGGTGATTACACGCGCCGACGTGAACCGCCCCGATCTGCGCTGGCCTTTTCCTGAAAACATGGCCGCCCGGCTGACTGGACAAACCGTTCTGGGGCTGCGTCGTCGGTCCAAATACATCCTCGCCGATCTGGCGTCGGGCGAGACATTGTTGATCCATCTGGGCATGTCCGGGCGGATGCTGATTTCGGGCGATCCTTTGGGACAGTTTGTGCACGACCACCCCGCACCGGAAAAACACGATCATGTGGTGTTTAACATGGCAAACGGCGCACGCATCACCTTTAACGATCCGCGTCGCTTTGGTGCGATGGACCTGATGGACACCGCCACCGCGGAAAGCCACCCCCTTTTGGCCAAGATCGGACCCGAGCCATTGGGCAATGCGTTCAACGAGGATCATCTGATTGCTGCTCTCAAAGGGCGCAACATGCCGATCAAATCCGCGCTGCTGGATCAGCGAATCGTTGCGGGCCTGGGCAATATTTATGTCTGCGAGGCGCTGTTTCGCGCGCATATTTCGCCCAAACGCAAAGCCGGGCACATTTCCGCCGCCCGCGTCGGTGCCCTTGTTCCGATCATCCGCGATGTCCTGTCCGAGGCGATTGAGGCGGGCGGATCATCCTTGCGCGATTTCCGCCAAGCCGATGGAGAACTTGGATATTTTCAGCATCGCTTTGATGTTTATGGCCGTGAAGGCGAAGGGTGCCGCACCCTGGATTGTACCGGCACAATTGCGCGGGTGGTGCAATCGGGGCGATCTTCCTTCTATTGCCCGACCTGTCAAAGATAGGTTGATCCGAGCCACCACAATGGTATTGAGTCCTTTCGGATAGAAACAAGCGAAAGCAGTTTTCATGGCCTACGAGACGATCATCGTCGAAGTCGAAAACCACGTCGCCCTTATTACCCTCAATCGCCCCGACGCAATGAATGCCCTCAATCAGCAATTGCTGTCAGAGCTGGCACAGGCGCTGGGTGACGCGCAGGGCAATGACAAGGTGCGGTGCATCATCCTGACCGGTTCGGAAAAGGCGTTTGCCGCCGGGGCCGACATCAAGATGATGAGCGAACAAAGTTTTGTCGACGTGTTTGGCGACGATCTTTTTGCCGACGAATCCAACGCGATCATGCGCATCCGCAAGCCGATCATCGCGGCTGTGTCTGGCTATGCGCTGGGCGGTGGATGCGAATTGGCGATGATGTGCGATTTCATCATCTGTTCGGACACTGCCAAGTTCGGCCAACCCGAGATCAACCTGGGCGTTGTCGCTGGAATGGGCGGATCACAGCGGCTGACCCGGTTTGTGGGCAAATCCAAGGCGATGGACATGAACCTGACCGGGCGCTTCATGGATGCTGACGAGGCCGAACGCTCGGGGCTTGTGTCACGCGTTGTGCCCGTCAAAAAGCTGATGGAAGAGGTGCATTCCTGCGCGCAGAAGATTGCCGAGAAGTCGATGATCACCACAATGGTCGTCAAAGAAGCAGTGAACCGGTCGTATGAAACCACACTGGCCGAAGGGCTGCTGTATGAGCGCCGTGTCTTTAATGCGCTGTTTGCGACCAAAGATCAGAAAGAAGGCATGGCCGCCTTCATTGAAAAGCGCGAGCCACAATTCCGCGACAAGTAACGCTCAATCGCACCTATAGGTTGAAAGGCATTGGCCCGGCGCATTCCGCCGGGCTTCTTCTTGCCTTTTGATCACAGGGGTTTGTCACTGAATGGTGGTTCAATTCGCGTGGTACTGCACCGAATCCGTTGTTTTTTCTGCACAATGAACTTAGCGTGAAGTCATAATCAAAAAGAATCTGATCAAAAAAACCAATAACAGGGAGATAGTATATGTCACGTAAAACCGCGTTTACTGTCACCGCGGTGGCCTTTGGCCTGATCGCCGGTGCTGCCCATGCCGAAAAGCTGGTGATCTCGAACTGGGATGGCTACATGCCCCCCGATCTGCTGGAGAACTTCACCGCCGCAACCGGCATCGAAGCCGAGCTTTCGGTACATGCTTCTAATGAGGAAATCATGGGCAAGGTCGTCGCTGGTGGCGGCAAGGGCTATGATGTTCTGTTCGTGTCCTCGCCCTTTGCCGAGGCGCTGGCCAACCTGGGCCTGACCGCCGAGATCGACCACGCCAAAGTGCCCAACATGGCCAATCTGTATCCCCAGGCGATGGAGTTGGCGCATGATCCCGGCAATAAAGTGTCTGTGCCTTATGCCTGGGGCACCACGGGCCTGTGCTATCGCTCGGACCTGATGGAAACGCCCACGTCGTGGAGCGATCTGCTGCAGCCATCGGACGACCTGAAAGGCAAGGTCACCATGCTGTCGACCGACCGCTGGTTGATGGGGGCCGCTCAATTGGCGATGGGCAAGTCGCTGAATGACACGTCTGATGAAACGCTGAATGCCGCGCGAGATATGCTGGTGGCTGCCAAGGGCGATCTGCTGGCTTATGACGACGCGACCTTCTATCAAAAGGTGGTCTCGGGCGAGGCAACTATGGTCCATGCGTGGGATGGTTGGTGCAACTATGGACGCGCCGAGAATGAAGATATCAAATACGTGATTCCCGCCGAAGGCTCGGACCTGTGGGTCGACGCCATCGTGATTACCGCCGCGTCCGAGAAGCAGGAGGCCGCACACGCTTTTGTTAACTATGTGCTGGGTCAGGAAACCGGTGTCTGGGTTGCCAGCAACATCCTTTACAAAACACCGAACAAGGCCGCGATGGAAGCGCTTGATCCCGGCTTGCTTGAGGCCTTCCCCAACATGGCGATGGACCCTGCCGACCTGATCAAGTTTGAGCAGCTGCGCGATCTGGGTGACGGTCAAAAGGCCTTTGCCCGCACCGTGACCGAGATCATGGCCGCTCAATAAATCCTTCCCGGTCCCTGCCTTGCGCGGGGGCCGGAAACCCTGGGCAGTGCGTATGCAGAACCGTCTGAAATCGGCAATCCTTCTGGGCCCTGGCCTGGGTTGGCTGGCGCTGTTGATGGTGGTGCCTTGTGTGTTGATCTTTACCTATTCGGTATTCGAGCGCGGCGTCTATGGCGGCATCGACTATACCTTCACAACCGAGAATTTCCGCCGCGCCGCTGATCCGCTGTTCCTGGGGATATTTCTGAATTCCGCCAAGATCGCGGCGCTGGCCACGGTGATTGCGATCCTCATTGCGTACCCGGCCGCCTATGCCATCACCCGCGCGCCGCGTGCCTGGCAGACGGCATTGTTGATCCTTGTGATCCTGCCCTTCTGGTCCAATTATCTGATCCGCACCTATGCGTGGATCGTGATGCTGAACCGCGAGGGGCTGATCAATAACGGGCTGGCGGCCATTGGTGTGATCGACGAACCCCTGCCCCTGCTCTACAACAGTTTCGCCGTGATCGTGGGCCTTGTTTATAACTACACGCCCTTCGTGGTGCTGGCGATTTATGCCTCGCTCAATCGCATCAACCCGGAAATCATCGAGGCCTCCGAAGACCTCGGTGCGTCCGGGTTCACCACCTTCCGTCGCGTGATCCTGCCGCAGACCATTTCGGGTGTCGCGGCGGGTGGCGTGTTTGTCTTTGTGCTGTCCATCGGCAATTTCATAACGCCCGACTTGCTGGGTGGCGGCCGCCTGCAAATGGTGGGCAACCTGATCTATGATCAGTTCCTCAGCGCGCGCGACTGGCCCTTTGGCGCCACCCTGTCGATGTTCCTGATCGCGTTGATGATGATCCTGCTGTTCACCCAGGCGATCCTGACGCGCCGCGCGTCGGGCGAAGGGACATCATGATGCGCCGTATGCCTGTCCCGCTCAAAATCCACATGGGCCTGTTTTTTGCATTCCTGTACGTGCCTATTCTCGTCCTGATGGTGCTTAGCTTCAATCGCGCGGGATTGCCGACGGTGTGGTCCGGGTTTTCCCTGGAATGGTACGGGCAGCTGTTCCGCTCAGACCCGATCCTGACCGCCGCGCGCAACACTTTGATCGTCGCGGTGATCTCAACCATTCTTGCCACGATCATCGGCACCATGCTGGCCGTCGGGGTTGAGACCCGCCGCCAATCCGCCGCACTGGATGCGCTGCTATTCGCCCCGATGATCATCCCCGATATCGTCCTCGCAATTGCCCTGCTCAGTTTTTACACCGCGCTCAGCATGACGCTGGGCCTGCATTCGATCATCCTCAGCCATGTGGTGTTCAACATCGCCTTTGTCGCCGCCGTTGTGCGCACGCGGATGCGCTATTTCGATCATTCGATGCTTGAGGCCAGCGCCGATCTGGGCGCGTCAGAATTCACCACCTTTCGCCGGGTGTTGCTGCCCGCCATCG
>Ga0316205_10005526_pt1 | contig 10430 bp, 9 predicted proteins | sample 3monthpyrite_MG_FD_204941 | JGI IMG/M metagenome (GOLD analysis project Ga0316205, IMG submission 204941) | Microbial mat bacterial communities from mineral coupon in-situ incubated in ocean water Damariscotta River, Maine, United States -... | ecosystem: Environmental > Aquatic > Marine >...
TAAAGACGGCCTATTATTTCATTAATTGCGCAAATCTGGACCATCAACTACATGCAACCTGAAGCAGATATCGAAGAGCAAAGCTCCAGTCTCTTGAGAAATTTTATCCTGGTAGGTTTGGGTAGTATTGTCTTGGTGTTGTTCGTCTTGAGCACCTTGATTCACCGTCATGCCGTCGACAGTTTAATTCATATGGGTGAGAGTAAGAATATTGCCTTTGCCCGTCTATTATACAAAAATATTTGGCAGGAGTATGCTGCTGAGTATCTTAAGTTTTCAACAGAGAATCCTGGCGTCACTCTCAGATCTAATATTTATAATGAAGTTAACCGGCGAATTCAGGCAGATGTTAAAGGCGCATCCTTACTGAAAATAAAAATCTATGACCAGCAAGCGACGACTGTTTACTCGACTGATCCCAATCAAATCGGTAAAAAGAAGATTAATAGTGTTCCGATGGAACGCGCTCTAGCGGGAGAGGTAGTTAGTCGATTGGCGTTTAGAGATCGTTTCTATGCGCAAGAAGAATTATTAACAAACAGAAATATCATTTCCAGTTACATACCCATGTCGCAGGTAGTTCAGGGCGATAGTGCCGCGTCAGGTGTTATGGAAATTTACTCTGATGTTTCACCCTTATACGAGCAAGTCTTGTCGACTCGTAATAGCGTTATCCTTATTATTGGTATAGCGATGTTTTTGCTGTTCGCTATACTATTTCTGTTTATCCGCCGATCCTGTGAAATTACAGGCTGGCATTTACAGGAAAAAGAAAAAGACGAAGAGCGCATTCGACACATTGCCTATCATGATTCATTGACAGGATTACCTAATCGCGAAATGTTTCGTATGCAGTTAGAGTCTGCTGCTGCACGTGCTGAGCGTACTGATCGATTAATGGCGGTTCTATTTCTTGATCTGGATCGATTTAAAACCATTAATGATAGTCTCGGTCACGGTGCCGGTGATGAACTATTAAAAGAAGTAGCAGAACGACTACTCACTTGTGTGCGAGTGACAGATACAGTAGCAAGGTTAGGTGGTGATGAGTTTACAATTATCCTGGACAGTGTGACACATGTTGATGAAGTTGAGGAAGTCGCTAACCGAATTCTCAGTTCATTGAGTAAGCCATTTATGATCAATGAACAGCAGGTAAGTAATTCCGTCAGTATTGGCATTACTATTTATCCTCTTGATGAAAAAAATCTGGAGCATATGATAAGCAACGCAGATGCTGCCATGTATGCTGCAAAAGCTTCGGGCAAGGATAGCTATTTATTCTATAACACCAGCATGAATGAGAATAATGGCGAAAAACTGGAAATGGAGCGTAAGCTGCGCACAGCATTGGAAGACAATGAGTACTTGTTGCAATTCCAGCCAATCGTAGATCTATGTAAAGGCAGCATGATAGGTGTAGAAGCTCTACTTCGTTGGAGTAATGAGGAGTATGGGATCGTCTCACCAGATCGCTTCATTCCTATTCTGGAGGAAACCGGTTTTATATCAATTGTCGGTGACTGGGTTTTGGTGACAGCGTGTAAAAAGGCGATGGATTGGCAGGAGATGGGTTATGAACCCATGACTATGTCAGTCAATATTTCCATTATTCAATTTCGTCGATTAGAGTTTGTAGACAGTATTAAGCGTGCCTTGCAAGAAACGGGTCTTGATCCAAAATATCTCAAGCTCGAAATTACAGAGTCTACATTGATGGATCAAAGTGATGCCTGTCTGCAGAAGCTTAATTCCATACGTGAACTCGGCGTGTCGATCGCAGCTGATGATTTTGGTACAGGATATTCGTCACTTAGTTACCTGAAAAAACTACCCATTGATATACTCAAAATCGATCGTTCATTTATTATGGATCTGGATAAGAGTAGTGACAGTGCGGCTATCGTGACAGCGATTGCGGCCCTGGCACATAGTCTTAAGCTCAGCGTTGTTGCTGAGGGTGTCGAACGCGTGGAAGAATTAAATTTTCTTGCTGCCTTGAGCTGTAATTACATTCAGGGTTATATATTCAGTAAACCTGTTGTCGAAGAGGAATTACTGGAAATAATGAATAATAAGCATTTCTTTCTTGATAAGCTCGATGCAGCCCGCGAGAAAAATCTGGCCGCTTCTGGCTAAATCCTTAAACACCTCTCTGCTCGGCTTTTACTTGTCATTTACGAACGATTGATTTGACACTGCGTGTATTTTTGTCATGATGGGTTTTTAATTCAGCCCTCGTAGGTAACCCCATGCAAATTGGCACTCCCCTGAGTCAACATTCAACCAAAGTCATGCTGCTTGGCAGCGGTGAGTTAGGCAAAGAGGTGATTATATCCTTGCAGCGATTAGGTGTTGAAGTCATTGCTGTTGACCGCTACCCAAATGCCCCTGGTCACGCTGTGGCTCATCGTGCACATGTGATTGATATGTCTGACCCGCAACAGCTGAAAGAACTGATCGAAAAAGAGCGCCCGGACATTGTAGTTCCAGAAATCGAAGCGATTGCGACCGATATGCTCGCTGAGCTGGAACAGCGGCAGCTGATAGAAGTCATTCCAAAGGCACGTGCGACACAGCTCACCATGAACCGGGAGGGAATACGACGACTAGCGGCAGAGGAGCTGAGTTTGCGTACTTCACGATATGCCTTTGCAGAATCATTAAATGAGTTACAACAGGCTATTGATAGAGGTGTTGGGTACCCATGCATCGTCAAGCCGGTGATGTCTTCATCGGGAAAAGGGCAGTCCACGATACATAATCCAGATGAAGTGAATGCTGCATGGGAATACGCCATGCAGGCAGGACGCGTTAATCGTGGCAAGGTGATTGTTGAAGAGATGATCGACTTTGACTATGAAATAACATTGTTAACTGTACGAGCTCTGAATGCAGACGGTGAAGTCATCACGCATTTCTGCGAACCCATTGGGCATATACAACAACAGGGGGATTATGTTGAAAGCTGGCAGCCCCAGGTGATGACAAAAAAAGCCCTGAGCGAAGCTAAACACATCGCTGAAAAGGTTACTGGAAATCTGGGAGGGCGCGGAATATTTGGAGTGGAGTTGTTTATTAAAGGTGATGATGCCTGGTTCAGTGAAGTGAGTCCACGGCCCCATGATACCGGCATGGTGACTATGGCTTCCATGCGTCAAAATGAATTTGAACTCCATGCCCGTGCCATCCTGGGTTTGCCAGTCGATACCACGCTGCTCTCTGCCGGTGCGAGCGCGGTTATCTATGGAGAGTGTGATGCAGATGCTATTGTCTACCGTAATCTGGACAAGGCATTAGCAATAGAAAAGACAGACTTGCGCTTATTTGGAAAGCCGGTCGCCTATAAACGTCGTCGCATGGGCGTGGCTCTGGCTTATGGCGATGATATCGAAGATTGCCGTCAGCGTGCCAAAGCAGTTGCAGATACAGTAACACCGGCAGTCCAATAAATATTAGTCGCCACCAGTAATTTGAGACGATGGATTGATACCGGATAAATAGTACCAATGATCATTTTCAAATAAAAACTGGCTCTGCTCCTGTAATTGACAGGCTTTACCGTTTTTCTTGTACCAGGCAGTGAAGGTAACTTGATCTTCTGAAGCTTTATTGATGGTTAAGCGAAACCACTTGATCGTCGGGAGAGTTTCCAGTTTTAGTGATGATGGCCGCGTTGAGTTATGCCAGGTACTGAGAATGTAATCGAGGTTTTTTTCCACATAAGCACTGTATCTGGATCGCATTAAACGCTCGGCAGAATCAGCAAACTGAGCCCCATCTAATAGTGGTCCACAGCAGTCCTGGCGGTTCAGCTTAGATCCACAGGCACATGGCCTGGTATTTTTTGTTGGCTTCAAGGCACGTTGTTATTGACAGAAGTTGAATCTTTAGGTTTATCGATATGAATATAGTGGGCAACCTGCTCAGTTAACGCGATAGTCTGCGCATAGAAAGTATCAAGTTCCCTATCATAGAGAAAATGTGTCAATTCCCTGGTCGCATCACGGGCGATTTGTAAATGCAGTTGCGCTCTGCGCTGATCATGTTCACGCGTCAGGCGAATCGCTGCGTGCAAGTTTTCCAGCACGGCTGCTTTCAGTTTTTCATTCAGGTAGGGATGCAGCACCATAATATTATTACGAGATTTAAAATAATCAGACAGAGTAGATACAGGTCCTGAAGGTGCTTCAAATTGATCTATATCAGCTCGATGTGAGGTGCTTGTACACAGGTAAGTTGTTCGAATGCATTCTGTATCGCTATTGGCGCAATCCGCCGCACTCAGTTTTTCAAGTAAATTTTCCATCGGTGAAAGTAATGCATCACAATCATGTCGCGGTGTGTGATTGTAATAATAATGGGTACGTCTATAGGCAAGTTGTCCGGATATTTTGCTAATCAAGTCAAGCAGCAGGTAGAGCAGGCCGCGACTATCCGAGTCTGCAGGGGAAGGATTTGCAGGCTTGACGGTATCATTCAATCGCAAAATTCTGAGCCTCCTGATTATTGTCAAAATTTATTCTTACAATCTCTAGTGTTTCATTCCAGTCATAACTTTTGACAGTTCCTGTTGATTCTTCTGCTAACAGTTGCAGTGCGTCATCACTGACACGATACAGGAATAGTTTCCCCCCTGATGCATTCTGGAAGGCGACATACTCTCCACTAGGCGAGATAGAGTAGTTCTGGCTTTCCCCTAGTAACTTTTCCTTATAATAAAGTTGTCTAGTTTGTCCTGACTCATTTTGTGATACTTGTAAGCTATAACCGTCGCGCAATTGCTCTGTATTACTTTCCGCGACAGCCCAAATGTGCTGCAGACTAAATGCGATAAAGACTAATGTATAAACGATTAACTTCATAGACAACAGAACCTGACAAATGAACGAGCTGCAAAAGACGATTCAGTACATCCGCCAGCCAATCTAGAATGAATACTTAAATACCTATGTTCAATTAATTATTATGTGGTGTCGCTGCTCAGAACTATGCATCGTTGACTTTGAGGGTCGCCAGACGATTGCTGAGTTTCTTATAAACTGTAGTATGCTCTGTTGTGATTTTCTTGTCACTGATTCGTAAAGAGTTCAGCTAGAATGAGTCTAAATAGCTGTTCACAGATAACACCCAACTACTTTAATTATAGCCAATCCCTGAAATAGTCAAGAGTGCGCCATCTGTCAATCAATTTAGCAACAAGGCACCTTCTGCCCCATGCTAATCAGCTGGGCATGATACAGACTGCTACCTCGTTCTTTAGTGAATGTTAATTTACAAATAATCGACAACAGAAGGGCGGTATTGTGAGGATATGTTAGTGAATATAGTTGACAGAATTTCAGTTGCAGGACCGGGTGAATGATGCTGGCTGTAATAGTTGTATAGCGTGACGTGATAACAACTGCCCTGTAATAGAGGAATTACCTTTAAATCCTGTTGTTGCAGGCTTGCCTGAATAATGTGATAAGGAAGCCAGGCATAGCCCATGCGATTGACAACCAGGTTGTACGAGGCTTGCAGACTGGAAACCGTCCAACGCTCGGTCGTGCTCAACCAGCCACTATCACGCGGATTTTTTCCAGAATCACTGACCACGACCTGGAGATGCTTACGTAAGTCGCTATCGGTGACTTCACGGCCCAGTGTAACGAGTGGGTGCTGAGGATGTGCGACAGCCAGAAATGGAATTCTGATCAATTCTGTCCCCAGTACTCCCGTTGGAAGCTGGTGCCCAATGACCAGATCCGCTTCACCCTGGCTTGCCAGGTCATCTGCGCCGGACATGATGACCTCGGTTAGCAGCACGGGAGTCCCGCGACTTAATGGCGCAAATTCCTGTAGTGCTTGTGCCAGTAACAAGGTAGGGAATGCTGAGTCAATCACCAGCCGCAGTCGACTTTCCCAGCCCTGGCTAATTTGATGCGCCAGAGTTTCAAGCTCACCCGCTTCCTGCAAAAGTGAGCGGCTACGTTCCAGTATGCGCTTGCCTGTCTCTGTTAATTCCGCTTTTCGTCCTTTAATTTCAAAGACTTGTGTGCCCAGTCGCTGTTCTAACTGATGTACTGCATAACTGACTGATGACTGGCTGCGATGAAGCTTTTCCGCGGCCTGGGCGAAGCCGCCGCTATCGACGACGGTATGCAGGGTACGCCATTGCTCTAATGAGACTTTGGGAGGAGACATATGCTTATTATATCTAAAAATTAGATAAATATAAGCAAAAATATGCGCTTTATTATCTAAAATATATGTAGATAATGGATTCATCAATTAGATCACACAAAGGAGATAGCCATGCAATCCATCGCTTACTTAGTAGCTAGAATATTACTCGCACAAATTTTCCTGTTAGCAGGGATCAACAAAATCACGGGCTATGCCGGAACGCAGGCATATATGGATGCCATGGGTGTACCAGGGATGTTATTACCGTTGGTCATCTTATTGGAAGTCGGTGCAGGATTAGCCATTATAGTGGGCTGGAAAACGCGATGGGCTGCCATTGCATTAAGCGTATTCACACTAGTCGCCGCATTTATTTTTCATTCAGATTTTCAGGATCAAATGCAAATGATTTTGTTCATGAAAAATTTATCGATCACAGGTGGCTTAATGTTTGTTGCATTAGTCGGTGCCGGTAGTTTGAGTATCGAAGGTCGTCAAGCCTAAAAGCTAATGTCGACTTGAACGTTGAAACGATAGTCACCTAAGCATCATGATGGCATGGACACGTTGAAGGACAGACAGGTTTGTAAAACTTAGTCAATTACTAACCCAATCAACATGTCATCTATGAATCTTGGGTGCCTAATAGATTATCATAATGTAGTAAAACAGAGGGACGCGTTAGATGAAATCACAGTTTGCAGTCCATGAAGCACAGCTAACCAGTGAAGGGGATGCGGTAGAAGTTAAGCGTCTTTTCCCGGGCCCTGCGAAAATGAACTTTGATCCATTTGTGCTCTGGGATCACTTTAGTATCAACCCGGGTGCGGGCTTCCCTGATCATCCTCATCGCGGTTTTGAGGCCCTGACTTATTTATTCAAAGGAACGATGCAACATAGTGATAATCTTGGGAATCAATCCACTGTGCACCCCGGGGGGGTGCAACGCTTCACGGCTGGTAAGGGTTTGGTGCATTCAGAAATGCCAGGCACCGAAGGAATCAGTGAAGGCATTCAGTTATGGGTCAATTCTGCACGTGCGGATAAAATGCGTGACCCTGATTACCAGCAAGTGAATAACAACGAGCTTCCGGTAACAGAATGGGAGCAAGGTAGCATGACGACCATTGTGGGCGATGGATCGCCGGTAAAATTACTCACACCGGTGATTTACCAAAAACTGGTTTTGCAGCAGAAAGGTGACTATACCCTCGATATTCCTGCAAATTATCAGGGTATCTGCTATGTCGTTAATGGAGAAGCCAGTATCGAAGGCAACGTTATTCCTGCTGGTTATGCCTTGCTGTCAGAAAAGGGCGGGCAATTTAACATACTGAGTGAAGATGCTTGCACCGTGATGATCGCATTTGGCCAGCCGCACCGTGAGCCGATTCATCAGCATGGTCCATTTGTTGATTGAATCATGCCTTGGCCCTGCGTGACTGGTATCTCAGAAATGTCATTAATCCTTGATTAAACAGTGTATTGAATCCAGTCTTATGCAGTACAAGTATGCAACTATATGCTAAGATTGTAACCAATACGGAAACTATACGCAGTGCATAAAGTATGCGGTCACACAGTCGTGGTACTAATACATCATAACGTTGAGTGAAGGCACCCTTCATCAGATGTCATTGGATGACTTCCTATGCGCAATATGACATTCCTGAACAAGGTATTAACCTGTTTGTTTAATCAGCGTGTTAACAAATTAATTCTATGAAAAAGAAAATATTTATTACCTTACTGGGTCTAGTGGTCGTTGTGCTGATACTTGGCGGTATAAAAGGGTTACAAATTTCCAAATTGATTACCGCTGGTGAGCAACCCTATATTGCACCGGAAGTAGTAACCTCGGCGCCCGTTGAAAATATGGTTTGGGAAAGCAGTTTATCAGCGGTAGGAACGTTTGAATCAGTAGAAGGAGTGACCATTTCGGCTGAGCTTCTGGGAAAGGTGAACAAGATACTCTTTAAGTCAGGAAGTTCTGTCGAAGAAGGCACTACTTTAATAGAACAAGACACTTCAACAGAAGAGGCTCAATTACGGGAAGCCCTCGCAAGTGTAGAACTTGCCAGGCTCAACCTGAAGCGTAGTCGCAGCCTGCTAGCCAGTAAAGCCGTGTCGCGCTCTGAGCTGGATACCTTTGAAGCGCAGCAAAAAGAAGCGGTAGCGCGAGCAGATAATATACGCACCGTTATAGCCAAGAAAAAAATCCGTGCACCCTTCTCAGGTAAGGTCGGTATCAGGCAGGTTGATCTCGGTCAGGATTTACGTGCGGGTGATGCCATCGTGACCTTGCAAACCCTCGATCCAATTTATGTCAATGTTTCCGTGCCACAGCAATACTATAACCAGTTAAGCAATGGTATGAAGGTTCTCATTAGTACTGATGCTTTGCCTGATGAAACCCTCACCGGAACCATTACCAGCATGAACCCTGTCGTGGATAATGTGAGCAGAAATATACAACTGCAAGCGACAGTGGAAAACAACAATGAGAAAGTTTTGCCAGGGATGTTTGCCACTGTAAAACTGGTGTTGCCCAATGAAAAAAAGGTGAATGCCATTCCGGCGACATCAGTACTCTATGCTCCGTATGGTGATTCTGTATTCTCAATAGAGAAATCAGATTCGGAAACAGATGAGTCACCTCAATTGACTGTCAAACAAAAGTTTGTCCGTCTTGGTGAAAGTCGTGGCGACTATGTAGCTGTATTAGATGGGCTAAAAATCGGCGAAGAGGTCGTGAGTAGTGGTGTGTTTAAATTGCGTAACGGTCAAGCTGTGATCATTAAAAATGAAGGCGCGCCGGAATTTAAACTTCAACCTGAACCCGAAGATTCCTGAGCCCGTGATTATTATTTACCGTTGTTGTTCATATGACACATCATGAATCGATTTACTGATCTATTTATCCAGCGCCCGGTTCTGTCGATGGTCATCAGCATGCTGATTGTTATTGCCGGCGTGCAAGCTATTTTCTCGCTAAATGTGCGCCAGTACCCGCGTAGTGATATCTCCATGGTAACTATCAAGACGGCTTACATTGGTGCGAGCGCAGAACTTATTCGCGGTTTCATTGCCGCACCTCTGGAGCGCGCAATCGCCGCCGCTGATGGTATTGATTATATTGAGTCGCAAAATACTCAGGGCCTTTCAACCATTAACGTACGCCTGAAAATAAATTATGATCCAACCAAGGCCTTGGCTGAGATCAGTTCCAAAGTCGATCAGGTCCGCAATGATTTACCACCCGAAGCTGAAGTACCGATTATTAATATCGAATCAGCCGACAGCCAGTTCGCGTCTGCCTATTTAAGTTTTAGTTCTGATGTGCTGGCGCAAAATGAAATCACCGATTATTTGACCCGGGTTGTGCAACCGAATCTATCCGCACTGGAAGGCGTGCAACGCGCAGATATACTCGGTGCCAGGACGTTTGCTATGCGGGTTTGGCTAAAGCCGGATCGAATGGCGGCTTATAATATTTCTCCTTCACAGGTCCGCGAAGCACTGGCTGCCAATAATTTCCTGGCGGCCGTCGGTCAAACCAAAGGCTCACTGGTGCAGGTCAACCTGACCACCAACACCGATTTACATACGATTGATGAGTTTAAACGTCTGATTGTCAAAGAACGAGAAGGTGCGATCATACGGCTGGAGGACATTGCTGACGTTGTTCTGGGTGCTGAGAATTATGACACCGAAGTGCGTTTTTCAGGGCAGACGGCGGTCTTTATGGGAATTTGGCCACTACCGAACGCCAACTCATTGGATGTTATCAAGCGTGTTCGCAACGCCATGGATGACATTCAAAAAGGCCTGCCCAGTGGCATGCAGGCGCGTATTGCCTATGACGCAACAGCTTATATTGATGCATCGATACATGATGTCATCGTGACGCTGAGTGAAACCTTACTCATTGTCATTATCATCATATTTCTATTCCTCGGATCGCTGCGTTCAGTATTAATACCCGTTATCGCTATCCCTATTTCGTTAATAGGCGGTATTTTCCTGATGCAAGTCTTTGGGTTCAGTGTGAACTTATTGACCCTATTGGCGATAGTTCTTTCTGTAGGTTTGGTCGTTGATGATGCGATCGTAGTGGTCGAAAATGTTGAACGGCATTTGAGTGAAGGCCAGACACCTTTTGATGCGGCTATTTATGGCGCTAGAGAACTGGTTAATCCGATTATCGCAATGACCATCACGCTCGCAGCTGTGTATCTTCCGATTGGTTTACAAGGTGGACT
>Ga0316205_10005527_pt1 | contig 10426 bp, 12 predicted proteins | sample 3monthpyrite_MG_FD_204941 | JGI IMG/M metagenome (GOLD analysis project Ga0316205, IMG submission 204941) | Microbial mat bacterial communities from mineral coupon in-situ incubated in ocean water Damariscotta River, Maine, United States -... | ecosystem: Environmental > Aquatic > Marine >...
TATGATTCAGGCGGCGTGACAACGTCAACGGTGACCGTCCCGTTGGTTGCTGCGTTAGGGCTGGGTCTGGCAGGTACGATTCCTGGCAGAAGTGTCATTATTGATGGCTTTGGTTTGATCGCCTTTGCGAGTTTATTTCCAATGATAACGGTAATGGCCTATGCACAATTAAGTGAATGGCGTTATAGGCACAGCATGAATAAATTGAACAAACAAGATAAAGCATCACAACAGGTAGAATCTAAATAGGAGGTTCGCGTTATGCATTTTAAACTGCTAATTGCCCTGATTGAAGACGAGAAAACGGATAAAGTACTTGATGCGGCGCGCGATGCAGGTGCAACAGGTGCAACAATCATTAATCAGGCGAGGGGAGAAGGGGTTAAGAAAGCTAAGACATTCTTTGGTATGAATTTAGACACACAGCGAGATATGTTGCTGTTTTTGGTTGAAGAACACATGAGTCGAAAAATTCTTGAAACGATATCGTCAATAGGTGAATTCGATCAAACGTCGGGGACAGGTATTGCATTTCAAATTGATGTAGAAGATGCGGTAGGTGTCGCACATCAGATTCGTGAATTGACAGAAGTTGTGGAGGAAAAGTTATGAGTAAAAATAGGATTATTCGAGTAAGCGATGTCATGAAGAGTAAATTCGATCTTGTTAACGGCATTACCACGGTGAGTGAAGCACTTGAGAAAATGAAACACATAGAAAACAAATCATTAATTGTTGATAAACGCCATGAAGACGATGAATATGGTCTCGTGTTGTTAGCCGACATTGCACGTTATGTTTTGGCGAAGGATCGCGCGCCAGAACGGGTTAATATTTATGAAGTGATGTCAAAACCGGTTATTACAGTGCAGGCAAAAATGGATATTCGTTACTGCGCCCGGTTATTTGATCAATTTGATTTATCACGTGCGCCGGTGGTCGAGGATGGCAAATTAGTCGGCATGGTAAGTTATACCGATATGGTACTTAAAGGGATGGCAGGTCGTAGAGATTAGCCAGTCGACATTGCCAATCTCATGCCCGCAAAAATATGCCGTTTATCCGGATTATAGAAATTACGGAAGCTACTGCGCCGAATACAGGCTTGTGTATATTCGCTACTACCACGAAGGCTAAAATGTTTGCCATCAAACCAAGGTTTTGAATAATTTTCGTAGGGGAAAGCAGAAAACCCAGGGTAGGGATGGAAGTGATTCTCACACCATTCCCAAACTTCTCCGCTACGATTTAGCTGCTCAGATTGATCAGCCACTTCCCATTCGTATTCATGCGGTAACCGAATCTTGGCATACTGCGCCGAGGTTTCTTTGAGCCACTGAACAAACGCATTTGCCTCGAAATAGTTTATGCCAGATACCGCATCGGTATCACCGAGTTCTCGAGCCCCCAATGACGAAGCCTCATAAAAATAACCCTCACTATCAGTCAGCCACGATTCCGGTTGGTTTATATTGTTTTTTAAACGCCATTCCCAGCCATCTTGCGACCAAAACTTTTTATTCTGATACCCCTTATCTTCAATAAACGCTAACCAGTTGGCATTGGTGACAGGCGAATTTGCAAGTTTAAACGCCTCGAGTTTAACTTGCTGTGGAGGCAGTTCATTATCAAAGGCTTCAGCCTTAAATGGACTACCAATCTTAAATTCCCCAGCAGGATAATCTACGAACTCAACGTTGATTACTTTACTGGCGGACAATGGTTGATTGATCGCCAAGGTTGGTTTTAATTGCAGTTGGCGCTGAACCAATACCATCGCCATGGTTTCAATGTGCTGGCTATGATGTTGCAGAATAAATTTTAAAATATAGTTATCTTTACTTAATTTATGATTTTCTAGCAAAGAAGGTGCTTGCTTAAAAATAATCGAATTTTCTTCTGCAACCGTTGCGCACCATGCTAAATGTTCTTGCATGGGCGGTAATGCGGGTCCACGTTTGGGTTTAATTATATTTTCAGGAATGTACAGCCACTCTAGTTGATTGGTTATTGAATCATCTTTGAGAATGAACTCTCTTAACCAGTAGGTTTCAATGTAAGCACAGTGGCCAATATGCCAACCAAAAGGACTTAAGTCTTGGTGGTACTGGGTACGATAACTCTCATCATTGAGTTGCTTTGCCATGTCGCGCATGGTGAGGTGAGTTTGTTTAAGTTGTTTTAATAAAGCTTGTGTCATTTACAGTGAGATTAATTCAGCAGGGTCGTCATTGGATAAAATTAAAATATGGTGGTCTGGAACAGGTTGCCAAATTGCATCGGGTGTTACAGGTTCAGAGGCGATGAGTTGCGCATCGGGGAATAGCTCATCGTCATTTGTGTAATAGAGAGAAGGACTATCATGGTTAATTGCGTGCCTAACGGCGTAAAGCAATTCACCATCACTGACAATAAAATTTAATAACGCTTTAGTTTCGTTGTCTAGCCAGCCTGCCAGCAATTCTTGCATTTGAGAACAGGCTTCTTCAATCGAGAGTTCGGTATCGCTATCCAGTAATTCTCGTAATAGCGCAAATAAATATTCAGAGTCGGTTGTGCCGTGTATACCCGCACGAATATCGTTGCTGATGTAATCAGAAATTTCATGGCGTACGTCGGCATTAAAATTTTCGATATAGCCGTTATGCATAAACAGCAATTCATCATCGTAAAAAGGTTGGGTATTTTCATGATTGATCGATGAACCTTCAGTCGCACTGCGGATAAATCCTAACCAGAGATCTGATTCAAGCGCTCGCCCCATGCTTTTGAGGTTAGGATCAGACCATATCGGCATCGGACTACGGTAGTTGCAGGGTTGTTGGTCACTATTATACCAACCGAAACCATAGCCATCGGCATTAACCTTAGCGTAAACCAGCTCTTGAGGCGCATAGGATTGAACCACCAGACTATGAGGTGGTCTAGTAAGGAACTGATCGAGACGTATATCTGGCCCAAGATAGGCCGCCATGCGGCACATTTTATGTCCTTATATTGTAAGGTTCGACAGCATTTACAGCAGATGTTAGCCTATCATGGCAGTATAGCCAATAATTTAAAAGACTGCCGATCATTGTTATTTATATCATGGAACGAAATTGCTGGAGCAAAGCATGACATTGACTCTTCAAAAAGAACAACAGCGCATTAACTGTCAAAAAGTGTTACCTACACGGGGAGTTCCGTCCCTGCTCGACGATGTTCAAACTGGTTTATTGGAATCACCGCGTAAACTGCCTGCTAAGTATTTTTATGATGACCATGGCTCACAATTATTCGATAAGATTTGTGACACAAAGGAATATTATCCAACTCGCACCGAAGATGCGCTTTTGCAAGCAGCTGCCAATGATATTATTGAATTAGCTAAACCGGATCATGTGGTAGAACTGGGCAGTGGCACATCACGTAAAACACGCCGTTTGTTAACAGCTTGTGAAGATCAAAATTGTCAGGTTAAGTACTGGCCCTTTGATGTGTGTGAAGAAATCGTTCGAGAAGCGTCCGAAAATCTGGTTGATGAGTATCAATGGTTGGATGTGAACGGTTTGGTCGGTGACTATAATGCAGGACTCGAGCACTTACCAAATTTGAATGGTAATAGCTTGTATGTGTTTTTGGGAGGCACAATCGGTAATTTCGAACATGATGATGGGGTTGCCTTTCTATCAGAATTACGTAAAACCATGTCGAGTGATGATATGCTGTTAATCGGCGCGGATAGGGTTAAAGATGAGCAAGTACTGAATGCGGCTTATAACGACAAAGCAGGCATGACAGCAGCCTTTAATTTGAATTTATTAAATGTTCTCAATCGTGAGGTTGAGTCAGATTTTGATTCTGAAAAATTTAAACATCATGCTTTTTTTAATCACGATGAATCACAAATCGAAATGCACCTGATTGCTACAGAAAAACAGACAGTGAAATTAGCGGCGTTAGAAGAAGAAATCAGTTTTAATAAAGGCGACAGCATATTGACCGAGATTAGTCGTAAGTTCACCGCGACTTCTTTATGCAATATGTTGGAAGAAGCAGGTTTTCAGCTAAACCAACATTTTTCTCCGGACAATAATTATTTTTCTCTGGTGCTTGCGTCACCTGAATAGGTATTAATAGTAAATAATGGAAATAAAACACGGCATGTTAGCAACAGCTCGCCAACTCACTTCACCTAACTGCGATCAACGCACAGACGAGATTTCACTTTTAATCATCCATGGCATCAGTTTGCCACCGGGTGAATTTGGTGGGCCGTGGATTGACGCGCTTTTTACTAATACGCTTAATCCAGATGAACACGAATATTTTAAAGAAATATCGCACTTAAAAGTGTCTAGCCATTTGTTGATTCGCCGCGATGGTGAATTGGTGCAATACGTGCCTTTCGAGCAACGAGCGTGGCATGCTGGTGAATCCAGTTTTGGCGGTATAAGTTGCTGCAATGACTTTGCAATTGGCATTGAGCTGGAAGGCACTGATGAGATAAATTATACCGACGAGCAATACCAACAATTAGCAACAGTGATCAAGGGCATACAAGCGGAGTACCCAGCCATTACCACTGACAGGATTGTTGGACACAGTGATGTTGCACCTGGCCGGAAGACGGATCCTGGCGCGGCATTTGATTGGGCAAGGTTGCGTAAACTGCTATTAACGTAAATGTTCTGGATTATCGTCGCATTTGTAGGGATAATGCTCGGACAATCCGTCGCAAGTTGAGTTAGTCATATGAGTTTGATCGCAATATTAATTAGCTTGGCACTAGAGCGTTCATTTAGCGATTTGAGAGCATACCGTCGATTCGAATGGTTTGATAAATACACAGATAAAATCAAGACGTGGACAGATGCCCGTAATTGGCAAGGGCCCATTGTTGTTCTACTCATAATCCTCGGTCCACTATTTGCAGTTATTATCATTAATGTCCTGTTGGATAACCTCGTTTTGGGTTTGTTATCGCTTGTTTTCACCACGGTAGTGCTGTTTCTTTGCCTCGGCCCTCAAGATATTGAGAAACAGATTAAAACCTTTCTAACGGCTTGGGATAGCGAAGACGAAGAAGCTGCCAAGGCCGCCGCCGAAGAAATCTTAGGCGAGGCACCACCTGAAAAATCGAGTGAGTTACAACAACGACTAGTTGAGCGCGTTCTCATTGTTGGTAGCGAACAAATTTTATCGCCGATTATTTGGTTCACAGTCTTTGTGTTATTAGGTTCAGGGCCGCTTGGTGTGGTGCTTTACCGTCTATCATGCCAATTAAAACAGCGTTTTGGACAGGAGTCAGACCCTTTCGCACAAGCAGTGAACCGTCTCCATGCCATTCTTGGTTGGGTACCCGCTCACTTAGTGGCAATCTTGTTTGCCATGGCAGGTAGTTTTGTTGACGCCATTCACTATTGGCAGCAACGTCGTTCTGAGTGGCAAAAAGATTGGCAGAAGACAGCATCTCTAGCTGTGCTCACTGTCGGTTTAGGTTCATTAAAAATGTCTACAGAGATCCCAGAAGAAGAGATGAGTCGTGAAGACGTTTCTCAGCATGTTCGGGCAGTGACAGGATTAATGCTGCGTAGCGTCGTTATTCTTGTTGTGATCGTTGCAGTCGTTACGCTAATGACGTTTGGGCGTTAATTATAGTTCAGCACTGATTTTTTTAAGCACGGGAACATCAATCCCAGCCTTTTCAGCGAGTTCAAGCGCACGTGCTAAACGGCCTGGTGCGCTACGTCCCATACAACCGTGATCAGGATCGCCATCAAAGGCTTCAAGCATACCGCTAATTAACGCTTCTGAATTGACGCTTGCAACATTGGTTAACCAAGCCTGAAGCTTCATCACATCACTGGCAACATCACGTGCTAATTGTTGGTGGTTTTGCCATAACTCACTGACCGTTCCACCTGCTTTAAGCCCCGCGATATTGGTTGTCAGGATGTAGACATTCTTTCTGACTAGTTCGTAGCGAAGTGCATCAGCATCAGCAGGGATCGTTGTCGGAATATCAATAGCCCCTAAAGCAGCTGCAATGAGTTCAGCCTTCGGACCAAATACAGGTGAAGGAATGAGTACTTTGTAATCCATGCCTTTCTTCTTTTCAAACCACACAGAAATAACCGTAGGGTTGCTTAGGTCATGGGCATGCCAATCGCGCGGTAACAACTCGTTTTGTAATAGGCCAAGACGGTCTTGCCAAAGCGTGGGAATTTGTTCAAGCGTTGCGTGTAAATCAGCTTCGCCGACAGCAACTAACACAAGTGCGGGCGACGGTAATTCAGCGGCAAACGTATCCAATGACATCCCACGAGTAACAGGGTAAACAGGATGACCTAAACGTAAAAAACCTCGTGCAAAAACACCGGCCATTTCACCCATACCAATAATAACAATTGGATCTTTCATATCATTTACCCATATTAGAAATAATTTTAGAGAGTATATCGAATTAGTTAAACTCAGGCACCAAATCTGCGAAGACAAAACCATCTCGTTCAACAACCTCACCGGCTGTTACAGAAATAGCCTGTTTAAACATAGGGCCGTTATGTACACAGCTGTGGAACTCGCCGTTTTCACCGCAGGGGTCGACGTCTGCAGGCAGATCATTAATGAATTCAAGATTAAAGTTTCGGCCAGCAAACGCTGAAGTTAATTTTTTAGGGTCAATGCAGGTAATAATTGCTTCTAAGCCCCCATCGATCATCGTTTTGGCTAGCTGACCAGTCGGTTGCAGCCAAAGTGGAAAGACAGGACTGATGCCAGTACCTTCAAGTTGTTTTTCGCGGTATTGCCGAATATCTTCAAGGTATAGATCACCAAATGCCATGTATTTAATTTTATTTTTCTGCATGACGGAAATAAAGTTCTTCATGACGTCTTCATATTCTTTATTCGTACAGGGGGAAGGGATGTTGAGCGTATGCAGGGGTAAGCCTGCAGCGTCTGCTTGCTGTTGGAGGATGCGTTCACGCACACCGTGCATGGCCACACGTTGGTGTTTTTGGTTTACCGTTGTGACTAAGCCGACAACGTCATAATCGGGGTCTTGCTGGAGTTGGTATAAGGTCCAAGCGCTATCCTTGCCACTGCTCCAACTGAGAATAATTTGTTTGGGCATTAATCTTCATGCCTACCCGGTTGCCACAGCACTTCGCTGCCATTCTCATGACGTGCCAGCACACGCGCCACAACAAACAATAAATCGGAGAGCCGATTGAGGTAACTGATAACGTGCGGGGAAATAGGTTCTTCTCGGTTTAAGCTCACCGCACGACGTTCAGCACGCCGACAGACAGTGCGGGCTAAATGGCAAGCAGAGGTTGCATGACCGCCAGCCGGTAAGATAAATTCCTTGAGCATGGGTAGCTCAGCGTTAAAGTCGTCAAGGGTTTCTTCAAGCCGCGTCACATATTCAATCGTTAGTTTGCTGTAGTTAGGCACACAAAGCTCACTGCCTAAATCGAATAGGTCGTGCTGCACACCGTTAAGGCAGGTTTTGACTTCATCGGGTAGGGAGTGAGCCAGAATCATACCAATGATGCTATTAAGCTCGTCGGTCGTGCCATAGGTTTCAACACGTAAGCTGTCTTTGGCAACGCGTGAACCATCGCCTAAGCCTGTATCACCTTTGTCACCGGTGCGTGTATAGATTTTTGATAAACGGTGTCCCATGTAGCACTCCTCGTAAAGCTTAGTTTAGAGTAAACGATACTCAACGGGTAAAATTAAATCCAACGTACGGCCATCCAACAAAGCAACAGCTGCTGGTAATATTTCAACTTTATCAATGCTGCTAATGGCCGCTTTATCTAACAAGTTATAGCCAGAACTATTTATAATCTTAACAAGCGTTAAATGCCCGTCAGCTTCTATACGTAAACTGATCATTACGTCACCTTGCCAGCCGCGTTTAATTGCGATTCTGGGGTAGTAAAAGTGTAGTGCGAATGCACGTTCTAAATCTGAGTGTAATAAACTCGAGACACTTTCAGGTAGTGCCGAAGAGTCGGGGTGAGTGGTACTCTCAAGTTTAGCAACGATCGTATTATCTTCAGGCGGTGATGTGTCATTGGAGGAAGGTGCATCGACAGATTGGTTGGTTTCTAATTCAGAGAACTGTTCTACAGTCGTAATATTTTTATGAACTGGTTTTATTTTTTTAAGGTTTTTTGTTTTTTCTGCGCTAGGTTTTTTTGGCACCGGCTTTGCGATATCTTGGGCCATTGTCGCTGCTGCAATTTTTCTAGAAGCAGGCGCCTGAATATTGATCCGCAACAATGAACCTGCTGAAATGGTTTCTTCCGGTGAATTAAAGTCGACCAGCCCTAGCACCAGCGCATGGAGCGCAGCGGATACTAATATAATAAGGCTGATCGTTTTATTCATAATTGATTAGAAGCCTTTTGGCGAAAAACGTAGTTCAACTAGCATTGTACGGCCAGGTGTCGTGTAATCACTCACTAATTCATATTCTTCGTCAAAGACATTTTCTAAACGCGCTTGTATGGTCCAATCTTTAGCGAAGGCATAGCCAGCATTTAAGTTAATAGTCGTATAAGGGGCTAATGTTACGTTACTAGCATCTTCACGCTTACTGGTTGTCAGCATATCTGCACCGACACGATAAGGGCCCTTAGTGTAAACAACCGAGGCAGTAAGGCTGCGTTTAGCACGGCGTAGCAATAAGGTGTCGTCATCTTCGTTTTTAGGATTTTGGAAAATGGCTTCTGCATTAGCTTGCCATGGGCCTCGCGCAAATTTGTAACCTAGCTCAATACCTTTGATACGTGTTTGTCCTACATTAGTGGCAACAAAGTTAAACGAACCTGCGGGCACTTGAATAAGGTTGATCAAGTTTTTTATTTTATTATCAAAGGCACTGACTGCAAAGCGATGATGTTGATTAGGCTTATAACGTAATCCTAATTCAATATTACGAGATTCTTCGGGCTTAAGATTTTGGTCGCCGCCAAAACCGAAACGGTCATTTCCTGTTGGCGCACGGAAAGCAGTACCGATGCCTGCGAGTAGCTTTAATTTTGATGATGCTTGAAAGCCATATTCTAGATTCCACGTTGCATGGTTACCAAAATCCTCATGATCAGTATTGCGTGCAGCTACTAATAGCTGGTGATTGCCATATTTCATATTGTCTTGAATGAAAATCGCATTTACATCTGTTGTTTCATCATAACTTGAGAAGCCGGCTGACGTAGTATCCTCTGTGGAAAGTGAAATGCCTGCAGTGACTAAGTGATGTTGGTTCAGCTCAATATCGTTTTGCCAGTCTAATACATTACGTGTTGTTCTAGAGCTGCTAGTACTTTGGTTTTGTTCCAGATCGTCTTCAATATGACTTATCTTTAAGCTTGTAGACCAGATGTCATTTGGGTTAGCTTTTAAAGTAAGTGCGCTAACACTGTTGGTGAAATCTTGATCACGTGCAGCAAGCGAAAAATTTAAAAATGAATTATTGCCACGGCTTTGCCAATGACTAAGCTCAATATTCAAGCCATTATTTAAAGTAGTACCAAGATATGTATTGATGCTGGTGTTACGATTTCCATTGTCACCCGCAGTACTGCTAAGTCGGGCAGGTAATCCATCGGTATTATTCGCGGCAACGGCAAAACCAGCACGGAACTTTTCAGCAGTATGAGCGACGTTCATGCTTAATTTGCGAGTGCTATCTTCGCCAATAGCCATGCTTGCATTCGCATGTGTGCCTTTGGTTTTACCGCGACGAGTAATAATGTTAATGACACCACCAATGGCTTCTGAACCATAAAGTGTAGAACGTGGTCCCTTAACAATTTCAATGCGTTCAATTTGCTCAGGATTGATATTTTGTAATGCAGCGCCGCCGGTAGTGCCGGGATTAAATTTAACGCCATCGATCATGATCAGCGTGTGGTCGCTTTCAGTACCACGTAAAAACAGAGAAGTTTGTGAGCCGGCACCGCCGGTTCTGGCAATATCCAGACCTGCATGGAAACGTAATAGCTCGGCTACATCGACAGCCTGGTTACGTTCAATTTCATCACGGCTAATAACAATCACAGGTGAAAGCGAATCATCGACTGTTTGTGCAGTTCGAGTGGCCGTGACGACGACAGGCTCAAGGGTTTTATCAGCAGCATAAACAGGTGAAAACACCAGTGCAACAAGACTGGTAAGTAAAGATTTATTAAAGGTATTCATTACAACTCCGCATAAAGTGGCTAGGCGACCCGCATAGCCAGACTTAAGGTAACAGTTACGGAAGAAGTAGAAGAAGGCATAGAAACGCCCGCTACTGTCGCCCGCCGCAACATGTCGCTAAGTGCATCGGGCCGGTCTCCGGGCTTACGAGTAATTATCTGGATTTGTCGCCTTCCCATGCGTTTGCACAGTGGCTGGATGACAAATCTTAACTCGATCACCG
>Ga0316205_10005529_pt1 | contig 10426 bp, 9 predicted proteins | sample 3monthpyrite_MG_FD_204941 | JGI IMG/M metagenome (GOLD analysis project Ga0316205, IMG submission 204941) | Microbial mat bacterial communities from mineral coupon in-situ incubated in ocean water Damariscotta River, Maine, United States -... | ecosystem: Environmental > Aquatic > Marine >...
CGGCGCACAGGAGACGCTGGAACAGCGTGTTGAGCGCCTGGAACTGGACCTGGCTACGCTGAGGATCGATTACTCTGTTGTCCGGCCGTCCATGGAACGGATCGTATCAGCTGAAAATGGTATTGAAGCGCGCCTCCAGGCAATTGAAGGGGCGTTTGGCCCTATTACCGCATCGATTTCACCTGAATCTGCTGATGTCGCCGCTTACACTCCACCAACCGCGACAGCCTTTCCGTCCGTTGGTATTCACCTTGCCTCTTATCGGGACACCGAGAACGTTAAGCGCGGCTGGAATGAACTTGTAGCGGGACATGGCGACCTACTGGCGGATCTCGATCTCAAAGTGGTGGACTATCGAAGCGCACATGACGGTCTATATCGTCGCCTGGTGGCTGGGCCGGTTGACCCTGCCGCTGCAGAGAGCCGGTGTGCGAGCCTGAAGGACCGGGGAATTTGGTGCCAGGTCGTGCCACTTGATGGACGTTAGTCTTCCGAACTAGCCCGCAGGGCGATCAACAGTTTCACCACTGATCGGCGAGCGCGCCTCGCAGGTTGCTGCTAAACGCATCCCCGACGAATGATGAGCGATCCGATAGCTGTATTTAGGTCCATCGAATGTGAGCGCTGTTTCAAGCTCCCGGTCTGTGACGCCGTCACGCCTTTCGATCGTTGGGTAATACCGGTCGAAGAGCAGATTAAGCGCGATCCCCATCCCATGGTCTGCTGACTTGATGAACTTTCCGTCCACATCATCGGCCGTTGTTGTTGCGCTGAGATCGGACTCAAGGCAGCCCAGTTCAGCTGCGATGACTGAGCAAACCCGTCCAAATGTCTCGTCGGTCGACGTCATGTAAGGCCTTCTTCCAGTGCGGGAGAGTTGTATTTGTTCGCTGTTGCTTCGCGGCTGATCTTGCCGCTTGTACTTTTGATCAACCACATGGGTGGGAATAGATGGATAGAAGCCGGAACCAGTCCCGTCTCATCCAGCATCGTGTCGCGAATATTTTTCTTGATCGTTTTCAGAGCTGAAGTGTCAGTCTCTCGTGTTTCAGCGAGGACAATCAAAACATCACTGCCCAGGTCTTCGCAATACTCGGAGAATGCAATCACACGTCCGGGAACGATGCCCGATGTATCTCGCAAAGAAAATTCAAGATCATGCGCATAATGATTTCGCCCATTTAAAATCAGGAGATCGTCAACGCGACCAGTGACAAACAATTCACCGTTGGATAGGTATCCAAGATCGCGTGTGTGGTACCAGCCTTCCCGAAAAACCCGGCTCGATTTTTCCGGTTGCCGATCATAACCACGGGCAAGGCACGGGCCGCTGACGCAGATTTCCCCGATCCGGCGATCTGGCAGACGGTTCCCTTCTTCATCCATTATCAGGACTGTGATCTGCTCTATAGGCTTCCCGCAGGACAACACTGAGCTCGTTGTCGCATGGGTGTCGAGCGTCGGGCGCGCGACGCCTTCATCGATGAGGGCTTGAGTATCGATTGTCTCTGTCCGCGGCGCAGTGCCCGGCTCACTCTGGGTCACTGCAAACACGGTTTCTGCCATGGCATAGCAGGTATGCAGAGCAGATTTTCTGACACCCATAGGTCCAAATTTGGAGGCAAATTGATCGAGCGTTTCTGGGCGGCACCGTTCTGAACAATCGACGAAAGCTCGAACTGATGAGAGATCCCAATCGTCATCCGGTCGGACGCAATTGATCAGATGCTGGAATGCGAAGTTTGGCTGCCATACGAGCGTCGCTTTTGTACGTTCGATCAGGTCGAACAATAGAGTTGGACGCATCGTCCATTCAAATGGACTGATCATGGTGACCGGAACGCCGGTTAACACAGGCAATAGGCAGCATGCGATAAGGCCCATGTCATGATAAAGCGGCAGCCAGCTAACTATATGGTCATCTTCGCTAAGAGCCAGACGCCTCGCATATGCGTCAACCTGATGCAGAAGCGCTGCATGCGAAATCATGACACCCTTCTTCGTACCTGTCGTTCCTGAACTGTGCTGCAGGAAGGCGACATCCTGCGAACTGGTGTCAGGAATCGGCAATTTGGAAGCGGATGGAAGATCTTCTTCCGTGACCACAGCGATGTCATGGCCTGTTGGGAAGCTGTTGAGCTCCGTTTTGAGTTTTGGAGTTGTGAATAAGAGTTGGGCGCGAATACGCTCCATGACTTCACGATGCCCACGCCAGAAATGCGCAGGATCTTGTCTGGGGCTCGGAGGGGCCAGAATAGTGGGCACGGCTCCGGCGAACATCGCACCAAAAAAGGCGTAAAGAAGATCAGGCCCCTGCTCTTTCAGCACCACGACTCTGTCGCCGGGAGCAAGGTTTGCCTGCGCACAAGCCGCTGCGTAGGGAGCAGCACCCTCTGCAAGGCGCCGATAGCTAATCGAGTGTGTCGCATCACCTATATGAACACGGGCGTACAGACGGTCTGGTGTTTGCTCCAGGCGTTCAAGAATACGCTGCGAGACTGTATCTCGTTCGTACTTCTTCCAGAATGACAGCAATGACATGGCGTATCCTACGGGACGCTAAGGACTCCTTTGCATTCCATAGAAACAGGGTAAATTTCTGGTAAACGGGCCCGGCTACCTCGTGCTTATCTGGGACGCCTATGAGGTGGTCGGTCAAACCCGTCGCTACGTCTCGGCCCGTCTGGACCAGCGCGTCTGGCCCTCTCCGCCAGACCTGCAATGGAAGTCGGGTCCCCCTTAAAGCAGGACAGCGTGTACGGGTAATCAGGGGTTGCGTGATAGTGATAGATCGTCTGCATTTCACCCTCGACCATGACCTGCCCCACATGACCATGACATTCGTCCAGGTCACGGCTTGTGAGCAAGGCACCACCTTCCCCGTGATAGCCATAGATGGCAAAGCCGTCGAGCGCGTATCCGATGAGGGTGGAATGTTCCGTTGCTGGTGCCGGGTCGTTCTGGCACGGGCTTTTACCATGGTAATGATAGAGACCACTTCGTTGGGGATGGCCCTGACAATTATCCAGAATTTCGTGCGCTAGTGCATTTTCACCACGTGCATCTAGGGCGTTGAACAACACAGCGCCGGTCAGCATGATCCCAATGGCGCCCATCGGCAGGCACGATGGACGCTCCGCGATAGTTGGATTCGTAGGTAAGGAAACAGAGAAACTGTGTGCGCGGATCGAGTTGGGATTGCGATCGTAATAATACGCGTCATCGGAACGCGAGACTGGGAACTTGCCGGTCGGATGATCCGGCAACGCATTGCCGGTGATCAATCGACGTGCACCCGAAATCGCGATTTCGATCTCAGAAAGGTGAACAACGTTCCCGTCGACAGTGGGCTTTCGGGTGAGATCGAATGTCCCGGCTGTTTCGTTAAGCCAATCGCCTGACCGCTGGGCGCCGGGCGCATTTGGATTGAAACGTGTCTGGCAGGCAAAGACCGAACCGGCGCGCGGCTCACTGGAGACTTTGCCATCACTGAGAGGCAACGACGTAAGATCTACAGTATGAGCGGCGGCATTCGACACGAGCAGAAGAAGGATTGTCGGGAGGGAGAAATAGGCGCGCATGGATCAGACCCAGGTTGCTGATGATGACCAATTATACGCGCGCCAGCGACCAACCGGTCGCCGGAGCACCGTCAAATGCATTGGTAGATGTCTGTAGAAAAGTGGTGAGCCCTGCAGGATTCGAACCTGCGACCTACTGATTAAAAGTCAGCCGCTCTACCAACTGAGCTAAGGGCCCTCTGAATCGGGGAGACCCCCGACGAGACCGGCGGAACCTAGTCATACCAGCCTGCTTGGTCAACCAAATAGCGCCAAATTATGCAGATAATGCGTCACTTTTCGCTGGTTCATGTGAATTGGCTGAGATGCTCGCAATTACGCCGGACTGACTGTGGTCAACCACGTAATTGGTGCGATTTCCAGCGAAACAAAGCCTGGTTTTCAGCTCCCGGTCCGTCTGGGAAGGCTTCCTGATAAGCGAGGGATAAAAACGGTCAAAAAGACTATGAAGTCCGATGCCCAACCCATGTTCCAGCGTCGTAATGATCTTTCCGTCGACATCTGCTTCACCAACGACTTCCAGGTCAGCGTCGAAGCCGCAGCTTCTAAGAACATTGGTTTGGTGGTGCTTCAGGTCGATATTAACCAGCCTGTCTCGGCATGAGTGAATCATGCGGAATTGCGTCATTCTTGAGCCGATGGCTCCGCGCGTCGTTTCCAGATGATCAGGATCGCAGACATTGCGGATGCGGGCCTGGTCGCTGCCGAAATAGTTTGGAGCCCCGATATTCTCGTTGTTCCATGCAGTTTTCGTGGAACAGACGAACTCAATGTTTCCATCGATAGCTCTGTACTCCACGCCGCCAAAACCAAGATACGCTGGAAGAGTTTCCGGATAGGCAGATGATTCAATAACCGCTGAAATTGTGTTTGGCGCCAATTTTTGCATCAGATGGGCAATGTAGCCACCGTGAGATGTTCCCGCCGCGATGATGTTGCCATGGTCAAACTCAACGCCATCATCAATCAGCTTGTTGAGGACTAAAAGATGGTCCAATGCGGCAAGGACGCCGAAATTTTGATAATCCTCGCCAGGTGGAATGAGTGCGGCAGACAGCGAAAATTTGTGGTCTTTGCGGGATTTCAGAAATCTAAGTGCATCTTTCTCTTCCGCTGAACGCAGACCGTCCAGGCTATCTCCCTGGAGGACCAGTGCGCCGATCACTTTGGCGATGGACCATGGATCAATTTCGATCGAGACGGCGACACCCGGCATGGACTGCTTTGGTCGACAGAAGTGACAATGCGCGCGAACGGAAACAACCACCAAATTGTATTTCGCAGCAATCTGTCTTCGTGTCAGGCGGGTATAAGCTTCGTCCGTATCTTCGCCGAAACCTGGGATAAGGAAAACAAGCCCATCAGCCGGACCATTTTCTGGCATCTCAGCCTCAAAAGTCACAGGGACCTTTCGCGGAATACCGAGCTCGAAGTCTTCATGTCCACTTAAGCTGCCCGTAATGCTTGGCATAATGGTTCCCAGTGTAGAGAAATCAGTAAACTGATTTGGCACTCACATGGTAAACACAGCCTTAACGCGCATGCATTCAGAGCGGTGACAGATCCCCAGCCGCCTGTTCTGCCTTAAAGCCTGAGACAAAGGCGCTGAGGTCTCCGGCAGCAATGGCTTCCCGAAGATCCGCCATCAGGGACTGGTAATAGGCAATATTGTTCCAGGACAGCAGCATCATACCGAGGATTTCGCCGTTTTTCAGAAGGTGATGCAGGTAGGCACGGGAGTAATCCCGGGCAGCAGGGCAAGAACTCGTCTCGTCTAGTGGCCGAGGGTCATTCGCGTGCCGGGCATTTTTGAGGTTAACTTTGCCGAACCGGGTGAAGGCCTGCCCATGGCGGCCCGAGCGGGTCGGCATCACGCAATCGAACATATCGATCCCCCGTGAGACAGCTTCTACCAAATCGTCCGGAGTGCCGACGCCCATGAGGTAGCGAGGACGGTTTTTAGGCAGCAGAGGCGTCGTAAAATCGAGGACGCGGAGCATTTCTTCCTGACCTTCGCCAACCGCAAGACCGCCAATGGCGTACCCGTCAAAGCCGATCTCCTGCAATGCGGAGGCGCTGGTCTGGCGTAGATCCTCATAGACACTCCCCTGCACGATCCCGAACAAAGCCTGCCCTTCCTTTCGGTGCGCCTGAGCCTTGAAGGCGTCCTTCGAGCGTTGCGCCCAGCGGGTCGAAAGTTGCATCGAATGTTTGGCTTCATCATGGGTTGCCGGAAACGGTGTGCACTCATCCAGCACCATCTGAATGTCCGCGCCTAAGAGGCACTGAATTTCAATACTGCGTTCAGGTGACAGCTCGTAGGAGGATCCATCAATATGGCTTTGAAAAGTGACAGCCTCCTCGCTCATCTTCCGAAGCTTGGAGAGAGACATGACCTGAAAACCACCGCTATCGGTGAGAATGGGTCCCTGCCAGTTCATGAAGGAATGAAGGCCTCCAAGTGCGGCGACTTCTTCGGCGCCCGGGCGCAACATGAGGTGATAAGTATTTCCAAGCACTATGTCCGCGCCTGTCTCTTTCACCTGATCTGTGTAAAGCGCTTTGACCGTACCAGCAGTGCCCACCGGCATGAAGGCCGGTGTTTGAATGTCTCCGCGCGGCGTGTGGATGACGCCGCGCCGCGCTGCGCCATCTTCCGCCAACAGGTCATACGTAAAAGAGCTCATCGGCCTCAGGTCTCCGGAAAAATCAGGCAGGCATCGCCATAAGAATAGAAACGATATTCGTGCTCTATGGCGTGCGCATAGGCCGCTTGCATTTCATCGAGCGATCGAAACGCAGACACCAGCATAAAAAGAGTAGATTTGGGCAGGTGAAAGTTGGTCATCAGCGCATCAATCGCTTTGAACCGATACCCAGGCGTAATGAAAATGTCAGTTGCACCAGACCAGGCTTGAATGAGCCCATCATCCCCTGTAGCGGATTCAAGAAGCCGAAGGCTGGTTGTGCCGACAGATACGATCCTACCACCCCGCGCTCGAACTCGGTTGAGGTGATCTGCGGTTTGGTCGGTGACCACACCCACTTCGGAATGCATTTTGTGTGTATCGGTATCGTCGACGCTCACTGGCAGAAACGTTCCTGCGCCCACATGCAGCGTGACTTTTGCCGTCTCAATACCACGCTCTGCAAGTGCTTTTATGAGGCGGGGCGTAAAGTGAAGGCCAGCTGTCGGTGCTGCGACTGCGCCCGGCTCATCAGCAAAAAGCGTCTGGTAGTCTTCCAGGTCCGCGTCATCCGTCGCCCGTTTGCTGGCGATGTAAGGAGGCAGCGGCATGACCCCCGCTTCAGCGATGGCAATATCCAGAGCTGGACCGGAGGCAGAAAATTTGAAGTGAACCTCACCTCCGGTCCGGCGAAGCACCTCACCTTCCAAACCACCTTGGAATTGGACAGTATCGCCTTCTGCCAACCGTTTCGCAGGCTTAGCGAAAGAGAGCCACTCGTCAGGCCCAAGTCGCTGATGGAGCGTTACCTCAATATTGGCGATCGCTCCATTGCGCTCTCGTGTTCCTGAAAGCCGCGCCGGTATGACTTTCGTGTCGTTAAACACCAACACATCACCTGGTTGCAGAAGGTCTGGTAGTGCCGAAACACCAGCGTCTTTCAGATGACAGGTATCGGGTCCTACAACGAGTAGACGTGCGGAATCACGAGGACGCGCGGGCCGTAAGGCAATCCGCGCGTCCGGTAGGTCGAAATCAAATGCATCAACCCGCATGGGATATTCTCTGTGAGCTCTGTGCCTTAAGCCGCGTCAGCAGCAACCTGCATTTTCACAATTTTGTCGGGATCCTGCACAGGCTCGCCGCGTTTGATCTTGTCGACATGTTCCATGCCATCGATGACCTGGCCCCACACAGTGTACTGATTGTCGAGGAACCGAGCGTCGTCAAACACAATAAAGAACTGGCTGTCAGCGCTGTTTGGGTCTTGGGCACGCGCCATCGAGCAAATGCCGCGAACGTGCGGTTCAGCAGAGAACTCAGCATCAAGGTTTTTCCCCGAGCCACTCATACCAGTGCCGGTTGGATCACCACCTTGTGCCATGAAGCCATCGATCACGCGGTGAAAAACGATCCCATCATAGAAGCCTTCGCGCGCAAGCTCTTTGATCCGCGCCACGTGATTTGGAGCAAGATCTGGACGAAGCTCGATGGTTACCCGACCGTGCTCAAGATCGAGCAACAGCGCGTTTTCCGGGTCTTTGATATCAGCCATTAAGTAGAATTCCCTGTCTGGTGGTGTTGAGGTTGATTTTATTGAGCAGCGTCAGCTGCAACTTGAAGCCGGACAATCTTGTCTGGGTTCACAGGCGGCTCGCCGCGTTTGATGTTGTCGACAAATTCCATACCTTCAACGACGCGGCCCCACACCGTGTAGTTTCCATCGAGGAAGTTTGCATCATCGAAAACAATGAAGAACTGGCTGTTGGCACTGTCAGGATGCTGTGAGCGCGCAGCCCCGATCACACCGCGTGAAAACGGTTCACTGGAAAATTCAGCGCGAACATCCGGATAATCAGACCCACCTCGGCCGGTGCCGGTAGGGTCCCCTGTCTGGGCCATAAATCCATCAATCACGCGATGAAAAACGATCCCGTCATAAAACCCCTCGCGTGTGAGCGTTTTGATCCGTTTCACATGCTTCGGCGCGATATCGGGCAATAGTTCAATCACCACACGCCCGTCTTTGAGATCAAGGTAGAGGGTGTTTTCCAGGTCCATGGCCGAGGCCGGGGATGAAAGCCCAATCATCAATGCAAAGGCTGCAAGGGCGCTAAAAACTCGAGACATAAGAACTCCTTTGATCACACCGTTACTTCCTTTTTACGGCGCTAAGCACTTTTTCCGCCACTGCTGGCGGCACGAAGCGGGAAATATCACCATCCATTGTGGCAATTTGACGGACAAGCGTGGACGAAATGAAACCAACTTCCGGGGAAGCCGTCAGAAACACTGTTTCAACACGCGGATTCAATATCCCGTTCATGCCCACCATTTGGTCTTCATATTCATAGTCAACTGTGCCGCGTAAGCCTCTGATTATAATGCCAGCACCAACATCGTCTGCTGCATCAACCACCAGGCCTTTGAAAGAAGTTACTTCAAGCGTTGACCCGATTTCCTCGCCAAAAGACTTTGTCTCTGCCTTAATAAGCGCGGCACGATCCTCGAAGCTAAGAAGAGGTGTCTTGGAAGAATTAACGCCAATCCCAACAACGAGATGATCCACCAGACGAAATGCCCGGCGGATGATGTCGATATGACCGTACGTCACGGGATCGAAAGTCCCGGAATAAAGGCCAACTCGTTTCATGGGAAATTCCTGCGGTTGCGGCGCGAGGCCTATTCTTCTTCCGAACTATCACCAAGATGCTCAACAGATACAACCTGCTCTTCCTTGTCAGTTCGGAAGATGGTTACGCCCTGAGTTGAACGTCCAGCGATGCGAATGTCATTGATCGGACAACGGATCAGCTGGCCACCATCCGTTACCAGCATAATTTCGTCTTGTTCTTCTACTGGGAACGAGGCGATGAGCTGGCCGTTACGCTGAGACACGGCCATGGCAATAATGCCTTTGCCACCACGACCGGATGTCCTGTACTCAAATGAGGAACTCCGCTTGCCATATCCTTTGACGCTGACGGTCAAAACGAACTGTTCATGCGCTCCGAGTTCTGCATAGCGTTCCGGTGAGAGCGTTGTGATCTCGCCATCGTCATCATCGTCCAGCGGTTCAGCGGATTCCTCGACCTCTTCGCCGGTGGCCGCCCGACGGGCGAGCGCAGCCTGCTTGAGATAGGCCCGTGCTTCTGCGGGGGTCACATCCAGGTGGTTCAGAATGGTCATCGAGATCGTCTGGTCTTCGCCATCCAGCTTAACTCCGCGCACACCAGTGGAATTCCGGCTGGAGAAGACCCGAACGTCTGTAACTGGGAATCTGATGCAACGCCCACCTGCATTGGTGAGGAGAACATCATCATTCTCTGTACAGATCTGAACGCCCACAATGCCATCGCCCTCATCGAGCTTCATGGCAATCTTGCCGTTCCGGTTGATCTGTACGAAATCAGAGAGCTTGTTCCGACGGACATTGCCTGAACGCGTCGCAAACATAATGTCGAGCGCATCCCAGCTCTTTTCATCTTCAGGCAGCGGCATCACTGAAGTAATGCGCTCCCCAGACTTAAGAGGCAACAGGTTCACCATTGCCTTGCCTTTGGACTGCGGCGTGGCCTGTGGCAAGCGCCAGACCTTCATCTTGTAGACCATGCCGGTCGACGAGAAGAAGAGGACAGGCGAATGCGTACTCGCGACGAAAATCCGTGCGACGAAATCTTCATCCTTCGTCGACATGCCGGAACGGCCTTTACCGCCACGCCGTTGCGCGCGGTAAGTCGAGAGAGGCACACGTTTGATGTAGCCCTGATGGCTAACGGTAACGACCATGTCTTCCCGCTGGATCAGATCTTCATCTTCGACATCATCCGCGGCTTCCATGATTTCAGTGCGTCGCGGCGTTGCAAACTCATCTCTGACTGCGCCGAGTTCCTCACGGATGATCGTGAGAATACGATCACGTGACCGAAGAATTTCGAGATAGTCGGCAATCTTCTCGCCAAGTTCCCGAACCTCGTCACCAATCTCATCGCGACCAAGCGCAGTGAGGCGTTGCAGCCGCAGATCCAGAATGGCCCGTGCCTGTGTCTCAGAAAGCCGATAGGTGCCATCCTCTGCAATCTTGTGGCGAGGATCGTCGATCAGCTCAACAATCGGCGCGATATCCTTTGCTGGCCAATGACGTTCCATCAATTGAGC
>Ga0316205_10005533_pt1 | contig 10420 bp, 6 predicted proteins | sample 3monthpyrite_MG_FD_204941 | JGI IMG/M metagenome (GOLD analysis project Ga0316205, IMG submission 204941) | Microbial mat bacterial communities from mineral coupon in-situ incubated in ocean water Damariscotta River, Maine, United States -... | ecosystem: Environmental > Aquatic > Marine >...
TTCATTTGAGGAAGGTTTAAAAACTATTGAAAATAATTTAAAAGCTAAAAAAGGTCAAACTGTTCAAGTTTATAAATTAGTTTATAAAAATGAAAAAGTAGCTGTATTTGGAGTTGGGTTACAAAGTAAAGAAGATGGAGAATCTGTATTTCTACCAAAAATTGGTGAAGACCACGTTGCTGCAATGCCTTATGAAATTATCTTACAAGGAAAAACTGCTACAATGCTTCATGGAAAATATAGAATAGCATTACATTGGCCAGAATTAACTATGGGAACTTTTATGAAAATTATGAGTACTCCTGGTGATATTGAAGATACACTTGAAGGACTTTGTGAATAACACTTTAACCGAGTAATTAAATAAAAAAAGCTGAAACATTTAATGTTTCAGCTTTTTTTATTTAACAATAAGGCTAGCTACTTTTTTTGAAGCTCCTTTGCCTCCTAATTTTTTTTCAAGTTCAAAATAATCTTCAAATAATCTTTTTCTATTATTATCTTCCAAAATTTTAGTTAACTCAATTTCCAAAGCTGCAATGTTAAAATCGTTTTGAATCAATTCTTTAACTACTTCTTTATCCATTATTAAATTAACTAAAGAAATAAATTTAAGTTTTACTAATTGCTTACCTATTTGATAAGAAATCCAACTTGTTTTATAGCAAACTATTTCCGGCACTTTAAACAAAGCTGTTTCTAAAGTTGCTGTACCAGAAGTTACTATTGCAGCATATGAAATTGATAATAAGTCGTAGGTTTTATTACTAATAAATTTTACATTTTCTTTATTTATAAACTGATTATAAAATTCAAAATCCTGACTTGGAGCACCTGCAATTACAAACTGATATGCTTTAAACTTATCGGCCATTTGTAACATTATTGAGAGCATTTTTTTAATTTCCTGCTTTCTGCTTCCTGGTAATAATGCTATAATTGGTTTGTTAGATAAATTATTTTCACTTTTAAAGGTATCAGTATCTACTTGTTTTCTATTTGCAATAGCATCAATTAAAGGATGACCAACAAAATGCACTGGAAAGTTATGTTTTTGTTCGTAAAAATCTTTTTCAAAAGGTAAAATTACCGACATTTCATCAACGTCTCGTTTTATTTTTTTGATACGATTTTCTTTCCAAGCCCAAATTTGTGGAGAAATATAATAGTGAACTTTTATTCCTTCTTTTTTTGCAAATTCAGCAATTCGCATATTAAAACCTGGATAATCTATTAAAATTAATACGTCTGGTTTAAAGTTTAAAATATCTTCTTTGCAAAATTTTATGTTTTTAAAAATTGTACGAAGATTCATAACAACTTCAGCAAAGCCCATAAAAGCCAATTCTCTATAATGTTTTACCAAAGTACCGCCTACTTTCTGCATTAAATCACCTCCCCAAAATCTAATTTCAGCATCTGAATCTTTTTCAATTAATGCTTTCATTAAATTAGAGCCGTGTAAATCACCTGAAGCTTCCCCAGAAATAATATAATATTTCATTTAATTACTTAGAAAATAAGGTTAAAAACAAAACTAAAAGTGCTATTAAAATAGTTTCAAATAAAACACCTCTTGCTCTATAAATCTGTTTCTTTTTTAAAAATACAAAAAATACAAAAAAGTTAGCAATAGCTCCTAAAACTAATACTTTTCCTTGTAAATTACCTTCAATTATTAACTCAATACTTTTATTGAAACCAAAATTAGAAAAAAACTCTATAAAAATAAAACACCCAAAAGTAGTTGCTATTAAAGCAACAACAAACCCAATAAACATTTCTTTTTTCATTATAAAACTATTATTATCTAAGCTGCAAAATTACAAATTCCAATTATTTAATTTATGAATAAAATGATGTGCAGTTAAATCAAACTGAACTGGAACCATTGAAATATAGTTATTTGCCAACGCCCATTCATCAGTATCTTCACCTTTATCCATATTTACAAACTCTCCGGTTAACCAATAATACTCTTTTCCTTGTGGATTTGTTCGTTTATCAAATTCTTCAACCCAGTTTGCTCTTGCCTGTCTGCAAACTTTAATTCCCTTAAATGTTTCACTTTTGGGGAAATTCACATTTAAAACAACACCATCTGGAAGTCCATTTTCCAATACATTTGATGCTATTTTTTTAATATATTCTTTTAGTGGTTCAAAATCTGCATTCCAAGAATAGTCTAATAATGAAAATCCAATTGCAGGTATTCCCTCAACACCAGCTTCAACAGCAGCGCTCATAGTTCCAGAATAAATAACGTTAATCGATGAATTTGATCCATGATTAATTCCCGAAACACACAAATCTGGTTTTCTATCTAAAATTTCACTAACTGCAAGTTTTACACAATCGGCAGGAGTTCCAGAAGACTTATACTCTTTTTGCGGCCCATCATCAACTTTAATTTCATTGCAATACAATGTTTCATTAATTGTAACGGCATGTCCCATTCCACTTTGTGGACTATCTGGAGCAATTACAACAACATCTCCCAACTCATTCATAACAGAAATTAACGCTCTTACACCTGGTGCAGTAATTCCATCATCATTACTCACTAAAATTAACGGTTTTTTACTCATATTTATAAAATTAAGTAACAAAATTACTACATTTTATTCAGTTTTATGAATTTAAACTTTAACATTTTGTAAAGAAATTTAAGACATTTATTTCCTATAATTGTACTTATAAGTTCTTAACTATTTATGAAGAAATATTATTTAATACTATTGTTACTTAGTTTAACTAATACAACTATTTTGGCTCAAACAGAAGAAAATAATTGTTTTTGCTGTTCAGAAAACTATAATCAGTTTAATTTTTGGGTTGGAGAATGGAATGTTTACAACACTAATAATAAATTAGTAGGCACAAATTCTATTAGTAAAAATTATGCTAATTGTTTATTAACTGAAAAATGGGTTTCTACTGGTAAAAATAAAGGAACTAGCACAAATTTTTATAATAAAAATGATAATTCTTGGAATCAACTTTGGATTGATAATACTGGCTATGTTTTAAAATTAAAAGGTAATTTTATAAATGGTTCAATGGTATTAAAAGGTGAAATTATAAAAAATAAAAAAGGGCCTTATTATAACCAAATTTCTTGGACTGAAAATAATGATGGTTCGGTTACCCAATTATGGGAAACTTATAACACAGATAATTTAAAAATTTCAACCATTTTTGAAGGAATTTATAAAAAAAAGTTAAATTAGAACTTTAACTAAAATATTGGCACTATTTTAGTAGTTAGTTAAAAAAATAAACGTTTAGACAGATGATGACTAGAAAATTTAGAATTTTATTACCCGCAATTTTTATTGTTAGCTTATTTTTCAGCTTACAAATAAAAGCAACTACAAATCCTAAAGACAAAGCTTTAATTACAATTTTAAAGTATGTTTTAACACAAGGGCATTACCTACCACAAGATATTGATGATGCATTTTCTGAAAATGTATATGATAGATTTTTAGAAAAATTAGATCCTTCTAAACGCTACTTCTTACAGTCTGATATTGATGAATTTTCAAAATACAAAACACAAATTGATGACCAAATTAACAATGAAGATTTATCTTTCTTCTTTTTAGTTTATGATAGGTTAAATCTTCGTTTTGAAGAATCTAAATTACTTTATTCAGATATATTAACTCATAAATTTGATTTTACTAAAAATGAAACATATGATGTTGACTATGAAAAAATACCTTATCCAAAAAATATAGCCGAAAGAATACAAATTTGGCATAAACAACTTAAGTTTTCTACTTTATCTCGTTTAAATGATAAAATAATTATTGAAGAAGATAAAAAGAAAGAAGATGAAAACTATACAGTTAAATCGTTTAATGAACTTGAAAAAGAAGCAAGAGAATCTACTTTAACCAATATGAACGAGTCTTTTGAACGTGTTCAAGAATTAACTTATTCTGACTGGTTTTCTACTTATATAAACAGTATTTCTGAAGAATTTGACCCTCATACAACTTATTTTGATCCTAGTGTTAAAAAACGTTTTGATATTTCAATGGCTGGGAAATTAGAAGGTATTGGTGCTCGACTTCAAAAGAAAAACGATTACACCAAAGTAAGTGAACTAATTTCTGGTGGTCCGGCTTGGAAACAAGGAGATTTAGAAGTTGGAGATTTAATTATAAAAGTAGCACAAGGAAATAAAGAACCTGTAGATATTGTTGGTATGCGTTTAGATGACGCTATAGAATATATTAAAGGTAAAAAAGGTACTGAAGTTAAATTAACAGTTAAAAAAATAGACGGTACTACTACAATAATTTCAATTATTAGAGATGTTGTTGAACTAGAAGAAACTTTTGTTAAATCTAGTATTGTAAAAAAAGATAACAGAACTTTTGGAGTTATAAATTTACCTAAATTCTATATTGATTTTGATGAAAAAAACTTCAGAAATTCGGCTACAGATATGGAAAGAGAAATTGAACGTCTCAAAAAGGAAAACGTTGAAGGCTTGGTACTAGATTTAAGAAATAATGGTGGTGGTTCTTTACAAACTGCTATTGAAATTTCTGGGTTATTTATTAATAAAGGGCCAGTTGTACAAGTAAAGTATAGAGATCGTGATGCTGATGTTAAAAGTGACAAAGATGTTAAAATTCAATGGGATAAACCATTAGTTGTTTTGGTTAATGAATTGTCTGCTTCTGCTTCTGAAATTTTTGCAGCCGCTATGCAAGATTATGGTAGAGCCGTAATTATTGGTGGAAAACAAACTTACGGAAAAGGTACTGTTCAAAGTGTACTTGACTTAAATAGATATCATAATTTAAAAGAAGATATTGGTGCGTTAAAAATGACTATTCAAAAATTTTATAGAATAAATGGTGGATCAACACAATTAGAAGGTGTGCATTCAGATATTATGCTTCCAGATCGTTATACGTACATGAACATAGGTGAACGTGACCTAGAAAACCCTTTAAAGTTTGATAAAGTTCCACAAGCCAATTATTCTCTTTGGAGTAATTATGAAAACTTTAATGAAGCAATAAATAATAGTAAAAAGCGAATTGCTGCAAATAATTATTTTAAATTAATTGATAAAAATGCAAAATGGTTAAAAAAATCTCAGGATGACACGCTTATATATCTAAACTATGAAGCTTATAAAAGTGATTTAAAATACCATGAAAATGAGTCTTCAAAATATGATTTACTAAGAGATTATAAAAGTAATTTAACTTATACATCACCTCTTTACGAACAAAAATTAATTGAGAACGACAGTGATTTAGCTGAAAAGAGAGTAGCTTGGCATAAAAACTTAAAGAAAGATTTATATGTTGAAGAAGCTTTAAATGTATTAAGTGAATTGAAAATAAAATCTAAATATGATTTAGTGAAAAATTAATGTTTTAAAATTCAAACTAAATAATATTCATTAAAACCCCCAAGTAAATAATTTACTTGGGGGTTTTTAAATTTAGTAAAATCTTTGTACATTGTAACTTTTGTTACATAGCGAATTGATAGGTCTAATTTTTTAAAACTAATACCAAAGTTTCATTTAATCTAATCAAACAAACAGTTCATAAAACAACTATTCACTAAAACTAAACACAATCGTATTTTCACTATTACACAAACAATTATTAAGAATAAAGTAATTACCCTTATTGTTTTTTCAATTTAAGGGGTAACAAAATTGAAGTGAAATTTATATATCATAAAATTGGCAAGTTAATGAAAGCACCAAACTATATTTTAATGCTATTCCTAATTTTTATTAGCAGTAGTATTTCTGCTCAAAAAGAGGAAGGTACCATAAAATTTAATGGTACAATTAGTCTCTTTTTTGACACATATAACTTCTCTGAAGAAAACTACCCTACATTTAGACCAAAATTTCCAGATAATGAATTAAGGTTTAATGCAAATGCAACATTACAAATTGGTGAACATTTTTCAATACCTTTTGGAATAAGTATAAGCAACCAAAAAACATTATATAATTTACCTTCACTTCCAGAAGAAAATTTAATCGATTTCATTCAAAACCCAAGAAATGATATAAATATAAATCCAGAATACAAATGGGTTAAAGGTTTTATTGGATCACAAACTCCTAATTATTCAACACTTACAACTGGTGACACTCCAATTTTTGGAATTGGTACTGATTTGAATCCAGGAAAATTTATATTTTCTGCAAATTATGGTCTTTCTCAAAGAGCTATTGAATCGGATGCTATGTTTAACATTGTAGGGGCATATAAACAAAAAATACTAGCTACAAGAATTGGTTACGGAAAAATAGATGGGCCTAAAATAACCTTAAACTTTGTAAAGGTTAAAGATGATGTAAATTCCGTTATCAATAAACCTTTATACGATAATCCAATTGAAGGTATAACTATCTCTCCATTAATTGAGTTAAAAATAAAAGAAAAATTAGTAATTAAAACAGAAACTGCTGCTTCTATTTTTACAAGTAATTTAGATAATAGTTTTACAATAAACGATGATATTATTGAATCTCTAAGTGATTTTATTACTATAAATGCGTCAAGTAAAGCAGATATTTCACATGTTTCATCTATAGATTGGATTTCTAAAAAATTTACTATTGGAGGTGAACTAAAATATATTGGCCCTGGTTTTGTTCCTGTAGGTTATCGAAATATTGAGAAGGATATTTTAGATTATAAATTAAAATCTAGTATTAAATTATTTAAAGATAAAACATCAATTAATGGAATGTTTGGTATTAGAACAAATAATGTTCAAAATACCAATTTACAAAGTACAAAAAGAGTAATTAGTAATGTAAACGTGTTTTCCCAAATAAGTGATGCATTCTCAATAAATGCAAACTACTCCAATTTTGGTTTCAATAATAATGAAATAAATAATATAATTAGAGTTGAAATGATTAATAATTCTTTTTCATTATCACCTTCATATAGTTTTGAAACTAAAAAAATTAATCATCAAATAAACGTAAATGGTAGCTTAAATCTATTCGACCAATTTGATGCTATAAGTAATGCATTTGTGGCTACTAAATCTAAAAATTTAAGTTTAAATTATAATTTAATGTTTAAAGAAATGCCTTTAAATATTAATTTTATTAGCTTATTTTTTAACAATAAAATGCCATCAAACTCCATAAAAATGAGTAATTATGGAACAACCATTAGTTATAAATTATTTGATAAAAAATTAAGTCCTTCTATAGGATTAAATCTTGCAAGTATTACACGAGATAGCTTTACAACAGATCATCGATTTGGAATGCGGATAAAAGCAAAATATAAAATAACCAAAAAACTTAGATTTAATTTATCGTATAGATTAAACAATTACAAATATGGTTCATCAAAACCCAATGCGATTACAAATGAACATAGAATGCAATTTGCATTAGTACAAAATTTTTAAAAGTTAGCATTATGAAAAAACTACCTATATTATTAATATTTATTTTAAGTGTTTTTATAAAATTAAACGCTCAAGAAATAAAAGTTAGCTTAAATGTTGATCCAAATCCAAATCCACAAATTTCTGAATGGGTTGATAGAGCTGAATTAGCATTACTTACTATAGTTAATACAAATGAAAGATTTGAAGATCATGAATATAAAATTCAAACTAAAATCTATAGAGATAGCGAGTTAGTTGTTGAAACTAAGACAAGCCAAATGCCAATTATGTATTTACCTTTCGGTTCTGAAACTTTTTTAGCCGATGAAATTGTACCTTATAACGCATTAACTTTTTATGGTGATATTGAGAAAACTGTAATTCAAACAGGTTTATTACCTGCAGGAATGTATTCTTTTTGTGTCTCATTAGTAGATTTAAAAGGGAATTTATTAACAAAACAAGAAAGTTTTTGTAAACCTATGGTAATTACAGACTATCAATTACCTGAATTAATTTACCCAATTGAAAACACTACAATAATAGCGCAAAACCTACCCTCAACTATATTTACTTGGTCACCACTAGCACCAACACCTCCTGGAGATGAAGGTGTAAAATATATTATTGCAATTAGCGAAGTTAGAGACAAACAAAATCCTGCAAGAGCTTTTGATGTAAATTATCCTTTGGTTGAAGAAGAAGTAATGGTAGGTACACAATTTAATTGGCCAACTGATATTGATATTCCTGATGAAGACACGCAATATGTTTGGAGTATAAAGCCTGTAACTTTTAATGATAACCCTTATAAATCGGGTAAAAATGGTTTTGTGAAAATTGGAACATTTAATGTTACTAGTCAAAATAGAGGACAAACTAGCGATGATGAAAATAATGATAATAAATCCTTAGATTTATTTAACTGTGCAATAAACCCACAAGATTTAAGTAATGATCTTTTCTTTATAGATACTGGATACTATAAAAGCGTTGACTTGTATGGTTTAAACATTATTCAAAATAAATTTTGGACACAAGCGGTAGGAGGTTTTAAACCAACAGAATATCAACTAACCTCTTACATTTATTGGGATCATAATCATCCAATGGAAATACTTAATACGAATGACGTTAATAAAACTCACATTTATAATAATGGATTTCCAACCTTTGTAACGGTCCACATGGAGTTACGCTCATACAAAACAGGCCAAATCTGTAAAGTTCAAGTTCCTAAATTAATAAAACCAAAAGAAGAAAATACTTGTGAATTTCCTTCACAAAGTGATTTTGAAAGCACTGTTAGTTTTATCAATTCAGGTGACCCAACTAAAATAAGAATTATAGGTGCTGATAAATTTACTATTGAACTTAGAAAGATGTTAGAATCAGATGGGAATTCAAGTTCCATTAACATTCAACAACTTGTTGATTATGATTGCTATCACGACGAAAATTTCGATGGAGATACCGGTGGAGATACTGTTCATACCACAGATAATAAAAGTAATGGGTTAGATATTATGTTAGAGCATATTTATGATGAAAACTGTGAATTAGAAAGAGGTATACCTCATAAAATTTGCATAACTTATATAACTGAGAGAAAAATTAAAGGTGAAACCATAACTTGTGAAAAAACATATTGTATTGATCTGCAGATAGAAACAACAACTGCTCTATATAAAGCAGAGTATTTAGCAAATAAAAACAATGATGAAGATAATCAAACTAATGATTTAAATAATCAAAACCCTAATTTTAAGAATAATATAGCTGAGTGCGAATGCGAAAATAATGAAGTTGAAGTTCCACCATTACAAGTTCAACAACTTTATGAAGATAACCCAAATACAGTATCAATTGTAGGTATTAATACATTACCAATTTATACTTTACAATGCCTAGGGTTAGAAGACTTTTCAAATTACACCACACAAACCTTAATAAACTGGGGTAGTGTTCACCCATTTGATGCTCCTACTGGAACTGAAGTTGCTGAACACAATTATTTTGATATGCTACCTGAAGGCTTGCACAACATTCCTGAAGAAATATGTATAACTGTACTTGTTACAGCAAATGACCAAAGTTTCTCTTGTGAAAAGGTATTCTGTTTTGAGGTTCCTGAAGAAATCCAAGAATCTATTAATGGATCTGAAGATGCAGAAAATGTAGAAGACACGTCTTGTCAATGTACAGATTTAACTTTAACAGAACCTGAGCTAAATATTTTTCAAACAGAACCAGAAAGCAACCCTCGTAATCTAACGCTAGCAGGTGTAATTGCTTACCGTGATTATCTATTAGCCTGTAACTCTGGTTATAGTTTAGAAACACATAGTATGGTTGTAACCTTAGACTGGGATGAAGATCATTCAGAAGAATCTATCATAAGCGGGGGACCATTCATTCACGAATATGCCATTGACCATGAAATTCCTGAAGAAATTTGTGCAACTTTTACTATTGCCCCTTTATTTCCAGAAGAAGGTGAAGAAGACGAAGTTAGCTGTATTACAGTTAAATGTGTTACCGTTTCTCCTGAATTATTAGCTTTAAATACTGGGGCTGTAGGAACTGGAGACCTTACTTTAGGAGAAACTATTTTTGCCGGTGAACATGTTGAAGGACAAGGTGAATTTGAAATTATTACAACAACATTAACAGGCGCTGCTCCTGGACCATATTCTGGAACTGGAACTGTATATATCGATTGGATAAAATCAGATATGACTGTTGAATTTACTGATATTACTATTGATGGTGACAACAACTTAGTTTCAGGCTTTATAACTGCTCAAATTCACGATACTGCTCCAGTATATCCTGTAGCTTGGTTAGTTGGAATGGGAGGAGGAATTACAATTAATCATGCTCAAACTGAAAACATCATTAATTGGATTGAAGGTGAAACAAATCAAGAAATAGATTACGATCCTGCCACTGGTGCAGTAATGCCAGTAAAAGTTCCTTTAGGATTAAACTTTCCCAGTGGAGA
>Ga0316205_10005534_pt1 | contig 10417 bp, 5 predicted proteins | sample 3monthpyrite_MG_FD_204941 | JGI IMG/M metagenome (GOLD analysis project Ga0316205, IMG submission 204941) | Microbial mat bacterial communities from mineral coupon in-situ incubated in ocean water Damariscotta River, Maine, United States -... | ecosystem: Environmental > Aquatic > Marine >...
TGTTGAACGTCATGTGGCTGAAGCAAATGCTCAAGGTAAATCTGTGATGTTTGATTACTTTGCAGAAAGCTGTACTGCTTGTTATGAGTTTGAAGAGTTAGTATTCCCTGATCCGGCGGTTGTAAAAGCGTTAGAAAACGCTGTATTAATTCAAGCTGATGTCACCGCTAACGATGCCGAAGATAAAGCGCTAATGAAACATTTTGAAGTTCGCGGTCTGCCGAGTATTTTATTCTTCGATAAAAACGGCTTTGAAGATAAACGGCTTCGAGCAATTGGTTTAGAAGATGCCGAAATATTTGTGCAAAGAATAGAAGCGGCTTTTACCGCAAATTTATAATTAAAACATTAACCTAAATTTAACATCTCTACGGCGTGTGAAATTGTTTTTTCAGATATGACTTTACCGCCGAGCATTCGAGCAATTTCTTCAATCCGTTCCGATTGATCTAATTGCTTAACTTCTGTTGATGTCGACTTGTTGGTTTTAGTTTTACTGGCGACTAAGTGTTGATCACCGCAGGATGCCACTTGAGGTTGATGGGTTACACAAAGTACTTGTCTTTGCTTGGCAAGCTGTTTTAATAAAACACCCACCGTTTCAGCTGTCGCACCTCCAATACCAACATCGACTTCATCAAAAATAATACAAGGAACTAGTTGTTGTTCAGATGTGATCACCGAAATGGCTAAACTAATTCGTGATAATTCGCCACCAGACGCCACTTTATTAAGCGGTTGTAATGGTTGACCGGGGTTTGCCGAAACTAAAAACTCAACTTCTTCCATTCCATTCGCAGAGTAACCAGTAGCTTTATCGTTAAATCGAATAGAAAACCGTCCATCTTCCATTGCTAATGGTTGGATTTTTTGTGTGACTAATTTTTCCAATTCTACTGCTACTTTAGAGCGACTACTGGTTAATAATTTAGCTTGTTGTAAATACAGTTTAACCGCTTGTCGATGCTCATTTTCAATTTGTGATAGTTCATTATCGTCAGCTTGAAGTTTCTTTAACTCATTTTGCAAATTAATAAAATGTTCGGGCAATTCTGCAAGTGCCACGTGATGTTTCCTGGCAAGATCATGAAACTGCGAAAGCTGTTGATCCAATCGATTGAGTTTTTCCGGGTCGCTGCTAAGCTGGTTTTGGTAATCGCCAAGTTCAATACTGGCTTCCTGAATAAGCGACTCTGCATCGTTCAAGGTTTCAAGTAAATTATTTAAAGAAGGATCTATTGCCGATAACTTAATCATCTGTTGTATGCTTGAATGCAATAAAGAAATACTCGACTCAGATTCGTCACCAGCTAAGCTTACAAAAGCTTGCCGCGCTAAATTTTGTCGATCTTCAGAAGTGGCAGCCTGTTTGTGTTCGTTTTCTAAATTATCAAGTACCGATTGTTCAGGGTTTGCATCAACTAATTCTTCAACTTGATAAGTGAGTAATTCTCTTTTAGCATCTCTTGCCTGTTTTTCTTTTTCTAAATTTTCTTTGCGCAACTCAATTGTTTTTAATTGTTGAAAAGCGAGTTTGACGTTGTCGATCAAATCCGCATGATGGGCATAACGATCCAATAAATTTAATTGCTCTTTGGATTTTAATAACGACTGGTGGGCGTGTTGTCCGTGAATATCAACTAGCAGACTGCCAAGTTGTTTTAATTGCGATTGAGTGGCGCTTCGCCCATTAATATAGCATTTTGAACGTCCTTCTTTAACTACGACCCGGCGCAAAATACACTCGCTTGAAGAGTGATTAGATTCTATCTCTAAGTCATTTTCATCAAGATCATTGTCTTTTAGCCATCTATAAGCAGGCGAATCAAAAACAACCTCAAATATGGCACTGATTTCCGCTTGCTTAGCGTCCGCAGTTATCACGCTTTGATCAGCTCTTTCACCAAGAGTTAGCCCTAATGCATCAATTACAATCGATTTACCTGCACCTGTTTCACCGGTGATTACCGTCATACCTTGTCGCCAATCAAGGAGAAGTGATTTTATGATCGCAAAATTACGAATTTCGATTGATAGTAACATTGAATTTAAATTTGTAGCTCAAGGGTGTCATAGGATATTACTTGATTTAGGCAAAAAAAGCTACTTGTATGGGTAGTTGTTTTGGCTTGTGTTTATCAGACAAGGAAAGTAAACGGGTAATTTCAGATTTTCTCGGTCTTTGGGGGGAATAACCATTTATAATGCAAACCTATTTAACAGATCATATTTTAAAATGATGTTAAATTTAAAGTCATTTTGCGAGCTATCGGAGTGTCGGCACCCATGTATAAACTTTTAGTATTGATTTTTTTAGGAATTAACACTCTTGCAGCAAAAGAAAATACTGATGAAATTGCCAAGAATATTGTTTTAGGTGAGGTGTTTTCTTCTAAAAATGCATATTTTATTGCGTTTAGTAAAGAAACAAAGTGGGAAGATAGTTTACATTTTCACGGATTAAATAGTCTGTCTGAAATATTAACTGCAAAAAAGAAAAATATCATTTTGCCATGTTCTGAAAACTCTTATTTCCTATCCAAAGAAAAAAGCAAAGCAAAAGTAAGTTACTTTGTAGGCGCGTTTTTTTCGACGATAATGGATGAATGTGTGGAAGAAGAAGTTGCTCAATACTATGCGAACCAAAAAATTAAAGAGGCGTATAATATTTTTGGATGGGCACCGACGTTGGATGTTAAAAACATTTCGTTAAAAAACAATGATCAACTCCGCCCGGTTCCTCAAACTGAAATGGCAAAAATGAAAGCGGAAAAACTCCAAGCAGCAAAAGATAATAAAGAAGATGAATGTACTACTGAACCGCAGTTTGTAGACTCAGCAAAAATTTTCTTAGAGTTTGATATTGGAAACAAAGGTTTGAAAGGGCGGCTATCAGGATATTTTAATCCTGGATGTGCAGGTCATTTATCCGATATTTATATTTTAGATATTTTTAAGGGAAAAGATTTAATTAAAAGCTATCAGACATTTCATTATCAAGGGGGAATCTAGACCCCCTCAGTTCCACTCATAAATATACAGCGCCTAAACGATCGTGGAAAAAGTGTATTTTTAGTGGTGCCCTTTAGTGAGTGTTTATGCTAAATACTTTTTAATATCTTGAAAATTATTGCTTGATATATTTAGTTTTTTCAAAATGGCTTGAAGATTCTTGCCAATTTCATTGCCTCTTTTCGACAGCGGATTTGAGTACACAAGCTTTCCAATCAACTTGTTAGAAACAAGCTGCCAATCAACGTACACGGCAAGAGGTCTATCGCCATCCCATTTATCACCTTCCGCTCTATAATTAAGCGCCTTACATGCAAAATAAATGTTTTTATTTCTTACAAAACTATCGATCTTAACGAGTTTGGACATATAAAAATCGATACTTTGGTTAATGCTGGGTGATGTTTCAAGTATATATTCCGCAATTCCAGAGTTTTGGACCACTTGGTTATTGACTCGACTATGAATTTTATTGTGACCGAGATTGGTTCCTGAATAAATATCAACTTTTTGTGCTTGGCTTAACATCATTAAACCTGATTTGTTACCTGAAGGTTTATTCATCAACTCAAACTTCCAACCCAACTTTATGCTCTTAGCGCCGGTTCTCCCATTTTTTTCAATATAGACGAGTTGATCTGATTCAAACGCAGGCTTTATTCTAGCAATTGAATTTTGAATAACTTGTTGTGCATTCATTCCAAATATTTCTTTAGCTCGTTCTAAACGTATTTTATTCTCTAAAAAATCGGCGTTGTTTTGTTTAATGGAAATTTTAAATTCCTTTTTAAAATTATTACTATCTTGAGCTTGAATATAGATATCCGTTTTACATTCACCTTGGCTTGGACTGGGTTTGCCGACGTTCAATAGATTGTAACTTTTTCCTTGAAACTTAAAAGCCCCGCTATCTTTAAATAATTTAATCAGAGAAGATTCTGTCTGAGAGAAGTTAGGTTTAGTCATGAGTAATATTCCTGATACGCTAGTAAACTGAACGATTTAGGTGAAAACTGTTTGTAAACGGACTATTAGTATACCAGAAAATAATGGAGGCTAATTTATTGTGCTTGTTAGATTAAATAGCTTTCTTATATGATTTAGCTATTTCCAGAGCGTTTAAAATACTTTTTGCCAATTCTTTAGCAAAATCAACGGCGACTGCATTGCCAATCATTTTATAACCCGCAGCAACGTTTTTATAATGAAAAATAAAATCGTCAGGAAATCCTTGAATTCGAGCGCATTCTCTTACACTTAAACGACGATATTCAAACCCGTCTTCAAACAAGAATTTATCGGCTTCCAATTTTTTCATAACTGGTGCGCTTGGATGAATAGGCGCATGCCGTCCACCAGCTTGAATGGTAAATGAAGGTTGATCCCAAGTTCGAACTCGATTTCGCGACATATACATGGTTGAAAATCCACCGATCATATATTCATGATTGGCTATTTTTAATTTAGTATTAGGTTTTTGTTTTTCTAAAGCAGGAGTCGCTGAACCATCTAGATCTTTAAGTATATCTTTAAGATATTTTTTTTTATCGACAGGTTTTGGAAACTTATAATCAACATTTAGGTCTTTTCTAAAACCAATAAAAATTACCCGTTTTCGATCTTGAGCGACGCCAAAATCCGACGCATTTAATAATCTGAAAAAGAGATCGTACCCAGCATTTGAAAATGTTTTTTTTATATTCTCCAAAGCGTCGCGATGTTTTGGCGCGAGCATCCCGCTGACATTTTCTGCTAGAAAGAATTTTGGTTGTTTGTCTTTTAGAATTCGTATGAATTCATAAAATAATTGCCCGCGATGATCGTTAATCCCTCGCTGAGCACCTGCTTCACTCCAACTTTGGCAAGGAGGCCCGCCAATAATACCATCACAATCTGGCACATCATCAGAAGGTACATCAACAATGCTGCGTCTATCTAATGGCGTCGAAGTGTGATTGTTTTCGTAAGTTTGCCAAATATCTTTGTCGTATTCATTCGCATAATCGACGGAAAAACCCGATTTTTGAAAGCCTAAATCAAGACCACCAGCGCCGGAAAAAAAAGATGCGATTTTGTACATGGCTAAATATGACTACTTGTATGGTTAGCGATCTGAGAATGGAGATGATTTTATCTTAATTCTTAAGGCACGGCAAACGAGCGATTGATTGGTTAAAGCTGGTGAATATTCTCTATTTCGTTTGGGTTATACTTCATTTGAGAAGAATAATACTCAACAGCACTATCATACGAGAATCGTGGAATATTTTTAAAAAAGCTAATCTTAAATATGAATATTTTTAATACACTGGTAATAACCATCTGTGCGTTTGCCGCCGCACTTTTTTTGTCTGGTTGCAGCCATCAGAAAATAGCCTGTCAATCCAGCTGGAAGATCACGGGGTTCTATACTCCCATATCCACCGATTTCGGAGCGGGCTTAGATCAGCGAATTAAAATTAAAAATTTTAAGGCACTAAAGTTTAACAGCGACTTTATAAATGCCGTTAAACTCGAAGGATGGGGTAAAACACGGTTTGACTGGTACTTAGGTTATTATGGTGGTCAATGGCATAAGGAAAATTCGCCGCTCAATTCACTCGGTCTGCCGCTAGCTATTGGCGCTGTCGCGGTGGATAATCAACTAATTGCAAAAAACACCACTCTGCAAATTCCCGCCATTGAAAAAATCATGGACATTAGTCATTTTCAAGCGGTTGATGTTGGAAGCGCTATTAAAAGGCGACATGTTGATGTTTATACTGGTGAGGGCGAGAAAGCAAAAAAACGTTCCTTCGAAGTGACTGGCACTCATCAAGTTTGTTTTTCCGCTCAAGCTCAAGCGCCAGTTGTTGGATTATCACGGTAAAATGCTATCAATTTAATACTTCTAAAAGGTTGTATTCTTGAGAAAGAATGGATTTTGGGAGTTGTCCTTTCAAAACCTAACATTTTTTTCAACCTCCGAAAATTAATCACACTGTAAGCCCCTTATTTCTCGGGGCTTTGTTCACATTGTCAATTTCGAAAACCAAAAAGGCACCCAAATACCGCAGGCGTGGAGAGGAGTGCGTGCCTTTGCTTCATTATGGTTCGATAAGGTTTTAAAACTTGTGGTGGTTGACTTGGTATTGAGTTGGATAGTTTGAGCGCGACCAACGGGATGTTGGCTGCGGTGTGACGGTTTGTAGCTACTCTACCACGGGGTCTAGCTAAGATTTAAGACCATCGCTGACTGTGAGTATAGAGCTGAATAGACGCAGTAATACCCAGGTGAGTATAGCTTGAACAAGTGTTAGTCACTTCTGTTCGAGCCTGAATTAAGTCCGAAAGAATTTGAAAAACATTCACGTTTTTTGAACCTTGCAAGATCGTACCGTTATCGGTTATTTTTAGTAGTTGTTTAGCGTGATATTGCTTATTGATTTTGGAAATTGAAAACTAAAACTCAATTATTTATGCTTTTTTTATAATCTTTGGGTAACAATCCATACTGGGCTTTAAAACATTTGGCAAAATGACCATGCGTACCAAACCCAACCTCAAATGCTGCAAAGCTAACACCTTGACCTTCATCCAATATCAGTTTGGCTTTTTCTAAGCGAAAACGTCTTAAATATTCGGCTGGAGTCATATCCAAAATACTTTTTAATTTTCTAAAGAGTTGTCGTTCGCTCACCGCTAATCCTGACGCAAAAGCTGCCATAGATAAATCAACTTCTGTATAGCATTTCTCAAGCGCAGTATTTAGTTTTGCAATAAATATTTCTTGTTGTTTACTCCGATTGTTATCAAGGTCAGAATTTGATTTACTTCCAACTTTATCGGTTTCCACATTTACACTGAATATATTTTCTGAAAAACGTCTCTTCAAAATATTTCGAATTTCGAGCAAGCTCTTTAGGCGTATTTTTAACTCTTCAGTATCAAAGGGTTTGGTAAGATATTCATCTGCTTTCTCGTACCATCCTTTGAGGCGACTTTCACGATCACCGCGCGCCGTTAGTAAAACAATCGGAATGTGATTGGTTAGTTTGTTTTTTCTGAGTTGATGGGTGGTTTCATAACCGTCCATTTTTGGCATCATGATGTCACTGATGATTAAATCGGGGATCTCTGAAATTGCCATATTTAGACCATCTTCACCATCTTTGGCTGTCAATACCTGGTATTCGGATTTAATACTATTGACAATATACTCGCGCATATCTTTGTTATCTTCAATGACTAAAACCGTTGGTAACTGGCTACCTATTTTCTGTCCGTTTTCTGTAGTTTGTTCTGGCTCTATTGGCGACTGATTAGTTAAACTCATCAACTCCATTGCGATAATTTCATCTTCTCGATGCAAATTAACTGATACATCATCGACTTCATTTATTATTGGTAAGTAAACATCAAATGTAGTTCCTTTTTCTAGTTTGCTTTCAACTTCGATCCGACCTTGATGAGACGCGACTAAGCTTTTAACAAGAGCGAGTCCGATTCCTGCACCCGTAACTTGTTCACTGTTTTCATCAAGCACTCTGTTATAACGATCGAAAATTGAATTAATTTGATCTGCAGGAATACCTATGCCATTGTCTTTGATTTGGATTTTAAGACTGCTATCTTTTGTCCTTGTTGTTTCTATTACAATAGTTCCACCAGGTTTTGTGTATTTGATCGCATTGGATAATAAATTAAGAACAATTTTTTCAAGCGCATCTGGGGTGAATTCGAAGTTTACATCAATAATTTCTTTAATGACCAATTCAATGCGTTTATCTTGAGCTAAATCACCGAAAGCCTCGGCGATTAATCGAATGATTTTTCCCACTGCTTGCGGAGTTTTTTGTGTGATGGATTTAACCCTAAAAGTTTCTAGATTAAGTAATTGATCGACCATTCTTAAAAGACGATAGCCGTTTCGTTGAATGATGTTTAAGCGGTCGGTTTCCTCACGCTTATTTTTAGTTTTCAATAGTTGAGCTAGCGGGCCGAGTATCAATGTCAGGGGGGTTCGAAATTCGTGGGATATGTTGGCGAATTCTTCGTTTTTTCTTGAGAGTAAATGTTCAACTTTTTCTTTTTCGAGGTGTAAGTTTTGTTTTTCAGTTATTAGTTCTTTTGTTCTTGCTATCACAGATTTTTCTAACTCTCGAGAACGCTTCACTAAATTCTTCGTTCTAAAGGTGATCAATAGATAGAGTGTTGCCAAAGTTAAAAATACATAGGTAATGTAAGCGAAGTTGGTTTGCCACCAAGGGAAAGAAATGCTTATTTTGATATTCGTCTCTTTTTCATTCCAATCACCAAATTTGTCGGACGATTTTACTCGAAATACATAGTGTCCTGGAGGTATGTTGGTGTAGTTGGCATGTCTTCTCTCTGAGCTGACGTTATTCCAGGTGGAGTCATACCCGTCGAGCATAAAACGATAGTTAATCATTTCAGGAGAAATAAATTCTAAGGATGAAAAGCCAAAAGAGAATACATTTTGATTATAATTCAAGTCGAGTTTGTCAGTGAGGAAAACAGATTTTTTTAAAGGAGAAAATGACGTCTCAGTAGAAATAGCTACTGGTTCATAAAATAGTTCAAACTCGGTTATTAATGGCTTTTTATTATTGTTGTCTGGTTGTATAGTCTTGGGTTTAAAATAATTGAATCCGTTTATTCCGCCAGTCCACATCGTTTCAGTTTTTGTGTTGAAAAAACCTGCGGGTGTGAACGCGTCGGCTTGAAGTCCATCTTTTTCTAAAAAGGTTTGAATTTTGTTAGTTGTTGATGATAACTTCGATAGACCTTTGTCAGTCATAAACCACATGTCGCCCTGAGAGTCTTGAAGAGATTTCATTACCACATTACTCTGCAATCCATTTTCAATCGTATAGCTATCAATTGCATTAGTATTAATATTTAAACGAAAAACGCCATATCCTCTCGTACCTACCCATAAATTATTTTCTCGGTCTAGATCAAGAGACATTAATGAAAGTGGTATCGATTTTTTAACATATTGATTCAAGTCGAATTGCTCAAATTTTTTCGTAGCGCTATTTAGTTTCCAAAGCCCCTGTTCTGCCGAAGCTATCCAGTGGTTATTAAATATATCTATTTCAAAATCGTTTGTTGATAGAACCTCTGTTTTTGGGGATGATTCTAAACGTAGTGGATGACGACTAAGGCTGTTATTTTCTTTGTCGAACATAAAAACACCGCCTGTTTGAGTGGTGAACCAAACCTTTCCTTTTTGCCCGCCATTAATCGAAGTGATGTCTTTTAGTAAAAAGCTCTTCTCAGTGAATTTACTGAGATCAAATACTTCAAATTTGTCTTCGTCTCTTAAAAATTGAATGATGCCACGTTCATAAGTACCAATCCAAACATTACCGAAATCATCTTCATATAACGCACTGACATATTTTAATAAGTTATCGTTGTTTGATGAATTGACATTAACAAATTTATCGCATTGGCTGGTTTTAAGGTTTATCCTGTGTACTCCTTGACCAAAAGAAGCTACCCAAAGCAAATGGTTTGAATCTTGAAGAATGGTGTAAATAGTATTTCCAGATAAGCAACTATTCAAGGTTTTTTTCACCTGAGTATGATGAAATTTTTGTTGTCTAGAGTCAATCAAGCTTATCCCAAGATTTGTTCCAATCCAAGTTATGTTTTCAGAATGAAATATAGAGTTAATTTGACCATCGATTAGAGCATTTTTATTATTCGAGTTCAGAAAATGTTCGTACGACTGGCTTTTTAAATCAATTAAGTAAAGTCCTGATTTTCTAGTGCCAATTAATAGTCGACTCTTTTCAAATCTACTTATCTCCGTAATTGTTTTGGAGTGGAAAATTTCCGGTAATATCGGTTTGAAATCATTAGAGCTAGGTTCAAATAAAAAAAGACCTTTCGTAGCTCCAACTAAAATGCCAAATTCATCGGTGGTGTAGAGGCGGAGAATATTTTTGTAGTGATTATTATCAGTTTTCTTCTTTTTAAGAATATAAAGTTGTTTAGATTTTTCATTAAATGCAAGCATACCTATATTGGATGCAACAAGAATGTTTCCATTCTTAGATTCAATAAAGTCTCGGCTGTATATAGGGACTGAAATAGGTACTGATTTATCTAATGTTACGCTTACTGAAGATTTCCTATCTGAAGAAAGTAAATAGACCCCTTTATCGTCAGTTGCTACCCATATTCGTTGGGCTGAGTCTTGGAAAATGTTTTGAATAGCGGCATTATGCAAACCACTCTTACTACCGTTAGAATTATCAACTCGACTGAAAGAGTCATACACACTGTCATAGCGGTTTAATCCGCTCTTAGTGCCGATCCAAAGAACTCCCTTTTTGTCGACCAATAAACAAGTAATATTGAAGTGGCTCAATGAATCATTATTATTTGATGG
>Ga0316205_10005535_pt1 | contig 10417 bp, 8 predicted proteins | sample 3monthpyrite_MG_FD_204941 | JGI IMG/M metagenome (GOLD analysis project Ga0316205, IMG submission 204941) | Microbial mat bacterial communities from mineral coupon in-situ incubated in ocean water Damariscotta River, Maine, United States -... | ecosystem: Environmental > Aquatic > Marine >...
CTGGGCCGTCTGGTTGAGGTCGCGGACACAGACAATCTGTTCACTGATCGCCAGCACCCCTATTCACAGGCCCTGCTTGATTCCGTACTGACACCAGACCCTTCCCTTGGTGTGCCGGACTCGCATCTGGGTGCCGTTTTCCCGAACCCTGTCGACCCGCCATCGGGCTGCACATTCCATCCGCGCTGTGCCCAGGTTATGGATCAATGCTCACGCGTTGCACCCTCACCGATGAACACAACAACCGGGCATGTTGAATGCCACCTGTATGACCATGTGGAAAAGGCGGCGTCATGACCCGTGCGGCGGCGATTGAAAGTGCGTTATCATACTTCGATGATGGCGGTTACCTTGCAGAACTGGGCCCCCGGATAGCGATCCCCACAGAAAGCCAGAACCCGGAACGTCTTGGTGTTCTTCGAACGTACCTGGAGCAGGAAATGATCCCGGCGTTTGAAGCCATGGGCCATGATTGCCAGGTGTTCGAAAACCCTGTAGCTGGCGGTGGTCAGGTTTTGCTGGCGTGCCGCATCGAAGACGCATCCTGCCCGACCGTTCTGGGATACGGCCATGGTGACGTTATCCGTGGCCAGGAAGGGCGATGGAAAAATGATCGCGACCCGTGGACGATAGAACAGGATGGCGACCGGATTTACGGGCGTGGCACGGCGGATAACAAAGGCCAGCATATCCTGAATATGGCGGCGATGCGTCATGTTCTCGAAACCCGTGGATCACTCGGGTTCAATTCCAAATTCATGATCGAGATGGGCGAGGAAAACGGCTCAGCCGGACTGCACCAGATCGTTTCGGAAAATGCTGAGGCCTTCGCGGCTGACGTGTTCATCGCCTCAGACGGTCCGCGCATTTCGCCCGATACCCCGACGATTTTTCTGGGTGCCCGTGGTGCAAAAAACTTCGATCTGGTGGTTGATCTTCGCGAAGGCGGGCATCATTCCGGGAACTGGGGCGGCCTGCTTGCCAACCCCGGCATCATTCTGGCGCAGGCGCTGACAACCATCGTTGGTCCGACGGGTGAACTGCTGGTGAAGGATTTACTGCCGCCACCGATCAGCAATTCCGTGCGTGAAGCCTTGAGCGGCATCACCATTGATGCTGGCGAAAGCGGGCCGGAGATTGATCCAGACTGGGGCGCGCCCGGTCTGACACCGGCAGAACGTGTTTATGCCTGGAATATTTTCGAAATTCTGACGCTGACAACGGGTAATCCGGGCAATCCGGTTAATGCCGTGCCGCCAAAAGCGCGTGCGCATTGCCAGTTCCGGTTTGTTGCGGGAACAAATTCCGAAGAGGCGCTCGATATTCTGCGCCGTCATCTGGATGAGCACGGTTTCGAGCGGGTCAAGATCGAGCCGCCACCTCCCGGTAACGCCATCAATTTCAAGGCAACCCGCACACCGCTTGATGACCCCTGGGCGATTTGGGTACGTGACGCCATTGAGCGCACGAAAGGAACGCCGCCCGCCTTGTTGCCAGGCCTTGGCGGGTCCATCTGCAATGATGTGTTCACCGATATTCTGGGGCTGCCGTCCATCTGGGTCCCGCATTCCTACGGGGCATGTTCCCAACACGCCCCAAACGAACACATACTGATGAGCGAGTTCCGTGACGCGATTGAAATAATGACCGGCGTCTATTGGGATTTGGGTGAGGACGGTACACCATCATGAGCAGACAGGCCGCGATTGAACGCATTGATAGTTATTTGAACGGTGGCGGATTTTTGGCCGATCTTGAGCGCCGTGTCGCCATTCATACGGAAAGCCAGGAAGACAGCCAGATCGGTGAATTGCATCGTTACCTCGATAACGAGATGGAACCCTATCTGAACGAAATGGGATTCAGTTGTGAGAAGTTTGAAAACCCGATTGAAGGCGGTGGCCCGTTTCTGATCGCGACCCGTCACGAGGCGGATGATCTGCAGACCGTGCTCAGTTATGGTCACGGTGACGTGGTTCGCGGATATGACGATCAGTGGCGCGAAGGCCTCAAGCCCTGGTCAATCGTCAAGGACGGGGATCGCTGGTATGGCCGTGGCACGGCGGACAACAAAGGCCAGCACACAATCAATATTTCAGCGATGAAGGCGGTTCTTGAAGAACGCGGCGCGCTTGGTTTTAATGTTAAGATTCTGATCGAGACGGGTGAGGAACGCGGCTCCCCAGGCCTGCGGGAATTCTGCAAGGCTGAAGCCGAAAACCTGAAAGCCGATGTACTGGTCGCGTCAGACGGGCCACGCCTGTCGCCGGAACGCCCGACCATTTTTATGGGGTCGCGCGGCGTCTTTAATTTCACCATGCGTCTCAATATGCGCGAAGGCGGGCATCACTCAGGCAACTGGGGTGGCCTGCTTGCCAACCCCGGCGTCATCCTGACACATGCGATCTCGAGCATCGTGTCGCCGAAAGGTGAAGTGCTGCTCAAAGGGTTGCGCCCGCCGGAACCGATGCCAGAGTCTGTTCGCAACGCCATCAGGGACCTTGTCATTGATGGCGGCGAAGGCGCACCGGAAATTGACCCCGACTGGGGAGAGCCCGGATTTAGCGCGGGCGAGAAAGTTTTTGGCTGGAACACATTTGAGGTTCTGGCCTTCACGACAGGCACGCCAAACAAACCCGTGAACGCGGTGCCGCCGACAGCAGAAGCGGTTTGCCATATCCGGTTTGTCCCGCCGACAGACCCGAACACCTTCCTTCCCTGCGTTCGTGAACATCTGGATGCCAACGGATTTGAGATGGTTGAGTTGATTGCGGAACGTGAATGCCTGAACGCGACGCGCCTTGATCCCGATCACCCCTGGGCCAAATGGGTCGTTGGGTCTCTGGAAGAAACGTCCGGGCGCAAGGTTGATGTCCTGCCCAATCTTGGGGGCTCGCTTCCCAATGATGCGTTCTCTGAAATCCTTGGGTTGCCGACCATTTGGGTCCCCCATTCCTACGCCGCCTGTTCTCAACATGCACCCAATGAACATATCCTGGAATCCGTCAGCAAGGACGCGCTTCAGATTATGACCGGGTTATGGTGGGACATGGGAGACGGAAACACGCCGCGTTAAAAATACACCTGATCAAAAGGAAATCCTGAATGACCGAACTTTGTGATCGCTCCGCCCTTGAACTGCGTCGTCTGATCGGCACCAAAGAAATTTCCCCGGTTGAGTTGATGGAAAGCTGTATCGCCCGCACCGAAGCGGTTGATCCTGCCGTCAATGCCATGGTGACGCCGAATTTCGATGCTGCGCGCATTGAAGCTAAAGAGGCGGAGAAAGCGGTTCTGGACGGTGATGATCTTGGGCTTCTTCACGGCCTCCCCATTGGCATTAAAGATCTGGAAGCGACGGAGGGCATTCGCACAACCTACGGCTCCCTGCTTTATGAGAATCACGTCCCCGAGCATGACCAGCTTTCGGTCGAAAATGTTCGTGACGAGGGGGCGATTATTATCGGCAAAACCAACACGCCGGAATTCGGCGCTGGCGCCAATACCAAAAACCGGGTCTTCGGTGCGACGGGGAATCCGTTCAATCCGGAACTGACCTGCGCCGGATCATCAGGTGGTTCAGCCGTTGTGCTGGCCTGCTCAATGGTGCCGATTGCGTCCGGGTCTGATTTCGGTGGCAGCCTCCGAACACCCGCAGGCTTTTGCGGTGTTGTCGGGTTCCGTCCGTCACCGGGCGTTGTTCCGGTCGATAACCGTCCGGTTGGCCTGACCCCGCTTTCTGTTGTTGGACCCATGGGCCGCACGGTCGGCGATGCGGCACTTTTGCTGGCGGCACAGACAGACGCCGATATCCGTGATCCTTTTTCTTCTGCCGTTGATCCCGATCTTCTGGAGCCGCTCGATCAGATTGATCTCGCCAGTTTGCGGATCGCGGTTTCTGCTGATCTTGGCTGTGCGATGGTTGATAAAGATATCCGCCAGGTGTTCGAAAATAAAATGAGCAGCTTCCGTCATGTCTTTGCCGATGCGGATGATCGCGCCCCGGACATGACAAATGTCCACGAAACGTTTGAGATACTGCGCAGTGTCAACTTCGTCGCAGCGCACCGCGAACGGCTTCGTGATCATAAGGATATGCTGGGTCCCAACATTATCGAGAATGTGACCCGTGGCCTTGAATACAGCCTTGATGATGTTGCCTGGGCTCATGTTCAGCAGAGCAAACTATATCGTGGCGTCATGGATTTCTTTGATGAGGTGGACATTCTGATTTGCCCGACGGCACAGGTATCTCCGTTCCCCCATACACAAAATTCCGTCACCGAAATCAATGGTGAGGAAATGCCCACATATATGCGCTGGCTGGCGCTGTCATACGCTTTGACAATGGCGTCATGCGCCTCGCTCTCGCTGCCGGTGGGTGTTGATCACAAAGGCATGCCGTTCGGTATCCAGATCGTCGGGCCAAACGGATCGGATCGCTTCGTGACGCAGGTCGCTCATGCCATCGAGCAATTTCTCGCAACAGACGCAGGTCTCGCGCGCCCGGTTCCCGATCTGGATGCACTGAAAAATATGGTGAAATAACGTGGCACTAAAACTCTTTACCGCCTGCCTTGGCACCGAAACCCATACCGGCGGCCCGCTGCCGACGGACACCCAGGCGTTCGAGACGACCTATCTTGTCCGGAACGGCGAACACCCTGAAGCCATTAACATGTTTGGTGTGCCGCTGGTGATCTGGCGCGACCATGCGAAGGCCAGGGGCTGGGATGTGGTCGAAAGCCTTTGCACATTCGCAACACCGTCCGGGATGGTGGTTAAAGCAACCCACGAGAAATTTCGCGACGAAATTCTAAGCGATCTGAAAGCCGCCATGCCGGTGGATGCGGTGATGCTCAGCCTGCATGGCGCGATGGTGGCTGATGGCTATGATGATTGCGAAGGTGATCTGGTGCGCGGTATTCGCGAAATTGTCGGGTCGGATATTCCCATCGGTGCCGAATACGATTTGCATTGCCATATCTCGCGCCAGTTCGCCGAAGATTTGACGGCGCTGGTGATCTACAAGGAATACCCGCATACGGATTTCGCGGCGCGGGCGGAAGAACTGTGGACGATCATGGAAGCGGTAATCGACGGCCGCGCGAAACCCCATATGGCGGTTCATGATTGCCGGATGGTTGGCGTCTTTCATACCACGCGCGAACCCATGCAAAGCTTTGTTGCCAGCATGAAGGAACTGGAAAAGACCGAAGGTGTTCTATCCGTGTCGCTCGGTCATGGTTTCCCCTGGGCTGATGTGGCGGTAGAGGGGGCGCGGGTTGTTGTCATAACCGATGACCAGCCCGACCTTGGCCGCGAATTGGCGGAAAAACTGGCCAATGATCTCTGGAACATGCGGGACGACATCACGCCGCAGTTTCTGGATATGGATGACGCCATCACCAAAGCCGAAGGTATCGAGGGTGGCCCGATAACGCTTGCGGACATTTCTGACAATCCGGGCGGTGGTGCGCCGGGTGATTCCACTTTTCTGGTCGGTCGGTTGATCGAGCGCGGTGTTAAGGATGTGGCTGTTGGCGGTATATGGGACCCGGTGGCAACGCAGATTTGTATCGGTGCCGGAGAAGGGGCTGAATTTAACTTACGCCTTGGCGGCAAGTCTGGTCCCTGTTCGGGGACGCCGCTTGATCTCAGGGTAAAGGTCATTAAAATCCGCCGCGATTTTCATGTTGAAGCCCTTGGCGGATCGAAACGCTACATGGGTGATGTTGCGCGCATTCAGGCGGGCGGTACGGATATTATTATTCATACGGCGAGATGTCAGAACACGCATCCTGCATTCTTTGCTGAGTTTGGGATCGACATCACAGAGAAGAAAATTCTGGTTGTTAAATCGATGCAGCATTTCTATGGGGCCTATGCGCCCGTCTCCAGAGAAATCATATATACGGCAAGTCCGGCCTGCCTGATCTGGGATTTTACCCAATTCCCCTACACCAAACTCGCCCGACCGGTATGGCCGCTTGATGTGAACCCCTGGGAATCAAATGAGGAACGTCCGTGGTAATGAAACGCCTGTTAATTGCCGGGTTTAAACACGAAACCAATACCTTCAGCCAACTGCCAACAACGCTCGATTCGTACCGTGCGCGCAGCCTGTATTACGGGGCTGATGTTGCGACCAAATTCAGGCACACAAAAACCGAGATTGCCGCCTTTCTGGATGCCTGTGAAAGGTATGGCTGGCAGGCGGTTCATCCGGTGCAGGCCGACGCAACGCCATCTGGCAAAGTGACCGAAGAAACGTTCACTCATATTTCAGGCACCATCCTGAATGCAATCACTGATGAAGGCCCCATTGATGGTGTGTTGCTGTCTTTGCACGGTGCCATGGTGTGCACCCATACGGAAGATGGCGAGGGAGAATTGTTGAGACTGGTCCGTGAAAAAGTCGGGCCGGATGTGCCGATTGGCGTGACCCTTGATCTTCACGCCAACGTCACGGACGCCATGGCGGAACGTGCAGACATCATCGTCAGCTATCGAACCTACCCCCATATCGATCAATACGACGTGGCGACGGAAGTTGCCGAAATGATGAGGGCGACCTTGGCCGGCGAGATCAAACCCGTCTGCACGGTTGCCAGAGGGGCGATGCTTGATGCGGTTGATCATGGCCGGACCACAGCACCCGGACCAATGACGGAGGTTCTGGAGTCTGCGACAAAACTGAAGCTCGCGAATGACAGCGTTTTATCGGTAAGCATTTCAGCCGGGTTTCCCTGGGTTGATATCCAGGATGTCGGGCCAAGCGCCCTGATCGTCAGCAACGGGGCCGGACCTGAATTCAGGGGAATGGCTGAGGGGTTAATCAGTCAGATTTGGGACAGCCGCCATCGTTCGACCGTGATCACCTATCCTGTCGGTGCCGCAATTGCGATGACCAAAAGTGCGGTTCTCAGCCCGGGCAGGGGCGACAGGGCTGTTGTGCTGGCCGATTTTGCGGATAACCCCGGTGGTGGCGGATATGGGGATTCGACCCGTCTTCTCCGGGCCATGATTGATGCCAATCTTCAGGATGCAACATTTGGCATGATTTATGACCCCGTGGCCGTGCGAACCTGCACGGATCAGGGGCTGGGCGCTCATGTGGTGGTTGCCATTGGGGGGAAGATTGATCCGCGCTTCGGGGGCCCCATTCCGGTTACCGGACGTGTCATCGCGATTACCGACGGCACGCTTCGCCTGCAGGGGCCGATGATGGCGGGCACGTATATTGATATGGGACCGACGGTGCTTTTGCAGGTTGGCGGTATTGATATTATTCTCACCAGCGGGCGGTTTCAGACGTATGATCGCATGTATTTCGAACACTTGCGCATTGACCTAGGCAGCAAGGCCGTCATTGCTGTTAAGTCATCTCATCATTTCCGGGCCGCCTTCGGGCCACTGGCGTCCGAAATAATCGTCGTTGATAGCGGCGGCGGTCTGACGTCCAGAAACTTCAGGGAACTGCCGTATCAGAATGTTCGCCGCCCCGTATACCCGCTGGACCTGGAATAATTCAACCTTACGGGCATTGTAACAATTGTTTGAATTTCATATTCTGGTATTCAGCACAGTTTATAGTTTCCAAAGGGTCGAATAATGCCTGACCACGACAGTTACGATAAAGTAAGCGGCCAGCTACGCCTTGAGTTTATTGAGGATTTCCAGGACAGATTGCTCAGGATGGAGGCCTTCCTGCAACATGCCCAGGACGGAACGATGGACAACGAGGAGGCCCTGCAGGGGTTTCGCCGCGAATTGCATAACATCAAAGGGACGGCAGGGGCCTTCGGGTTTCCGGGTGTTTCCATGATTAGCCACCGGTTTGAAGAATGTTTGCTGCATCTTCCGTCTGTGATGTTCGGCACGTCTCGAATTGTCTTGCTGTATCTTGCTGAATTGAAAGAAATTTCTGATGCAGAGGAAGACATTGATGAAGTGAGATGCCGCGAGCTGCTCCGTTCTCTTCCCCTGATCGGGAAGTTTCCCGAAGCAGATGGTGCAAATGAGAAACGGGTCGATACGCAGGTTCTTGAAGTCCTGGTGGTCGCAGGGTCTGGAACCATTCGCCACATGGTTCGCAAAGAGTTACTGGATTTCGGTTTTCACGTGACCACAGTTCCTGACGGGATTGTTGCCTTGTCGATGATCGTGCGCGGGCAGCCAGATGTGGTGGTCGTATCCGGGACAGTTGAAAGCATGCCGGGTTTTGACCTCATTCGGGCATTGGTTTCAATGAAATCTACCCACAATACCCGTGTTGCGGCCCTGACCAGCTTTGGCCCTGATCACCCTGATGTTCTGATGCTTCCTGAAGGCATCCCCATCATTCAACTTGAGAAAAACATGAAAGACCAGATTTCCAAGGCCCTGAGCGCTCTGGAATATCGTTTCCTCTGAGATTGTCCAAAAAAAGACATATTCTGGCCTATATTGTGCCTAAATTCCTTTTTTCTTGACATTATAGCATTATTATGCTTTATTGCTGTCTTCGATGGTCATGCCAGCGAAGGTTTGGATGCTTGCGATTTTGAATAGACTACTAAAGCCAGACGGTTCCCAAAGAGGGATCGCCCGGAACGAGACAGGCTCGCGTTGGCGGGATCATTGCTTCCATAAATCATAATCAGGTGCATTTATTGCCGTAATCCGCAACCCCGCACATTCGGCCCTGCGTGAAGGCACGACAGGTTCAGCTCATTGGAAATCCCGATAGAGAGGCCCTGTGAATACCCTTCGATGCGCCGAGATATGGCGTCCGTTCTGCGATCCGGGATGCTGTCGGGCTTTTATCGTCCCCTGTGGCCTTACTGATTGGCTTCATCCAGTAATTTCCGAAGCAGCCTGGTCTTTTCAAGGATTTTGATTGTCCCGGCAAGTTTGTCGATATCTGGCGTTCTCTTTAGGGATTTTCCGCCAACAAGCCACATGACTTCACTGGAAACAGGGTCACCAATCTTGAGAGCAATATCTGATTTCGCCGGATCAGGAAAAGTTTTTGCCTGTTCACAGACCGTATACCAGGCGGCTTTCGGTGCCGTTTTAAGGATGCGCCGGATTTTTTCCATGCTTGATACAATGATCAGGTTTTGAAACCCCTGTTTTTCCAGGAATGCCTGATTGGAGGTCCCTCGCCAGACGATGACCCGCTTCAGTTCGCGTGCGGCAGCAATGGTGTTGGCAGGCTCGCTGACCGAAGCGAAACACATTGGATCTTCGTTCAGTTTTACAAGCCAGGTGAACTGTTTTTCGCGCTCCGGTGTTCTGGTAAAGGGAAACAGAAGAAATTTGTCCGAGCGTTCGGTTTCCCTGACGGCCCGTGCCCAGGGAACAATCCTGTACTTTATTTTTGTAGCGGATTGACTGGCAGCCCTCTCAAAAAACACCGGATAGGCCCCAACGTATTTACCGTCCTTTATTTCCAGCTGGCCACCAGATATTTCCGTGCTGATGAGATGGACCTGATTGTCATCGGAAAACGCGTTCAGCGGTGCCCCGGTCATGGCGAGCAGGGCAAGGCCAGACAGTAAAAACCGATGAAGACATGGCCAATGATTATTCATACAATTCTCCCTTGCCTGACAGGTTAAATCATAAGCTGATCTGCGTTCAACGTTTATCCTGCTGTTATGTTGGATGGGTCCAGCGAAAGGTCAGATTTATTCTGGGGCCAACCGGCTTCGCGGTCTTTGGCACAGCATGTTGCCAATGGTGCTGGGTTGTGCCGGACATTAACAACAGGCTGCCATTTTCCAGATCAAGCCCGAGGGTTCGGGATTTATCCTGTTTGTGACGCAGGCGAAAGCGCCGTGTCGCGCCAAGGCTAATCGATGCAATTACCGGATTTTTCCCAAGCTCGGGTTCATCATCACTATGCCACGACATGCTGTCGCGGCCATGACGATAAAGATTAAGCAATACGGAATTGAACCGCGCAGTACTGATGTTCTCGGCACGGTCTTTGATTTTGACAAGCGTTGGTGTCCAGGGGGCTGGCTCCATCGTCAGCCCGGAATAGGTATACACCGCCTCACCATGCCAGCTGCTTAACCGCGGCGTCAGGACACGCCTGCCAAAAAGCGTGAGGTGCTCCTGACGCCAGGGGCTTTCAGCGTTGAGAACGTCGAATATGACTGAGCATTCTATTGGTGTGAACACATCCCGGTGAAGGAGTATGTCGCCGTCATGTCCTGAGAGAATCTCTTCCACGGCAGTTTTAGTGCAGATTGGGGCGCAACAGATACTCGTTCCTGTCTGCGGAGCGGACCTGCATTTCCAGAATCTGGTCTTCACGAAGAATGGTCAATGTAACGATGACACCCGCATCCCCCCTGGACCACAAATGGCGTAAAAATGTTGGCAGGTTTTCAACAGGCAGACCGTCAATTGCGGTCAGGATATC
>Ga0316205_10005537_pt1 | contig 10415 bp, 12 predicted proteins | sample 3monthpyrite_MG_FD_204941 | JGI IMG/M metagenome (GOLD analysis project Ga0316205, IMG submission 204941) | Microbial mat bacterial communities from mineral coupon in-situ incubated in ocean water Damariscotta River, Maine, United States -... | ecosystem: Environmental > Aquatic > Marine >...
GCGCAGGTGGGCATGGTGTTTCAAAAACCGAACCCGTTTCCGAAATCCATCTTTGAAAACGTGGCCTACGGGCTGCGCATTCACGGGCTTACGGCATCGAAAACCGAGCTTGCGGACCGCGTGGAATGGAGCCTGAAAAGTGCCGGACTGTGGAACGAGGTTTCGGATCGGCTGGATCAGCCCGGCAACAGCCTGTCGGGCGGTCAGCAGCAACGCCTGTGCATTGCGCGCACCATTGCGGTTGAACCGAAGGTTATTCTGATGGACGAGCCGTGCTCGGCACTGGACCCGATTGCCACAGCGGTAGTTGAGGAATTGATCGACGGTCTGCGCAAGAAATACACAATCGTGATTGTTACCCATTCGATGCAACAGGCGGCACGCATCTCACAACGTACGGCGTTCTTTCATCTGGGAAAACTGATCGAGGTGGGCCCTACCAAAGAGATCTTCACCAACCCGCGCGAAGAGCAGACGCAGAACTACATCACAGGACGCATAGGCTAGGATAGCACAATGGAAAACTCGCATATTGTTTCGCGCCACGACAAAAACCTGGGCCGCATCATATCCGGTATTCTGGATATGGGCGACTTGGTGATTTCGCAGCTAAGCCAGGCCACCGACGCGCTGGATAATTTCGAGGCGGACACCGTTGACCAGCTGATTGCGACGGACCGCACCATTAATGGCATGTACAAAGACATCTACACCCGTGCCGAGCGTCTGATTGCCCTGCGCCAGCCCATGGCGCTTGATCTGCGTCAGGCCCTGACGCCGATCAATATCGCCAGCAATCTGGAACGCATCGGTGATCACGCGAAATCAACCGCAAAACGGGCACGCCTGTTGGGCGGGCAAACCCCAGACCCCGCATTGCTGGCAGTGGTCCATCAGATGAGCAGCACCGTGCAGGCCATGCTGTCGGACGTGTTGCGCGCCTATGATGACAGCGACACCGATCTGGCCGCCGACATTCGGGCGCGTGATCTGGAGGTGGATCAGTTAAACAAAGATGTCTTTGCCACCGCCGTGGCGGCGATTGAAAAGGCCCCCGACCGGGCCGAAACTTACATCCACATCATTCTGCTGGCGCGCGGGTTTGAACGGGTCGGCGATCATGTGGTTAACATAACCCATGATGTGCATCAGATTGTCACCGGCGAAGATTTGAAAGCTGCTGATCCTATCAATTGAAAGAGGTAAAACTTGAGCCTGACAAACCCCAAAATCCTTGTGATCGAAGATGAACCGTCCCAGGTTGAGCTGCTGCGGTACAATCTGTCCAGGCAAGGTTTTGAAGTTACCATTGCGATGGATGGCGAGGACGGCCTGCTTGCCGCGCGCGAAGACCCACCCGACTTGATATTACTGGATTGGATGCTGCCCAGCCTGCCCGGAGTAGAGGTTTGCCGCCAATTGCGGCGTCATAAATTAACCCGGGAAATCCCAATCATCATGCTGACCGCCCGGTCCGAGGAACGCGACAAGGTGCGCGGGCTTGATATTGGCGCGGATGATTATGTGACCAAACCCTATTCGGTCAAAGAGCTGATCGCGCGCGTACATGCCGCCCTGCGACGCCCCGGTGCCAGCGTCTATGACAAAAAACTGTCCGCCGGTCCGATTGAGATTGATCTGGAAAAGCATGTCGTTACCTGCCGAGGGAAGACTATAGCCCTCAGTGCGATCGAATTCCGGCTTCTGGTCACCCTGATGCAGAGCCCGGGACGGGTTTTTTCACGTGAACAGTTATTGGATATGGTTTGGGGCATCAGCGCCGATGTTGAGACCCGCACCGTTGATGTTCATATCGGCCGCTTGCGGCGGGTTCTGAAAAATGACGGGGTACCGGGGCTGGTACGCACCGTTCGCGGCTTCGGTTATGCGTTCCAGCCTAAGCAAGATGGCAGCGATTTGACGCCAAAGCCGTAATTCCAGGACTATGACGGAATTCCGGTCACTTCATCAGAGCCAAGTTCACAATGGAACCGAAAGCGGTCATAGGATCGTGAGCCGCGAATTCACACTTTGCCCCGATCTTACCAGTATGTGCGCGGCGCGGCTAAGGTCAGGAATCCTTATGATACGATTCCGCCCCCAGCCGGAATCGACCTCTTGAAGTTCACAGAGTGGGTCATGTCGCACCTTTCTTCAAACGAAAGCTGTACAATGAAAGCGGCTAGTATGGTCAAGTCTTTGAACCTCATTGCCGACTTCTCGGCGTGCTGGAGTACTCTAAGTTTGCGTTGAATGTCGCGTTCATCGTTCGTCATGAAAACTTCCTCCATCCCAAATCAGGGAATTTACAGGAAGTGTCCCGAGAGTCCGTACATATCTACAGTCGGCATACTCGGAAGGACCGTAGACACGCCAATTTTGAGCGTTCTGTCAAGAACTTGAACTACACTAAAAATGCGATCAGAAAGATGGTCGTCTAGGCCACAACGATCGATATGCCATTAATCAATCGCTCCAAAGAACTGACCGCCCGAATGCTGAGACCCTCTGATGTCATTTCCACGCGGCCCGCCTAATTTTCATCGTTTTTTGACTGGCTAATTCCCATAAATATTCATCTCGTCTTTTTCTCTGTCGGGCAATTCCATTTCGAGGGTGATATGCGTGACACCACAATGGAGTAGCAAAACTGCTTCAACGCGATCTCTGATTGATTCCACACAGGACCAATCACGGATATTCACAACGACATGTGCATCAATTGCGGTTTTTCGCAGGCCCATCTGCCAAAAATGGACATGATGAGTATCCGCCACACCTTCGACAGCGAGGATACGTTCGATTACTTCGCTGGGAACAAGGTCGGCTGGGCGACCGTCCGTAAAAGTTCGGATGGCATGGATTTGGTTCTTGAGCGATACAATGACGAGATAGATCACGACAATGATCCCGATCAACGGGTCCAGAACAGGCGATTGATACTGCATCACGGCAATGCCGCTACCAACGACCAATAGGGGAACAAGCAGGCCCATCAAATTATTTGAAAAAGACGGCCACCTTTGGGGTTTTCCTTTCTTAGTGGCGAACAATGCGATCATCAGATTTGCAGCAAACGACAGCCCACCAAGAGCCACAATAAGAAAGCCGTTTGGCTGAACAGTTCGGAAAAATCGCTCACTTCCCTCGTAGAACAGATACGCCCCGATCAGGATCAAAGCTGTATGACCAATCAGGGAGGCAGCTGTCTCAACGCGCGAATAATTCTGCACGATCCGCTCGTCTTCTTGTGGTTGGCCGAATCTTCTGGCGGCAATGGAAACGATTCTAGGAAGCAAAATGGAAAAATTAGTCAGCGCGTCAGCGAGGAGCACGATGCTCCCGGCAGCGACACCGCCGACTCCAAGCAATAAGGCCATTATGAGCCGTGCTACAATCGCCACTCGCGAACCCCAAGAAGCGTGCGTGAACTCATCACCTTTTCGGTTGAAATGACCCGGAGATATCCGGCCCTCACCCGATTTAGTATCTTGGGCTACCTTCCCCATTTGGCCATTGATCCTGTACATCTTCCACGGACCGAAGATAACTCCTATACTGATTGTAGGTTCAAGGGTTATTTTGCCCCCCGAAGGTCTCGTCAGATAACGGACAGTCAGAGTCTCCTCGGAGGCCTTCGAGAACCTGGCAGGATGCCACACCGTCACATTTGCAGCCATTTACCATCTGTTCCAATGCCTTCTTTTGATTGAATAACAGCACGAGATACCGCTCTAATGCGTTCAATTGCTTCTGTGCGGCGATAGTCGCCGACTTACAGGAGCCTTGCGGGGCGTTGGAGAGCAAGAGCAGTTCGCGGATAGTGTCAAGGGAAAACCCAAACTGGCGGCTGTTAAGAATGAATTCAAGTCGATCAATGTCGTCAACATCGTATCGCCTTTGACCACCCTTCGTTCGCCTCGCTGGTTTGAGCAAGCCTATCTGTTCGTAATATCTGATGGTTTGAGCTTTACTTCCTGCGCTACGCGCAAGAGCCCCGATAGTTAGCATGAAAAATACCTAAAGTCTTCGTTGCAGGGCCAGGACGATTTAGCTGGCAATCGAAATTCTTTCATACATCAGCCCCACCTCAAAACACCCTATAGGGGAAAGCTTCGTGACGCCAGTTGCAGCGGCACGTGCAGGAATCGATCTGAGCGAGCAGTTGGTTTGTGGGACGGTCCACAAAGTTTCCTCTTGAACCTCCAGCCACTGCAGCTCCCATACTGATGAATAATTCGCCACGGAGATTCTGTCATGTTGATGCTCAACCATACTGATCACTACCAGGACCATGCAAAGCATGAGCCCTATGGTTGTTGCGGTCAGAACACCGCCACGGTCGGACAACCATCTGCGCAGCCCCCATCTGCTGGGCGCAGTTTTCGCGTCAACGGGCTAGATTGTGCCAAGGAAGCCACGGTCCTCAATCGGGTGTTGGGACCAGACATTGGAAGTTTTGAGCATCTAGCCTTCAACGTGTTGAGCTGGAAGATGGCAGTGCTGGAAAGCGCAACTTCTCTGAACGATGACCACACTATCAAGGATGACCACACTATCAAGATCGTCGGACCGACCGAAATGAGTGCCAAGTCATGGGTTACCTAAACCGCTCGAGTACATCAGGCGGATCATTTCGCTCGTCAGAGGCTCTTTGCTGGATTGAGTCGGGGGTTTTGGGCAGGCTAACACAAGCACACAGTTTTCCCGTTGGTTCGTCTAGGTTACAACTCTTGCGCTAAATATATGAATGCGCAAATACGTAAAATCAGGTGAGGACCAAATTTCAGAACATTCCTTTATTTAGTGGGGACAAATAAAAGAAGAATGAGAACAAGTGAAGAGACCGACCGATGCGCCCTTAACGGCACACCCTACAAAATGTGGATTTCTGTATGCTAGAACGCGCGGAAAGGTTCATTCGGTGTTTTGGTACCGTTGTGGCTTGTGTGTTAATCCCCGCACAAATAATAACGTCTCTCGCCTATTTGACAGGGCGGCGGATAATTCAATTTTCCACTACTCCGCTTCAGGAACTGGAATGGCACTTGTTCTTCGCATTGGTATTTTTGTCATTCGGCTCAGTATTGTTGGCAGATCGCCATGTCAGAATTGACGTCTTCCGAGAGCGAATGTCTCCGAAGACCAGATCCTATATCGAGATATTTGGGTTTATAATTGCGTTAGTGCCGTTTTCACTGGCCCTTATCTACTTTGGCTCCGCCTTTTCCTGGAGAGCATTTCTGATTGATGAAGGTTCTCGGGCAGCGCTTGGACTACCACATCGCTGGATTATCAAGGCAATGATGCCATTGGGAGGTTTCTTGCTACTATTTGCCGGTGCTATCATTACAAAACGGAACATTAGTTTGGTCTTGGAAATCCGGCGGGCTAAAGAGGTATGATTGAACTTCTCCCGCTTTTCATGATCATCACACTGATGATCTTCCTGTTTTCCGGCTATCCGGTCGGGTTCGTACTTGTGGGTGTGACATCAATTTTTTCGATTATTGCGATTCTTGCAGATATCATGTCGATCGCCAAGCTTCAGCTTTTCGCGCTGCGAGCCTATTCAATGCTTGCAGAGAGTCTGGTTTTTTCGGCAGTGGTTCCGCTCATCTTGATGGGAGTAATCCTCGCCCGAAGCGGGCAGATCGAAAGCTTCATGTCGGTGATCTCCCGCGCTTTTCGGCGGCTGCCCGGAAGTTTGCCAATAACCGTATTGGTCGTTGGTATCCTTATCGCCCCCTCCGCCGGGTTGATTGGGGCAGCTGTCGGAACACTTACAATCGCAACCCTACCGGCACTCCTTCAGCAAGGCTATAGTCCCAAAGTTGCCACAGGTGCTGTCGCTGCTTCAGGTACGCTGGGCATCATCCTTCCCCCGGCTGTGATGTTGTTCTTCTTGGCTGATCTTACCGAACTACCAATCATCGAAACATTCACAGGTGTGCTCTATCCCGCAGCTCTTCTTTTTGGCCTCTACGCACTTTATTTCGTGATCAGTGCAAGAGGAGTAACCGCAAACCAGACAGTTCATTCGGTTTCTGAGAGCATCTGGGTTTCTATTGTTAAAGTGATTGGACCTGTTGTTGTCGTTGGTTCCGTATTAGTGTCCATTGCTTCAGGTTGGGCTACACCAACACAATCAGGTTCAATTGGTGCATTCGCCGCCTTTGTCCTGATGGCAGCGACTCGTCCGATCAGTCTGAGCCTGTTCAAGGAAATCTGTATCGAAACAGCGACAATCGTCGCAATGGTGTTCTTGATTATCATAGCAGCAAATGCTTTCACGCTGGTCTTCAGGGTCCTGGACGGGGATCAGATGGTCGAAAATTTTCTCACTGCCATGAATCTTGGGGCTTGGGGGACGCTGGCCTTTGTTCTTCTCGTTGTATTTGTTCTTGGGTTCATCATCGACTGGTTAGAGATCGTTGTTATCTCACTTCCGATTTTCATGCCTATCTTGGGGGAGCTTGACTTTTCTGCACACGTCGGGGATCCATTATTGGTAAAAGTCTGGTTTGCCACGCTTTTCGCGCTCGTATTGCAGACGTCATTTGTGACACCCCCTTTCGGGTTTGCATTATTCTTCTTGCGGGGATCTGCACCACCGGAAGTAAGAATGGGCGACATCTACCGCGGAGCTGTACCGATTGTATTATTGCAATTGGTTGTTTTGGGCCTTGTTCTGGCTGTTCCTTGGCTCGCAACTTCAATCGCAGACGCTATCAATTGAAGTGCTGCATTGGCTGGGTGCGAAAAGGTACAACATGATAGAATATCTTTCACGAGGCACCTAGAAAACCTATAGTTACTGAAAGGGGCAGGAGGCCGCACCATGTTAACGATTGGAACATTATCGCGCAAAACCGGCACCAAGACACAGACAATTCGCTACTATGAGCAGATCGGATTGATGGAAGAGCCCGGTCGGACAGCAGGCAGGCAGCGTAGGTATTTCGAGAAGGATCTCGCCCGGTTGGCGTTCATTCGCCACTCCAGGCAACTAGGGTTTTCTGTGGAGTCCATTCGAGAACTGCTGGACCTGTCCGACAATCCGGCACGTTCGTGCCCCGATGCGGGTTTCATTGCGTGCCGCCATCTGAAGCAGGTAGAACAGCGGATCAAACGCCTTCAGGCCCTGAAAAAGGAACTCAAGCGTATGGTTGCCGAATGTGAAGGCGACAATGTCGCTGATTGCAAAGTTCTGGAAGTGCTGCGGGATCATTCGGAATGCGCGACAGAACATGACGAGATGTGAACGATAGGCGAACCGCGACTTCTGAGCTGGGGTGAGTTTGGGGCTTCATGCGGCCTGAACCTCTATCCGAAACCAGCGTGAGTTCTGCTCTTGTCGGACGTGTTGTGTTGCGAAAGGTATCAACTGACTGCCTTTCGGAGCCGATCCCATGCGAACCCGGGCAATCTCAGACCCGCAGCGCAGCTACATCCGGCTACGAACCATGCTCTCCGTCGCACAGATCGTGGTTCGCGAGAGATTGCAGTACGTAACATTCACTCACCGTGCCGGACTTGCAGCCTGTTGCGATGCGCTGCAACTCTGCTTCCAATCGTCGTAGCTGGCTGATGCGCTGGCGCACTGCGGCAAGTTGCTCGGCCGCGATGCGGTCGGCATCGGTGCAAGACGTTTCCGGATGCTCCCCAAGCGAGATCAACTCGCGGATCGCCTCCAGCGGCAGGCCAAGGTCGCGGGCGTGCCGAACAAAGCCGAGGCGGTTGAGATCTGCGTCGGTGTACCGGCGTTGGTTGCCACCGGTGCGTCCGGGTTCTTCGACTATGCCGATCTGTTCATAGTAACGGATCGTGGGAACTTTCACGCCGGTTTTTCGGGAAAGCTGACCTATTGAGTACATGTTTGACCGCCATTTCTATATAAGCTGTAGCTATAGATTCAAGTACACACCGAGACCAAACTTCGCAACACAGAGTACGCCTTATGCGACATTCCAGCACAGGAAGGTTTGCGTGCTTGAACCTATAGCGACTTGAGGTTGTAGATATTATCGCAACAGCGCGGCCCTCGCCGCGACGGATTCGACACAGGAGAACTTCAAGATGAAATCACTATGGATGGCAGGAATGCTATTGGGCGCGGCGACCATGGCAAGTGCGCAAGGCACCGCACCAGTGATCGAGGTGCTGAAACAGGCCTCGTGCGGCTGCTGCGGCGGCTGGGTGGCGCGTATGCAGGAGGCAGGATTCACCGTGAATGTGCAAAACGTTTCGGGCGAAGTGCTCGATGCTGCCAAGGAAGCGTCGGGGATCTCTGACGATCTCTGGTCCTGCCACACCGCCAATGTCAGCGGATACACTGTCGAGGGCCATGTGCCCGCCAGCGAAATCACCCGCCTGCTGAGCGAGCGCCCGGTGGCCCTGGGCATCGCAACGCCCGGCATGCCGACCGGTTCGCCGGGCATGGAATATGGCGACGAGCGTGAAACCTATGATGTGACGCTGGTTAATCTGGACGGCAGCACCGAGGTTTATGCCTCATATCCTGGCAACTAGCCTTCACGATCCAAGCCGCTGACAAGCTCCCCGCCTCAGCCGCATGGTCATGACCGAGATTGGTGCCATGCAAGCATCGGTTCCGATTTGCTGATCTCAAGGGGCAAGGGGCATATGGTGTCGATTTCTGAAAACTCCTGCCAGGAGGCGCCGTGACGGTCGCGAGTTTCGATCCCTTCGGCCCGGCGTTTTCGCCAGTCGTCCTTGCCGCACTCGCCGGGCTGATCTGGCTTTATCTGCGTGGCGCGGCCCGCCCAAGGCTGTTGCGCGAGCGCGTGGGCGCTGTCAGGCATTTGCTGTTTGCAGGCGGAGTCGCCCTTTTTGCCCTAGCCTTTGACGCCCCTCTTGCGCCAACTGGTCAGCAACTGTTTGCGGCCCATCAGGTTCAGCACCTTTTGGTTCGCTTGCTTGCGCCGATGCTCGTAATTTTGGCCTATCCTTGGCCGATTTTGCGCGCCGGGCTGCCCGCGCGTCAACGGCACAATCTGCGGGACCTAGAGAATTGGCGACCGATATCCGTCGCCGCCCGTTTTATGCCCGGCCTGGGTGTCAGTTTTGTCCTTTTAATCGCGTCACTCTATCTGTGGCAGGTGCCAACCCTGCACAACGCCGCCCTGATAATCCCGGCGCTCGCCCTTCTGGCACATCTGAGCATGGCGTTGTCCGGCCTATTGTTCTTCGCCGTTGTGCTCGACCGGCGTGACGCGCCGCAAGGTGCGATTCAGGGTCTGCGCGTTCTGGCACTGGTCGGAGTTATCGTTTCCAACATCCTGCTCGGCTCGCTGACCACGATGAAAACCGTGGCGCTTTACACCGGCTACGGCATGGCCGAGCGGTTGTGGGGATTTGCGCCGCTGGCCGATGAAACAATCGGAGGGTACACGATCTGGGTACCGTCCTCGATGGTCATCATCGTGGCGATCATATTGGTGTTCAACGGTTGGAACGCGGCCGAGGTGCGCCGCTGGAATACCCGCCACAACTGGACCGGATCCAATTCCACGACGTTAGAATTTCCGGAAACCGCGCATGAACTGCACCTCAAGGTTGCCGACCCCAACCGCCGCATGGGCCGAACACTGGCGCTGTCCGCCGCGACTATGTTCGCGATTGTGATGATCACTGCAGTAACGCTCATCTATGCGCTATAAGGATGAACTTGGGTGAGCATTCCGATACAACTACCCCTGCGCTGAATAGAACGACTGCGGTGACCCTGACGCAGTGCTTTCATTTATGTGACAAATTAGGCATCCGTACGATTTTCAACCTGTAACTCAACCCGCTAGAGCGAGTAAATGGGCATCATTGGCAATCTGATAAAATGCAAAATGCGCCTCTCACCCTCCCCAAAAAGCTCCTTTCGTCCGCCGCAGGACTCGCGGCGGCGGACTATGATTTTTGTCTGATCAACAGCGACTGCAGCACTAAAGTTTTTTCCTCTTACACGGGCGGTTAAGCTCGATTGCCAGCAACCGTTAGCCTTGGTTGTTTGAGTCTTTCGAGGTCATTTCGCCAGACTGAAAGCCCGGGGCGGCAGGAAGCCGCTCTCGCCGGGGCATGGCTGGCAGATTCCCCTTGAACCTCTAGCAGATAGAGCATGTATGAGAGAATTCTCGTGCGGCTTTCGGCAAGGCCTGCAAGATATTGGCTTGAAAGAGAGATGATGATGAAAAGATGGCTTGCAACGGGTGCCCTGGTTCTACACGCAACGCTGTTGCCGTTCGCAGCACAGTCGCAACAGGCGACTCTGGATGGCGAAGTGACGGTAGAGAACGCCTGGACCCGCGCCACGACTCCGGACAACAGGACTGCCGCCGTTTATTTCACTATACGCAATACCGGTCAGCCCCAGATCGACCTGATCGGCGTGCGGACCGACC
>Ga0316205_10005539_pt1 | contig 10413 bp, 10 predicted proteins | sample 3monthpyrite_MG_FD_204941 | JGI IMG/M metagenome (GOLD analysis project Ga0316205, IMG submission 204941) | Microbial mat bacterial communities from mineral coupon in-situ incubated in ocean water Damariscotta River, Maine, United States -... | ecosystem: Environmental > Aquatic > Marine >...
GGTGCTTGCGCCCAAATCGCGTCGATCTCATTGGTCGGATAGACCCAATGGTTTGACCGTGTGGCACCGGCCTCTTCCACGTCGCCTTCGAAACCCAGGAACAGGCTGAAATGCGCAATGGAGGCGGGCAGCGCCTGGATTTCGCTGATCCAGTCTTTGGGGCCAAAGCCTTCGGGCAGCAGGTTGTTGATCGTCTCGCGCGCACCGATATTGGAGATGACGACGTCTGAACGGATATCTTCACCATCAGATGTACGTATTCCGACGACCTTGTCGTTCTCGACCAGGAGCGTTTCAACCTTCACACCGGCGCGGGCCTCTCCACCCGCTTGCGTGATCGTCGGTATCAGGTGTTCGGCAAAGGCCCGACCGCCGCCCACCGGATACCATGCACCGCTTTCGAGGTAACAGCCGCAGATCAGGGCATGCATGGCAAAGCTTGCCTTGTGCGGGCGGCCCCCGTGATCCCCCCACTGCGCGGCAAAGGCCGCGGCGAGGTCGGGATTTTGCGTGAGACTGTCGATGACCTCTTGCGTCGTGCGGGCACACCATTTCTTGATGGCCCGGTGGTTCCACCATTCAATCATGTTGCCGACGAAATCTGGCATCGCGCGGGTCGAGGCCATCGTGTACATCACTTCCCGCCCTTCCCGAAGTGCTGAAATCCATGCCTCGATCGCTTCGGCCTCATCGGGAAACCGATCTTTCAGGTCTCGCTCCTGCGCCTCAAAAGGCCGTGACAGCGCAAGCGGCGGGGCGTCTGCGAGATGCAGGTTGTCATAGACCGCCCCCATCGGCTCGAACGCCATAGGCGTGTGCGAAATCCAGTCGATCATTCCCCGTTCCCGGTCGCCCGGAGCGACGCAGCCGAGATAGTGAATGCCAACGTCCCAGGAGAAACCTTCGCGCGAAAAGCTGTGCGTGAGGCCGCCCAGGGTCTTGTATTGCTCCAGAAGCAGCACCTTGTGGCCCATCTTGGCCAGTGCGGCTGCCGATGTCATGCCGCCCATGCCGGATCCGATGACGATGGCGTCCCAATGGTCGTGTTCCGTATTTGTCATTTTGGGTTCTCTTCAGGAAATTTCGATGCGTTGCGCGTGGCCCGCGACACAGCCTCTGGCGCGGCAAAATCATGCGACGCCACAATCGCCAGGCCCGGCAGGCGTTGCTTCAGCCGACGAACATTTGCGAATGAGGCGCGCAGCGTTTTGCTGTCGCCGGTGCCTGGGACAACATCCTGCTCGAGCAAAGCCGTCTCGTAGGTGAGGTCCCCCACTAAAAGGATCGGATCCCAGCCTTCCTTGCGGATCAGCATGGACATGGAGCCCGTGGTATGTCCCGGCGTGGGCAGTAGGATCATCGCGCCGTCGCCGGCGACGTCGTGGACCCCGTCAAACCCTTCGAAGAGCGGGTCGTCGGTCGGCGCGAACGTGATGGGCCGCCACTTTGCTGCGGGGATTTCGATATGCTCACGCAGGATCCACTCACGCTCCGGGTGCGGTTCCGATAGGATCGCCCATTCTCGTGCGCTCACCAGAAGGTCGGCCTGCGGGATCTGGGCGATACCGCCGACGTGGTCGAAATGCAGATGGGACATGACCGCCGTTCGAATGTCACCGGTGCCAACGCCTGCGCGCTCCAGAACATGGTCGATCCGGTCGGCCTCGGTCAGGTGCAGCCGGAATATCCGCGGCAGCAGAAAGCGCCCGATTGCCTGTTTGATATAGCCCGTGTCGGACATGATCGCGGGGTCGATCCCGGTGTCGAACAGGACCAGGCCATCGCGATGCCCGATCAGGAAGCAATACAGAGGCAAAGGCACCCAGCTTCGCCCGAAGAAGACCCACCAAAGCCTTGGCATCCTGCTGCCGTAGCGGTGCTCTTTGTGCTGCTCTGCGCGCCCGCAATTCAGAACCCGAACGGACGCGATGGGGTGATCGGACGGGTCAGGTGGATCGACGATGCCTTTTTGAGAGTGAGCCATGTTCCCCCCCGGAAATTCGAGAAACGTCAGACAAAACCGCGACAGTCGTCTGACTTTGCCACGCGCATTTCTGCAGCTTTGAAAATAGGGCTAACGGGCGGGAAACCTGGTGTCATTAACATCGCTCAAGGATTTCCCGAACGCCACACGGCATAAAACCACTAGCGAGGCTTGTATTGTCTCTGGGTCTGAATCGTGTGGGGGTCTGGTCATGAATGGCGCCGTTCTTTACGTAACAAAATATGGCAGCACTGCCGAATACGCCGATTGGATCGGCGAGGCGACCGGATTGCCCGTCTTCAATGTCCGCAGGGATTACGTTGATCCGGAGTCCTATGACTTTCTGATCCTCGCGACCCCGGTGATCTACTACAAGCTCCTTGTTACCGATTGGGTGCGGGAAAACCTTTCGAAACTCGAGGGCAAACCGATCGTCATGGTTACGGTCTCGGGTGCCCCGCCGGGTCCGAAGCTCGATGCCTGGGTTGGCGATAGCCTGCCGGCCGATTTTGTCGCCAATGCGACGCATGTCGCGCTGCGTGGACGGCAAATCCCGGCAGAGCTGACGTGGTACGATCGGGCGATGCTGATCATCGCCGCCTGGAAAAATCCCGATCCGGTGGCCAGCGAGGAAGAACTCAAGGGATTTGATTACATGGACAAAGACAGCATTGCCCCTGTGGTTGCGCTGGCCAACAAGTTCAAATCGATGAACCCTGCGGCACCGCAAACAGAAACCATGACATGAGGCATCCGAAGGCCCGCAAACACGAAACCATCGACGCCTATATTCGCGGTTGCAGCCCGCAGGTGGTGCCGTTGCTGGAAGAGCTGAGGAAACACGTTCTCGCCACGCTGCCAGGAGCGACGGAAGACATGCAGTTCGGCGTTCCGGTATTCCTCAACGCGCACGGGGTTCCGGTGATCTATCTGTTCGGATCGAAGAAACACGCGAATTTCGGCTTCTTGAAAAGCACGGAGCTGTCCGATCCGGACGGCATATTGAAAGGGTCGGGAAAGCCCAGCAAACATATCCGTGTCCTTCCGGGCAAACCGATCGACAAGGTCCTGTTGAGCGCGTTCGTCAGGCAGTGCGGAAGCATAGAGCCCGGAACTGATAGACCGATTGGCCCAACAAGATGAAACCCGGTGGAAAACAATGACCGATCCTCATCCAAATACCGAATTGCTGATGAAGCTGAACCTTCGAGATCTTGACGCATCGGCGACGCTCTTTTCCAATGACTTCATCTGGCACTTCTTCAATCCGAAACTTCCCGATCTGCAGGGAAATTACGTCGGTGTCGATGGATTGAAGGCGTTCTTCAAGGCCATGGCGGAAAAGACCGAAGGCTCCTTCAACGTTGAGCCGGTCTCCGTCACACCCGTAGGGAACGAACTGCTTGTCGTCCATGTCCGAGATACAATGGATCTTGAAGGTTCATCGGTGACAACAGATGCCGTTGTTGTCTGGCGCATGGTGGACGGCAAAATTGCTGAAGCTTGGGACATACCAGCGGTCTTCACTGCGCCGGAACCATAAGCCCGCACTGCGCGCGAAACGGGCTTCAGGTTGGATGGATCTGCTCCATGCCGCGCTCCTGCGGACCTTCGAGGACTGCGTGGCACGGCGTCCAACCCTGCAGAAAGAGCACAAGACAAACCCGGTCCATCAACACGAACGTGTCACATCGAGGCACGTGCCCTAGTCACCCTTGCCTGTCGTCAATAAGTTCGAAGGTCAGCCCGGCATGCGCGGTGATCCGGTCGCGCAGCAACTCACCCATTGCGGCTGCCGGGGTCCAGAAACCGCCACCGACGGAGATTTTGCCCGAGTCCTCGGCAAGACAAAGGGCCGCTTCGGTCAACATCAAGGTCGTCGATCGCACGCCCGGATCACCCTGTCCGGTGATGCGAGCCTTCAGGATGATGCCACCCTGCATCTCGCCCACCAGCACCAATTCATACGAGCCGCTCTCGCGCACCTCTTTGCTCGGCCCCTCGCCGGATTTTGGCAGCACGCGGCGTTGCAGCAGGCCGCGTGTTGCCGGGATCGCCATAGCAATCAGAAACAGGCGACCGAAGAGGGCATACCGCATCGCAGCCCACCAGCCACCGATCCCGGCCCGGGTCAATGCGGTCTCCTGATACCTGAAGTCGCGACCATAGGGGTAATCCATGATCGCATTGCTGCGCCGCACGACCTTGGAATTCATCGGCCCCATGAAAAAGGGCTTGGTCCAGGCCTGCAGGTCCGCATCCCATGTCACCTCGAGCGGCATCATGCGGTCCGGCCCGTCCGGGCCCTGCCGTTCGCCTTCGGGGCAGAGCGCATAAGGGTCTACTGACAGCCGGTCGAAATCGGGATCGGTTTCGCGCAGCCGCATGGCATTGAGGAAACTGGCGGCTGTGCCACCGCTAAAGCCGCCCTTCATCCGCGTCACCCGGGTCGTGACGCGCTTGCAGGGCTTGCCATAGCGAGCACGTGCCGCGCCTTGCAGGAATTGCACGCCGAGATCGGAGGGGATCGAGTCGTGCCCGCAGGAATGAACGATCCGCGCGCCCGTTTCGCGCGCCTTCGTTTCATGCGCGTCGATCATCGCGCGCATCCATTGGGGTTCGGCGGTCAGATCGCAGTAATGGGTTCCGTTCGCCACGCAGGCCGCAACAAGCTCGCTGCCATAAAGCGCGAATGGTCCGACTGTCGACACGACCACCTGCGCTCTGGCAGTCATTGCGCTCATAAACGCAGTGTCATGGCTGTCGCCCACCAGGATCGCGATACTGCCACCGGCATCGGGTAAGTCATCGCGCACCGCTTCCAGCTTCTTCTGATTTCTGCCACCAATCGCCAGTGCAAGGCCGCATTCCCTGCAACGTCTGGCCAGATGGTGCGCGGTGCGGCGGCCCGTGGCACCAGTTGCCCCCCACAAAACGATGTCAAACTCGCGCTTTGTCATCTCGCCGGGCCCTTTCGCTACATGCCTTCATCGCGTTTGTCGGCGTCGGAATGTCTGAGCTCGCGTTCAGTCAGAGCGTCGAGGATCGTGTTTCTGTCGGCCAACAGGAACACCCGCGCTCCATGAAGCGCGACGGCAAGCCCCCAACCGATCAGCGGCCAGATGAACCAGAGGGTTGCGGGCGACGTGAGCATGTTGATGACCACCAGCAGCACCATGATGGCGACGTAGACGACGGCATGAGCGAAAAACCCATACTTGGCCTGCGCGCGCCCTCTGGCTCGTTCGTAGATCTCTGTCTCTGGCATCGTTGATCCTCCAAAACATCGATATCAACGACGCAAGACATACCCCAAATCGGAGTGCACGAGGATGACCGAGATCAATCGTAGGCCGCAAGTTGTCGACATTCAGGCGCGTGCAGCAGAGGTTGGCACCGTCTCAGGCTCTTGGATGCCGTGAAGACCAGCCGGTCAAAATTCCGACAAAGCGAAATGTATCGGGTAAACTGGCGGTATGACCGACACTGCGATGATGAAGGCGGCAGTCTTCCACCGATACGGCCCACCGGAAAGCCTCTTGTTACGGGAGGTACCTGTCCCGCGCCCGGCACCGGGTGAAATCCTGGTGCGGGTTCGCGCGACGACGGTCAACCGCACCGACACCGCCACACTTCGGGCGCACCCGTTCTTTGCCCGCGCGATGACAGGGCTTCTGCGCCCGAAGATGCAGACGCTCGGTATGGATTTTGCCGGGATAGTTGACGGGCTGGGCGACGGCGTGACCGCTTTTCAGCCGGGCGACCGGGTCTTTGGGCTCTCGCCAGATACGTTCGGTGCCCATGCCGAATACCTGTGCCTGCCAGCCGACGGGGCGATCGCCCGTATTCCCGGAGATCTTGGCTTTGACGCGGCGGTGGTCGGTGAGGGTGCATGGTATGCCAGTTCAACGACCGCACTGCTTTCTGAGGGCCAACGGTGTCTGATCTACGGGGCGTCCGGGGCCATCGGAACCGCTGCGGTACAACTTGCAAAATCACGGGGCGTGGAGGTGACTGCCGTCGTCGGAACGCGGCACCTGGACCTTGCCAAGCGGCTCGGCGCGGACAGGATCATCAATTACGAAGATGAGGGTTTTACCGAGATCGGCGAAACCTTTGATCTGGTTTTCGACGCCGTGGGCAAGACATCCTGGTTCACCTGCCGCAAGCTTTTGAACCAGAACGGGATTTTCACTGCAACCGATCTTGGCCCCTTTTGGTCGAATATCCTTCTGGGTATGTGGTTCGGGATCACGGGCAGCCGCCGCGTGCGCGTCCCATACCCGGAGGACGCGCCGGGGTTCGTCCGGCACCTCGCAGACCTGATGGCAGAAGGCCGGTTCAGGGGCGTCTTTGATCGCAGCTACCCCCTGGAAGACATCGTCGAGGCATTCCGATATGTGGAGACCGGGCAAAAGACCGGAATTGTCGTGATTAAATTTCAATAGAAAAGGCACGGGCCGGCAGAACATCAGGGATTGATCACCAATTTGCCCTTCACTTCGCCAAGACCGGTACGCCGCAAGGCTTGCGGTACCGACGACAGCGGCAACGTGGCCTCCAGATGCGGAGTGAGTTTACCCTCGACGGCCATTTGCGCGACCCTTTCGGTCAGATCCCGGCCACTGGGAACCATCAGCATTCCGATGGACTTGTCCTGAAAGCGGAACCGCAGGCCACCGAACACCAGAGGCAGCAAAGCACTTACGTTGCCGCCCAAGGCCCTGTAGATGCCGCCGCGAGAGAGGGCTTGGGCGATCTTGCCCGGGCCGCGCGTGGCGACCATGTCCAAAATTCGGGTCCATTGCTTCCCTGTTTCAGTAAAATCCTGCGCGCGGTAGTCGATAACCTCATCGGCCCCCAAGGATTTTAGCCAATCGATCTTGCCGGCGTTGTCCACAGCCGTGACATGTGCGCCTGCCGCTTTCGCAAGCTGGAGCGCCATGGTTCCCGATCCACCACCCGCCCCGTTTATCAAAAAAGCGTCGCCCTGGTTGAGCCCTTGTGTCCCCGCGACCGCGATGCCACCGGCCTGTGGCAAACATGCGGCGACCTCGCTGGAAAGCCCGTCCGGAACCCTGACCATCTCGGCGGCGGGCACGCAGGCATATTCAGCAAACCCGCCGCGCTGCATGACCAGATCGCCCATGACCCGGTCGCCGACCCGGAAGTCGGTGACGTTTGGGCCAAGCTTGTCGATGACGCCGACGATATCTGATCCCAGAACCTGGCGCTTCGGCTTCGTCAAACCGCCCACGATCCGCGCATACAAAGGCGCGCCGATCAGATATTCCCAGTCGGAGAGGTTCACGGCACATGCCTGAACCCTGACCCTGATCTGTGCTTTGCCGGGTTCCGGAACCGGGATATCGGTAAGTCGGAGGTGCTCCGGGCCTCCATATCTGTCCTGAATGATGGCTTTCATCGCTCCTCCCCGGCATTCGGCACGTCCCGTCAAGAGGGCCGACAGGAGCAGAGTGCGCCGGTTCAGGCGCGCGCTCAAGGATTCACTAGGGTCTGCGGGGAAAATCCGCTCTGACGGGGTGCCGCAACCGCAGGCCAGTTGCAGCGCGCTGTCATCAGGGGCGATCTGTGTCGCGGCGGCATCCGACAGCCGATGGTACTGATTTCACAAGGCCGCCGATACGACCGGCCCCCGATCAAAGATGCGCGGGCCGGCCGAAGCTATGTAAGCCCATCAGTCGCGCCGCTCCAGATCGTCGGGGATCGGTGCCCGAATATCGTTTGATGGATTCGAATCCGCGTGCGCTGTGTCAAGCACGGTGCCCACGCCCTGCAAAGCCGATCACGATCAGGACCACCGCGCCGGCAAAGAAGGTCACCAGCATCCATGTCGGCAGATAGAACGTCGTGTAGACATTCCAGCCGATCCAACTGAGGCTTTTCGTGACCAGCGACGGCGAACCGGTGAGCGATCCACCAAGCGTCCCGGTGATGGTGATTACCAGTGCACCGATCGTCGCCAATGCGAAGGTGATCCAGCGTTGCGCGCCGTCAAACAGGTGCCGACGGAACCGGTAGCCCAGCACGGTCATCACCGTCCAGTAGGACAGCGTCCAGGTTGCCAGCAATATGTGGTTGCGCCCCAGCGGCGATTCCGTGATCGCCGACCACGGATAGATCGTCAGGCCCAGCCCGTAGGTCACCGCGCCGGCAAGCGTGCCCAGAACGGCCACGGGCCAGACCGCCCTTTGCAGCCGAACCGCGATTTCGGAGTCAGAGAAAGTGCGGATCAGGATGAACAGATAGGCCGTCATCCATAACGCCACCGGGAAATGCGCGACCAGAATGTGATAGACCGGGCTGAGCGAAAACGCGGACGCAGCTTCAGCGGCCCCTGCGGCTCCGCCATCGCTTTGCGCCAGCGCGGCACCGGTTGCAACAAGCGTCAGCGCCGCCGCTGTTGCCGCGATCCGGCGACCCCGCCGCATCATTTCGCTGCGTTTCATATCGTCTTCCTTCGTGGCAGGTTTGGGTGGGTTCGAGGCTGCGGTCAGAGCGGTCATTTCGCATCCTCCCGGCGGCGCATCAGCAGGTTGATGTTGATCCCCAAACCGATAATCAGGCTGAGGCTCGCGATCAGGGTCCAGATCCATTGGGTGCGGATCTCCTCGGCGAACTCCATCTGCACGCCGTAAAGGGCCAGCTGTTCTTCACTGTGGCGCACGGCGACCGGCACCCGCTCGGCGATGCGGTCGGCACCGGGGTGCAGGCGCGGATCGGTCAGCCGGCCCCAGGTGACCTGGCCGGGATAGAACATAGACACCTCGGTCCAGGGTTGTGACCAATCGGGCTCCGTGCCCGGTTCGATCCGTTCGGCAACCATCTGCGCCGGTTGCTCCAACCCAAGCGAGACCGGCAGCGACACGTAGTGCCAGCGCATCGTCGAGGCATTGCGGAATACCGCGAAAGCCAGGTCGTAATTGCCCCCGTCCCGGAAAATCTTGTCATCCAGTTCGTTGCCGGTATCCATGTCGCGCACCAGCGTCACATCCCAGAACCCGTCGTTCCAACGTGCCGCCTGCGGCATCGCCACATCGCCGCGTGACCCGGAGGTCTGACGCAACATGCGCCGCGGCACGGTATCGCCGTTTTGCCAATCGGCATTCGGATCGAACGCCACGGCGGTTTCGTCGGACAGGTAGTAGGTGTCATTGAAACCGACATCGCCGCCGGTCACCGCATCGATCGAGAGCGCGCGATAGCCTGCCACGTCGGGGTTGAACATGAACAGCGGCTGGCCCGTCTCGCTGTCAAAATTGGTCCTATAGGGGCCGGTGCCCTCATCGCCGCCGCGTTCTTCGGCAACCAAGCCGTCATCGCCCAACCCGATCGGGTTCGACCGGCTGGACCGCCATTGCCAAAGATCCAGGAACTGCCCCGCCGCGCGCAAGGTTTCCAGATCGCTTTCCGGAAGGACGGAGTCGAATTCATTGGGGTCGGTGCGGGTCGAGGGAAGATATTTGGTGCGTTCTTCTTCCGATTCCGGCGCGCCGGTAAAGGTGGACAGCCTGTCGCCGATGGTGATGTAGCCGCCGTAGCGGCTAAAGAGCGGAACCGATCCGTCATCGATCATCATCGCCACCCGGTCCTCGACCAGGAAATCGGGGTCGGGGCCAATCTCTTCGCCGCCGCGCGCAATCCACTCTCCATCCTGATAGACCAGCACGTCGTTGAAGATCGATGGCCGCTCTGCCGGCCACCGATACCGGAACCAAATCCGGTCGCCATCATAGGCGGCCCTGACCTGCAACTCGGTCGTCAATTCTTCGGGGATAAAGATATTGCGGTCGGGATCGTTTCTGACGACACCGGTGCCGTGGGTTACCCATGCCAGCACCAAGAGGCCCGAAAAAATAGTAACGGAGGCTGCAAGGTATTTGGTTTGTTTCATCATCACGTTTCGTGCCTCGAAGCTTGGCCGACCTGCGGCGGGATCATCGTGGGTTGCGCCCACCGTTCGTCGTTCGGGAGACCCAAAAAAACCAGTTGATACAGAGCGTTGCCGTATCTTTGCGCGCTTGAATGCTGATGCCTGTGGCGTAAGCCGATCATCGCCATCTCTCCTGTGGAGGTTTATGGGGCAAGGCCCTGAACTCTTGCTAGGACGCAGGCAGGGACGGTTCGTTACAGATTACGTTGGATTTTTTTGCAGAAAATTTGGAGGACCGTTTTTGCTTTTCCCAAAAAGCGCCTGGAAACCACCCGACCCGTGATCTTTTTTTGGTTCGCAGGCAAACCACTGCCAGACAATGGATGCACGGGATCGCGCTTGAACTCGTCCGAATAACGAACGTGCCCCGACCTACATCCGTCTCGCTGGTTCCGGAATACCCGAGCAGAGCGTTTTGCAAATCCAGGGGCACTTCAAGGCCCGCGTGTATCGCCGCAGCGCTACACGCCTGCTC
>Ga0316205_10005540_pt1 | contig 10413 bp, 7 predicted proteins | sample 3monthpyrite_MG_FD_204941 | JGI IMG/M metagenome (GOLD analysis project Ga0316205, IMG submission 204941) | Microbial mat bacterial communities from mineral coupon in-situ incubated in ocean water Damariscotta River, Maine, United States -... | ecosystem: Environmental > Aquatic > Marine >...
CACCTCCTCTTCTTATAAGAGGCGCCGGCTTGATTTCGAAGCGGTAAGTCTCCGATCTTCTCCCACATTCGCTGCTAAAGCGCAACCCCTAGTGGTGGGTTTTTTTGAACTTTTTTCGGTGCAACGTGCTCCGGGTCCGGTTCAAAAACTTCAGGATTTCTGCGCGTCTCAGCGCCCTCTTGAAGCCCCCGACTTGGTGTCGCTCAGTGAGCAGCGCCTCGTCGGTGAGCGCGGTTTATATGGGGTCGCCCTCAAGCTGTAAAGCGCTTTTTCAAACTTTTTTCACAAATCAAAATATCCCAGTTTTCTGCCGATTTTTGAGGAGTTTCCGAGAGTGCGAGTCCAGCGCTCCAAAAAAGCGGGGCCGCCAATCTGGCAGAAAAGGCCCAAAGCTGACTCTACGGAAAGCGCCAATCTCGCGCGATACCCAGACTGATCTTGATTAAGGCTGTCTTAAATGGGGACGGCTTATACTGCCTGCCTACATACAGTCTTGTGCATAAATCAGCTCATTCGCGATTATGGAAAACGACCTAAAGCCAACAAACTCAATCTTTTCAAGGGCTTCGGGAAGATTTTTAAGACCAGCACATTGACACAAGAATGGTCACACGGCATCGTGCGAATTGGCTCAAAAATCGCATGGAATGGCCGAAACGTAAGGCGATGTACCATGGCGAGATATGGCCATAGAGGGTTTGAGTGATCGATTTTGGGGACGTCTGTGCAGAATAGTCAGTTTGAAACATCACGCTTTGAAGGCCTGATGAAGAAAGCCTCATTGGCCGGAGAAGCGTTCCAGCGCTTCGCAAAGCGCCTCAATGCGTCAATACCTGCGTCAGCTGGCACCGATTTCTCGAGAATCGGTTCAATGGGCTATCGCGGACGCTGGGGCACAGCCACCACCGCCGTCGCAGCTCTGACACTAGGCATGGGTGCCCTTGCCATTGGATCACTGGTCTCCCCGCAGACACGCACGGATGTCTCCGAAAGCGTCGGCGAGGCATCAGTCCGTGTCGTGACGACCATGCCTCTTTTGGCCGCCCAACCTGAAACACCTGAGCCGGTCGAAGCAGAAACTGAATCAGCAAGCCTGTTCAGCAATCCGTTCGCGGAAGAAGTGGCCGAACCTGTTTCAGCAGCACCTCTCAGCTTCGGCGCCGCTTACAGCTTTGTTACCGAATCCATTCGCCGCACGGCGACCGAGACTGTGTCTGTTGGACGCGGCGACACATTGATGGGTCTCCTGACTGAATCAGGCGCTGCCCGCGCTGATGCACATCGTGCGATCGCAGCCATGACACCTCTTCAGGATCCGCGCAAAGTGCGCGCCGGCCAAGAACTTGAATTGGCATTCGAAGAATATGTAACCGAGACCGAAGAAGGCGACAGCGAGATCTCGCGCCGTCTAACAACGGTTAGCATGAAGACCGATGTAGATCGGCACGTCACCGTAAGCCGCACCGAAGAAGGCGACTATGCGGGCATGGAAGTCATCGCCGAGCTTGAAACCGGCCATGTCCAGGCGCGCGGTACAATCAATTCCAGCCTCTTCCTTGCAGCAGCCGATGCAGGCATTCCCGCAGCGATCACTGTCGAGATGATCCGCATGTATTCCTACGACATCGACTTCCAGCGGGAGATTCGCCAGGGCGACACATTCGAAGTGTTCTTCACCCGCGAGTATGACGAAGATGGAACACCCGTCCGTGAAGGCGATGTCCTCTATGCGTCGATGAATGTGCGCGGCAAAGAACGGCGTCTGTGGCGCCACGAGCCAAGTGATGGCGGCAACTGGGATTACTTCGACGAGCAGGGACGCTCCATGCGGAAGTTCCTGATGAAGACGCCGATTGATGGCGCGCGCATCTCCTCAAGCTTTGGCAACCGTCGTCATCCGATTCTTGGATACACACGACTGCACGCAGGCACAGACTTCGCAGCACCAAGCGGCACGCCGATCTATGCAGCCGGTAGCGGCACCATTGAGATGGCACAGCGCAATGGCAGCTTTGGCAACTATGTTCGCATTCGTCATGCCAACGGATATCAGACAGCCTATGCGCATATGCGCGGGTATGGTCGGGGCATCCGCAAAGGTGTCCGTGTTCGCCAGGGTCAGGTTATTGGCTATGTGGGGACGACCGGGCGCTCAACTGGACCGCACCTGCACTATGAAGTGATCCACAATGGCAACAAGGTGAACCCGCAGCGCATCCGCGTCCCTACAGGACGCACGCTCTCCGGCCAGCAACTGGCCGCCTTCCAGGAAGCGCGCACCAACATCAATACGATGATGGCGGAGGCACCTTCCATGACCCGCCTCGCTGAAGCGGACATTGATAACTAACGTCACAACCCCCCCGGCGCCACTTGAGAAAGTGGCGCTCGGACTTGTCTTCATTACCGTCACCACATGGTCTGGCATTGATCCGGCAGACACATTGACCTGGTGGCTTGAAGCCCTGCCCGCAATCTTACTTTTCGTTACCCTGATCGCAACACAGCGTACACTTCCTCTAACCCGCATCACCACCTGGGCCATTTACGCCCTACTGCTGATGATGGTGGTTGGTGCGCACTACACCTATTCCGGTGTGCCTCCGTTTGATTGGTTGAAGGAACAATTCGACCTCAGCCGCAACCACTATGACCGGGTAAGCCATGTGCTGCAGGGCGTCACTGTGGCTCTCTTCGCTCGAGAGATCACCCGGCGAACCATAGAAGTGCGCCGCAGCGCCACCCTCTTCGCCCTCATCATCTTAGCAACACTCGGGGTAAGCGCCGGTTGTGAACTGATTGAGTGGCTCGCTGCGGAAATCTTTGACGACGGCGCCATGGAGTTTCTCGGCATGCAGGGCGATGTCTGGGACGCCCAAAAAGATATGAGCCTGGCGCTGATTGGCGCCTTCGTAACCATTGGCTTGTTTCGCAAAACCCAGGACCGACAGATTGACGGGACCTGATTGCCGCAGCGTTAGCCTCTCCAGTGGCAAAGGCCGAATTTCGCAAGTTTGATCAAACTGGCCTGAGCTACACTTAAGCTTAGCTGAGGGGATCGAATGCCTGAAGAAGCCAACCTGAACGCACACAAAGAGCGCATCGACAGAGTCGTGACTTACATTCACGAGAACCTTGATGCGCCTCTGAGCATGGACACGCTTGGCGACATCGCTTGCCTCTCCCCCCATCATTGGCACCGCATCTATCGCGAAATCATGGGAGAGACAGCATCCCAGACCATCCGCAGACGCCGCCTCTGGCGCGCCGCGCACCAGCTTCTGCACTCATCAACCACCATTGAGCAGATAGCCCTGGCCGCTCACTATGGCAGCACAGCAGCCTTCACCCGAGCCTTTGCCAATCAATATGGATACCCGCCTTCCCTTTACCGCGACAAAGGAAAGAAAACTCAAATGACCAAGATCGAAAAACGGTCCATCGACCCAATCGAACTCATCGGCATGGACCATCAAGGTCCCCACTATGAAATTGGGCGTACCTTTGATCGTCTATTCGCCTGGGCGATCACGACAGACAGCATGATCACGCCAGAGACAAAAGGCATTTCGGTCTTCTTCGATGACCCCACGCAGAAGCCGCCCGAAGACCTAACTTCTCTTGCCGCCATCCCCCGCCCTGACGGAAAAGCGCCCGGCGAGGGGACACGGGCTTACACAATTCCTGGTGGCCCTCACGCCATCGCCCGGCACGTCGGCCCTTACACAGAGCTCGCACGCACCTACACTGAGCTTTTCCAAAACTGGTTGCCTGCATCGGGAGAGGCCCGCAATGGCGCACCCCTCTTTGAAATCAATATGAACGATCCGAAAACGACAGCACCCTCGGACCTCATCACCGATATTTACGTACCCCTTAAATAGAGAGGGTGCTGCACATCACCGACCGTTGAACACCGGCTCGCGTTTTTCAACAAACGCCTTCGTTGCGTTCTGATGGTCTTCTGTCTGACCACAATGAATGTGATGGGTCGCCTCAAGGTCCATGCAGTCATTGAGATCGCCCGACGAGATCGCGCGGTTGAGGTTCTCTTTCATGTAGCGATAGGCAACTGTCGGCCCGGTCGCCAAACGCCGCGCAATCTCTTGCGCCTTTGCTTGCAGCTCTTCTGCTTCGCACACCCAGTTCGTGAGCCCCAGGTCCAATGCTTCTTCGGCGGAAACACGATCGGACAAATAATAGAGTTCCCGCGCCTTGGCGGTTCCTACAAGCTGGGTCAGAAAGAACGTACCACCATAGTCCCCGGAAAAACCTACACGCGCGAAGGCAGTCGTCATCACAGCGTTGCGCGCCATGATCCGCATATCACACGCAAGAGCGAGCCCGAGCCCGGCCCCCGCTGCCGCACCTGGCAGGGCAGCCAGAGTTGGTTTTGGCATTTCATAGAGCCTGCCTGACGTGCCTCGCTGGTTGAGTCGTTGCCGGTGAATGCGGAAATCGATTGTGTTCTCATCCTGAGAGCCATCACCACTTGCCGCCATGCCTTTCACATCACCACCAGCACAGAAGCCTTTTCCGGCACCCGTCAGAACGATGCAGCGAACATCGGTGTCCAACTGCGCCGCTTCGAGCGTTGCCTGAAGCGCGCCCGTCATCTCTCCCGACATGGCGTTACGCGCTTCTGGTCGGTTCATGGTGAGCGTCAACACACCTTCCTTGAGGTCTGCCAAAAGATGCTCGGTACCCGTATCTGTAATGCTCATGAGCGCGCTCCCTGCGTTTGATGTTTCTTTTCATCAACGCTAGGACGCACGAACCATCATGGCAACTGGATTAAGGGACACGCCGGATCAGGCAGACCCCTCTCCATTTCGCCGCAGATCAGGATGCAGGCTCGCACCAAGAATATGTTCGTTGCGGCCAATCACATGTTCCGTATTGCCAACAATCAATGGGTCAGGGCCGCGCACAACGTGGTGGTTCTTGTCCGGGTAGGGTAAGGCGCTCAAGAAATGCTGCATGCAGTTAAGGCGCGCGCGCTTCTTGTCGTTGGACTTCACAATGGTCCACGGCGCGTCGGCAGTATCTGTATAAAAGAACATCGCCTCCTTGGCTTCGGTATAGTCGTTCCACTTGTTGAGCGACGCCCGGTCTATGGGCGAGAGCTTCCATTGCTTAAGCGGATCAACCTCACGCGAAGCAAACCGTCGCGCCTGCTCTTCCTGTGTAACAGAAAACCAGTATTTGAACAGGCGAATGCCGCTTTGCGTCAGCATGCGCTCCAGCTCAGGGGCTTCGCGCATAAACTCCAGATATTCTGTCGGCGAACAAAAGCCCATCACTCGGTCGACGCCCGCGCGGTTGTACCAGGAACGGTCAAACATCACGATCTCACCGCCAGCTGGCAGATGCTCGATATAGCGCTGAAAGAACCATTGAGACTTTTGTCGATCCGTTGGTTTAGGCAGCGCAACCACCCGGGCGCCCCGCGGGTTCAGATGCTCCATAAACCGCTTGATCGTTCCGCCCTTGCCCGCCGCATCTCGACCTTCAAACAGAACGACGATCTTCTCGTTCGTTTCTTCCACCCATTTTTGAACCTTCAGCAATTCAACCTGCAGTTCGGCTTTGTGACGCTCATAGGTCGGGCGCTTCATCTTTGTTTTGTATGGGTAGGCACCTGTCTCAAAAGCATGCCGGATGGCCTCAGGGTCATGCCGCATCTTTGCCAACACGTGTCGTTGTTCTGCAGCCGTAAGCTTTGGCTCTTCTTCCTGGGGAGCGTTGCTCTCGACTGATGCCGGATCGCTCGCGCCAGGCTTTGCAAGCTTGCTGCCTTCCGCTGGCACACTGTCCTCCGCCACCAGCTCTTCCGCCAATTTCTTTTCAACCGCTGCCGATTCTACCGCAGTGAGTTTCTCGTTCATGACCACCCTCCGTCTCATAAAATAAAGACATAAGGATATGTTTATATAGTCATGTCCGTCATTGACTCAGATCAAAAGAACGCCTCAATAGCACCCAGATCCGGTCTACTTCAGAAACTCCACAATGCGCGGCGTGACCTTTTCAGGAGCCATTAAAGGCGCGAAATGATCCTCGCCTTCAACAATCACGAGGGTCCCATTTGGAATAGACGCCGCCATCTCCCTCGTATGCGTCTCTTTAATGGAATCAAACTCTCCCGCCATCACCAGCGTAGGGCTTGAGATCGCACCCAGATCACCTGTCGTGAAAGTCGGTTGGCTATTCCACATGGTCATAAGCTTACCGTGAAACACGGGCCAGTGATCAGGGTTGGGGGCAACTGACTGATAGAAAGACCGTACAACTTCCCAACTGGGATCGTCGGGTGATGAATTGATTCCTTCACCCTCCTCATCTGGCACCAGGCCATTCGTGTGGAAGTTCGACCCAAAGGTCACGAGCTTGCCAACGCGGGTGGGATAGCGGATCGCCATATCGATCCCGATATTGCCGCCATCGCTCCAACCAACAATGTCGGCTTTCTCAAGGTCCAGATGATCCATGAGCGCAATCATGTCATCGGCCATTTGCCCGTAGGAAAGCGGCACACCCTCAGCATCGCTCGTCCGCCCGTGAGCCCGACTGTCTGGCGCGACAACAAAATGATCGTCCGCCAGTGCAGTGATCTGATTGTGCATGGTCTCAATAAACGCACTGCCCCCATGCAGCACGAGGACAGGGGCGCCATCACCATAGGTCTCGTAATAGACCGAGATACCATTGATATCGACGCGGCCCTCAGTCTGCAGATTGCCTGGTATCAATTTCCATGCGTAGAAGCCGACAATGCCATTGCTCGTGCGATCCAGATAGACAAACACCCCCGCACATAGCGCTATCAGCACACCCAGTCCCAACAAAAGCTTATTCATGATCACCACCTCCCAGTTCAGGTGAGCTTACGCCGCTCCGCTGAAAACCCAAGGTCCAATCGATTCACATCAGAGAACCGAGCCTTATTGAACCACGAACCTTCCCACCCGGGGATAAGCTGCACACACAAAAAGGGCCGTGCACGCGGCACAGCCCTTCTTCATGCCTCAACGAGGGATAAGTTACTCCGCAGCTTGCGCTGCAATCGGCCGACCATTGATCACCAGACCATCCGGTCCCGCAGAAACAGGCACCGTCTCGCCATCCTTGACCACACCTTCCAGCAGAAGGTCCGCCAAGGGATCCTGCACGTTCCGCTGAATGACCCGCTTCAAAGGCCGCGCCCCATAGACCGGGTCATAGCCTTTATCCGCAAGCCAGCTCCGCGCTGCATCGTCCAGTTCCAGAATAATCTTCCGGTCAACAAGCAACGCATCAAGACGCTGCATCTGAATATCAACAATGCCGTCCATCTGTTCCCGCGTGAGACGATGGAAGAGCAAAATCTCATCTAGCCGGTTTAGGAACTCAGGCCGGAAACGCATCCGCACCACATCCATCACCTGATCGCGCACAGCTTCCGTGTCATCGCCCGCTTCCTGTTCAGCCAGGAATTCAGACCCGAGATTGGACGTCATGATGATGAGCGTGTTCTTGAAATCAACCGTACGACCCTGCCCGTCAGTCAGACGGCCATCATCGAGCACCTGCAACAGCACGTTGAAGACATCCGGATGGGCTTTCTCGATCTCATCAAAAAGCACCACCTGATAAGGCCGACGCCGCACTGCTTCGGTAAGTGCACCACCTTCCTCATAGCCAACATAGCCTGGAGGTGCCCCAATGAGCCGGGAAACGGAGTGCTTCTCCATATATTCCGACATGTCGAGACGGCAGATCGCCTGATCATCATCAAAGAGGAAATCAGCAAGCGTCTTTGTAAGCTCTGTCTTCCCGACACCGGTGGGCCCAAGGAACATAAAAGAGCCCATGGGCCTTGAGGGATCTTGCAAGCCAGCACGCGACCGGCGCACAGCCCGCGACACAGCACTCACGGCTTCTGCCTGCCCGATCACCCGGGCCGACAGTTCTGTTTCCATCTGCAGGAGCTTCTCGCGCTCACCTTCCAGCATCTTGTCGACCGGAATACCCGTCCAGCGAGAGACGACCTGCGCAACATGTTGTGCAGTGACGGTTTCTTCCACCATAGCTTCGCCGGGCTCCGGCTCATCGCTCTCAGCAAGTTTCTTTTCAAGCTCTGGGATCACACCATAAGAAAGCTCACTGGCCCGCTCCAGATTGCCACCGCGTTGAGCCTGAACCAGCTCGTTACGTGCCGCATCCAGTTCTTCCTGGACTTTCTGGGCCTGACCGAGCTTGTCTTTCTCCCGCTGCCAGACCGACGTGACAGAGGCTGACTTGGACTCAAGGTCTGCGAGGTCCGATTCGAGCTTGTCGAGACGGTCCTGACTGGCCTCATCGGTTTCTTTCTTCAGCGCTTCCCGCTCGATCTTAAGCTGAATGATCCGCCGGTCGAGCTCATCAAGCTCTTCAGGCTTGCTGTCCACCTGCATACGCAGACGACTGCCAGCTTCGTCCATCAGGTCGATGGCTTTGTCTGGCAGGAACCGGTCAGAAATGTAGCGATCAGACAGCGTGGCAGCCGATACCAGAGCCGCATCAGAGATCCGCACCCCGTGATGGAGCTCATATTTCTCTTTCAGGCCACGCAGAATGGAGATCGTGTCTTCCACCGTTGGCTCTTCAACCATCACCGGTTGGAACCGCCGCGCAAGCGCCGCATCTTTTTCCACATGTTTGCGATATTCATCAAGCGTTGTTGCACCGACGCAGTGAAGGTCACCACGTGCCAAGGCAGGCTTCAGCAGATTGGAAGCATCCATTGCCCCATCCGTCTTACCCGCGCCAACAAGCGTGTGCATCTCATCGATGAAAAGAATGATCCCGCCATCTGACGAGCTCACTTCATTCAGAACAGCTTTCAACCGTTCTTCAAATTCACCACGATATTTCGCACCGGCAATCAGCGCGCCCATATCGAGAGAGAGAAGTTTTTTGTCCCGAAGGCTTTCAGGCACATCCCCATCAATGATGCGAAGCGCCAAGCCTTCGGCAATTGCCGTCTTACCAACACCGGGCTCCCCAATGAGCACAGGATTGTTTTTCGTGCGACGCGACAAGACCTGCACAGAGCGGCGAATTTCCTCATCCCGTCCAATCACAGGGTCAAGTTTGCCATTCTCTGCATCTTCGGTGAGGTCGCGCGCATATTTTTTAAGCGCATCATAGGCATCTTCCGCCGATGCACTGTCTGCTGTCCGTCCCTTACGCACCGAATTGATTGCCTCGTTAAGAGCCTGCGCTGTCACGCCCGCATTTTTCAAAATGCCTGCAGATGCAGCGCCCTGTTCAATGGCCAAAGCCAGCAACAGCCGCTCAGCTGTTACATAGGAATCGCCTGCTTTCTTGGCGACCTGTTCCGCCTGGTCAAACACACGGGCGGTTTCTGGTGCGAGATAGATCTGACCCGCGCCGCCACCTTCGACCTTGGGCATTTTGCCAAGCTCAAGCTCGACAGCGTCAAGCGCAGCATCAGGCCGTCCGCCTGCCGCGCGGATGAGATTGGCTGCGAGGCCTTCTTCATCATCTAGGAGAACTTTGAGGAGATGTTCCGGCGTGAACCGCTGATGTCCGGAACGCAATGCCAGCCCCTGCGCTGACTGAACGAAGCCGCGGCTTCGGTCTGTATATTTTTCAAGATCCATCTGGACCCCCATTTCAAGCACGCACCGCTTGCCCCATTTGCCACCAAGTGTTTCCAGGTGAAGTGGTCCCGGTTCATCGTCCGGAAACACGACACAAAAACAGCCCGCAGCAGGCCACAAACGTACGCCTCAGCCATCCAACTTTTGGAACACTGAACCCAGCGCCCGGTGAGCGAAATGGCTTAGATCAAGACCAAACGCGATTGCACAGGCACAAGTATGCCGCACAAACCGTTGACGACCCTCCAAGATCACATTGAATTTGGACCAAAAGTCCCAAATTCATGAATGTGATCGCCTCAAAAGAGCGAACGGGATGGACGGAAAACCGTTGTGCTGAGCTCCAACATTAGGCAGCTCGGCCTCATCACACTTTTCCTATCCCGTTCGGGAGGCATCGACTTGAAATATATGGGTGTGACATCCGGGCAACACAAGAGGGCGCCCGGATCAAAAACAAAAAAAGTCGCTGAAATCAGCCGTAAACAAGCAATTCTTGCTTAAGCAGGTACGTCTTCTGAGGCGGGCTTGTCATCGCCCCCATCCGAATCGGAGTCTGACTTGGCTTTAGCCGGAGCTCGACGACGCCGGGGAGCCCGACGACGTGGCGCAGGCTTTTCTTCCCCGTCACCGTCTGTCGCATCTCTTTCAGCATCGGCTTCCTCAGACGCAGGCTTTTCAGCTGCTTCTGCGGCAGGTTGATCTTCTACACTGCCGTCTTCATCATTTGTCCGGCCATTACCGCCCCGGCCTTGGCTATCGCGGC
>Ga0316205_10005541_pt1 | contig 10412 bp, 10 predicted proteins | sample 3monthpyrite_MG_FD_204941 | JGI IMG/M metagenome (GOLD analysis project Ga0316205, IMG submission 204941) | Microbial mat bacterial communities from mineral coupon in-situ incubated in ocean water Damariscotta River, Maine, United States -... | ecosystem: Environmental > Aquatic > Marine >...
TTTCAAAGAGTTAATGAATTCCATGAGTTACACCTTGATATTGACGAGTGTGCGCATGACGAACACATTGGCGACCAAAAAGCCCGCGACGACCAGAGCGGCGGGAATGAACGCGGCGGTCTGTTTCACGTCGTCATAGTAATTTGGCTGGATCACATTGATCCCGACCAGCGCCGCCACTGGAAAGACCGACAGAAACATGCCCGACCATTTCGCCTCGGCGGTGATCGCCTTGACGCGGCGAAACAACTTGAAGCGGGCGCGGATCACCTTGGCCAGACCATCCAGGATCTCGGCCAGGTTGCCCCCCGATTGCTGCTGAATCGTCACCGCCACGGCCAGAAAACGCAAATCCTGCATGTCCAGGCGTTCGGCCATGGCCTTGAGGGCCTCGCCCACGTCGCGCCCATAGGCGGCCTCATCCGAGATGACGCCCATTTCAGAGGCCAGAGGATCAGGGACTTCCTTGGCCACAATCGCCAGGGCGGAAGTAAAGGGATGACCCACGCGCAGCGAGCGCACCATCAATTCCACGGCATCGGGGAGTTGCTCTTCGATCAGCGCCAGACGTTTCTTGGCCTTGTTGTTGACCCAGACATAGACGCCGCCGATGCCCATGGCCGCAGAAATAGCCAGCCGGATGGCCATGCCGACGCCGGTGCCGATGGTCAGACCGATAAAGGCCACAACAGCCAGGACGCCCATCAATATGATCAACTGGGGTGGCGTAAAGGCTATATTGGCCTTTTGTGCCTTGGCCGCCAAAATCGCGTAGATCGGGATCGACCGCGATTTCATATGTTGGCCCATCTCCTTGCGCAGCTGGTCCAGAACCTGTTCGCGGCCCACGCCCTTTTCCAGCATTTCCAGGCGACGGTTCACCCGGTTGTTCAGGCTGATCGACTTGCCGAAAATCGTCAGGTAAATGCCTTCGACGATGACAAGGACCGAGATGAATATCAGGCCATAGATAAGCGGTTCGGCTGAAATCTGCATGGCTTAATTCCCCTGGAATGGTTCAAAGATGGCCGGCGGCAAGTCATAACCCCACATGCGGAAGCGTTCCGAAAATGCGCTGCGCACGCCGGTGGCCGTAAAATGCCCGATGATCTTGTTTTCGGGCGTCAGACCAACGCGCTGATATCGAAACACTTCTTGCATCGAGATCACTTCGCCTTCCATGCCGGTCACTTCCGTGATCGAGACCATGCGACGCGAGCCATCTTGCAGACGGCTGGCCTGGACGATCAGGTTCACAGCTGACGAGATCTGGCTGCGAACCGCTTTTAGCGGCATTTCAATGCCGGCCATGGCGATCATGTTTTCCAGACGCGACACACCATCGCGCGCCGAGTTGGCGTGGATCGTGGTCATCGAGCCGTCGTGGCCGGTGTTCATCGCCTGCAGCATGTCGATCACCTCTTCGCCGCGGGTCTCGCCGACGATGATGCGATCGGGGCGCATACGCAGCGCGTTGCGCAAACAATCGCGCTGTGTGACGGCACCTTTGCCCTCGACGTTGGGCGGACGGCTTTCCATCCGACCCACATGGGTCTGTTGCAGCTGCAATTCGGCCGTATCCTCAATGGTCAGGATACGTTCGTCATTGTCGATAAAGGACGACAGCGCGTTCAAAGTGGTGGTCTTGCCCGAGCCGGTTCCGCCCGAAACGATCACATTCAAACGGGTCGCGACTGCGGCTTGCAGATAGGCGGCCATTTCTTCTGTGAAGGCGCCAAATTTGACCAGATCGTCAATGGCCAGTTTTTCTTTCTTGAACTTACGAATGGACACCAGTGACCCATCGACCGCGATCGGCGGCACCATGGCGTTGAAGCGCGAGCCGTCGGCCAGTCGCGCATCGACATAGGGGTTGCTTTCGTCAACACGACGGCCCACGGCGGACACGATCTTGTCGATGATCCGAAGCAGGTGCTTTTCGTCCTTGAAGGTCGTATCTGTCAGCTCCAGCCGGCCGGCGCGTTCCACGAAAACTTGCTGGGGGCCATTGACCAGGATGTCGTTGACGCTGTCATCTTTCAGCAAGGGTTCAAGCGGGCCCAGGCCCGTCACTTCATCAAAGAGGTCCTGATTCAGCAAAGACCGCTCTTCACGGTTCAGAACGATCGCCATTTCTTCCAGCGCTTCACCCGCGATCGAGGAAATCTCTGCGCGCAGCTCGCTTTCACTGGCTTTTTCCAGGGCGGCGAGGTTCAGGTTGTCCAGCAAACGCTTGTGCAATTCGACCTTGATTTCGCCCAAACGCTCCTTGCGTTTCTTTTCCTTGTCCATGGGCACAACCTGCGCTGGCGCCACTTGTGGGGCGCGGCGCTGCACCTTGGTTGCGGCGGCCGCCGGTGCCGGTGTGGCGGCGGCGGGCTCTGGCGCGGTTTGGACCAGCGAAGGCTTGCCGTCAGAAGGTTTCTTGTAACGCGAAAACATGTCGATTATTCCCCGGGATTACCCTGCTTCCTCAGCAACGTTGAGTTCATGGACAGAAGTGGCCAGCTTGAGCACTTCTTTGCGATAGGGGTTCTTTGCTGCCACTTCGAGCAACGGCTGACCCTGATCGGTGGCCTCGGTCACTTGCTTGCCGCCATCGGGCAACAAGACCTCAATCACGATATCAAGGCTTTCTGCCAGACGTTTTACACGCGCCTTGCCAGCCATATCGGTGAATTTTGGCGCGCGGTTCATGACGTAGCGCAGCTTTTCAACCGGCAGTTCTTCGGCTTTCAGCGCGCGGATCATCCGCAAGGTGTTCTGCGCCGAACGCATGTCGATCTCCAAGGGTGCGAAATAGACGTGCGCGGCGTGCAAGATTGCCTCGGTCCAGGCGACGACACTCGATGGCATGTCGATCACGACATAGTCGAAATGTGATCGCGCGGTGGTGATCAGGCGCTCTACATCCTCCGGACCAATGATATCCAGCGGCAACATATCGGCCGGTGCGGTCAACACGTGCAGTTTTTCGCCATAGGTTACAAGGGCTTGCATAAAGCTGTCGTTATCCATGCTCTCGGTGTCGGACAAAAGCTCATAGACGGCTTCGCGGCGGCCGAGGTCCAGATAGGTGGCCACGGAACCGAATTGCAGGTCGAGGTCCAACAAGCAGACCGAGGGCGGTTTGTCTTTGGTGATGTTGGCCAGTTCCCAAGCCATATTCGTGGCAAATGTGGTCGAGCCGACGCCGCCGGCCAATCCGTGCACGGCCAGGATGACCGCGTCCTTGTCCCCACCGCCGGTGCGCACGGCATTGCCCGTCGCCACCTGAACAGGAGGCGGCTTGCGCATGCGCTCAATGGCATCGCGCAATGCGCCATCGGGCAGAGGGTAGGGGACAAATTCTTCGGCACCCAGCCTGAGCAACTGGTGCAATACCGTCGGACTGATGTCTTCAGCGATCAAGATGACCTTGATATGATTTGAAATCGCGGTCTTGATCAGATCTGCGATACCAGCCAGCTTGTCTTCGTCTTCCTGATCAATGGCGATGGCCACGAATTCCAGATCGGCTGCGTCAGGCTGAACCAGAAACTGGCGTGCATCGTCAAATGAAAGGTCTCCCCAGCTTTCGCCAAGTTCGGCTTCCATGTCTTCAATCAAAAGGTCAAAATTCTGAACATCCCGAGAAATCGTGCATGCGACGATCGGGGCGACCTCTGGCTGCAATGCTGCATTACTCGACATTGCTCTCTCGTCCTTCCAACTATCAGTCAGACGGTGTGCGAGGATCCGGAGTATTTATGAGGATCCCACCGCCGAACCGGGTACGACTCAAATGTCATACGCTGCTCCAGTTCGGAATGTGGGGGGTAATCTGGGCAAGATTGGGGCCAAAATACCGAATTAATTCGGTATTATGGGGTTATCGGCCCCAATCTTTGGTATTGTTAACCGCCTGCGTCGCCCAGGTTGGCATCGGTCACTCTTGGTTGCGCACCGGCCGAGCCGATGTACTGGCGATACAGGATACGCGCATATTTACCATCCAATGGACCTGAAGAATTCTGAACGAATCCAGTCACTTCAGTCACCGTGCGACGGTTCTTGCGTTCCCGGCCTTCGCTGACGATCAAAGGCTGTGTCTCGCCAAAGCTGGACACGGCTTCAAGCCGCGAGCGTGCTATGCCCTGCGAAACCAGATAGTTCACAACGGCATTGGCCCGACGTTTGCCCAAGGCGCGGTTATAGTTGGCCGGCCCCACCAGATCGGTGTGCCCGTAGACGCGGAACCGGACCTCTGGGAAGGTGCGGATCCAGCGCGCCTGTTCGCGCAAAATGGCCTGGGCCTCTGCATCCAGCTTGGCGCTGTCAAACTCGAAGTTCACCATTGGCATGACTTCGGCCGAGAAACGGTTGTTCAGCCCCAGAACATAGCCCTCGGCGCCCGTTTGCACCAGGATGTTGTTCTGCGTCGGATTGCCGAATTCACCTTCATCAATGAAAGTGCCGGCCTGTTGGGTCCAACTGCTGAGCACCGCACTTTCCGAACAGGCGGCAAGTGTCAGAGCGCTGGCCATGGCAAGCAAATGTGCTTTTTTGATAGACATAACAATCACTCCAATACGTAGCCGTAAGAGCCGCCAAAGTCCTGTTTGGCAACTTCGCCCGCCGCGCCGCTGGTTGGACGGCTGCGCACGGCTGTGCGTCCGAACAAGAACAGCTCCGCTTCGGTTGGTGGACGAATGCGATCCGTTGGCAATGCCAGCGCTTCGCCGCGAGTCGCCGACACCAGATGGGGCGTGACGATGATCACCAGTTCAGATTGCTGACGCTCATATTCTGCGCTGCGGAACAGGGCACCCAGAACCGGGATGTCGCCCAGCCAAGGAACCTGGCCCGAAAGGTCGCGGAAATCGTCTTGCAACAGGCCCGCGATGGCAAAGCTTTCGCCGTCGCGCATCTCAACCGTTGTCGTGCTTTCACGACGGCTGAAACCATTGACCGAGAAACCGCCGTTTTGAACAGTAACCGTAGGGTCGATGCCCGACACGGCCGCTGACAATTCCAGGTTGATCTGGTCGCCGTCGATGACGCGCGGACGGAAGTTCAACTCAACCCCGAACGCCTTGTAGGATACGGCCACATTGCCGTCACCGTCGATGATCGGGATCGGGTATTCGCCGCCAGCCAGGAAATTGGCTTCCTGCCCGGACAAGGCTGTCAGGTTTGGTTCAGCCAATGTGCGCACAACGCCGCGGCTTTCCAGAGCTTCCAGCAATACGCCAAGTTCCAATGAGCCGATCGTCGTGCCCAGGAACAGGCCGCCGGTCTTGGTCGGGTCAATGGAATTTGCAGCCCCGATATTGCCGACCGCTGCGCCACTGTTGACCAGTCCGCCATTGCCGCCACCCAGGGCGCCTCCGGTTGCACCATTCAACAGGTTCATGGTCAACCCGCCGCTCAGCTCTTTGCTGACCGAACGCTGCATCTCGGCAAAACGCACTTTCAACATGACCTGCTGCGTGCCGCCAACCATCATCAGGTTGGACACACGTTGCGGCGCATAACGGTTGGCCAAAACCAACGCGCGATCCAGTTTCTGGATGCTTGAAACCGTGCCAGATAGCACAATTCCGTCATTTGCGGTGCGCACTTCGATGTTTTCACCGGGCAAGATCTGCTTGAGCCGTTCTTTGAACTCGGCAATGTCCGGGGTCACATGGATTTCCACATTGGTGATCAAACGACCGTCCGGCGCCAGCAAAGTCAGCGTCGTGCGACCGGGTGATTTGCCCAATACGTACAATGTGCGGTCCGAAAGCGTCGAAATATCCGCAATGCCGGGATTGGCAATGGACACTTCTGCAAACGGTTGATCTGCCTCAACAACCACTGCGCGGCTCATTGAAACAGAAAGAGCGCTGCTGGCAGCGCCTTGCATTATGCTAAGTGTTTCGGCAGCACCCGGTTGGGTGGATGCCATGGTTAGTGTAAAGCCGGCAATTGCGGCTTTGATGTATCTATCGATTTTCATGTGACCTGCCTCTCCGATCACGCCTCGTTCCGGGTCACTTCAACGCCCGGTTATGCGCCCACCATGTGCCAAGGAGATTTTTTTTGCAAGAATCAACCAATTGGCGACCAACATGAATGTGGGGATGTCGCAACACCCCCACTACATCATGCTTGTGAACTTGGTCCGGCACGCAACATATACGCGCATCCCGGCTTTATTCTTCGGGGCAGGCTACAGGAACTTCGACGATTTCCGCGCCCTTGCGGGTCTTGACTGTGCAAACCTGGCGTTGTTTGCGGGTCGCGACAACGCGTTCGCCCAAACCCAGGACATCGCGGCTGTCGGCTTCGGCGGCGATTTCCTCGGTGTCATCTGCGCCGACCAATGCCAGCGACAAACGGCCCGTGGCTTGCGCCTGTGCCAGGCTGGCCACTTCTTGCGGCGTCACCTGAACAGTGATCGTGCGGGCGATAGTCGGTCGGTTGCGGTCTTCATCGGCAATCTGGTCAACTGCAATGATCTGAACCGTGTTCTGGATCAGGCGTGTGATATTGCCGCCAACACCGCCGCCTTCGGTGATCTGTTTGCCAGTCCAATAGACATCAACCCGGTCGCCCGGGCGCAAGAAGCCCGAAACGCCGCTGGCCACATCGACCTTGATGGCGAAAGCGCGCATGCCTTTGGCCAAACGCGACGACACGCCAGCATCTTCGCCGGGCTTCGTCACTTTCAAGGCCAAAATGGCCTCATCCTTTTCCATGGCGCGCAACACGGTGCGCAATTCTTCCTGGCCTTTTGGAAACAGAACCTTGCGGTCGGTGAACGCACCGTCTGGAATTGCCGTGACAGGCCACCGCACGATACGCACATCGTCCTTGGTCACTGTCTGGCCATAACGCAGAGGTTTGTTGGACACAAAGACCGGCACCGTTTCAACCATCTGGCTGCGCGCCGCGCGTTCCTTGTCCAGTTCAGCCTGATAGACGCTGATATAATCGCGCGCCATATAGACCGCAAAGCCCGCAAGCCCCATGCCCAGGATCAGCACTGCACCAAAAATCATTCGCATTTTTCAGCCCTTCCACCAAAAAAACAAAACCACTCGTTGTGGCCGCCCCAAAAACGGACGGCATAACTCACACTCTTTCTCGCAGGAAATTGAGGCAGAACCTTGGACAAAGGGTGTCAGTTGCAAGGATTTGGCCCAATGGATGAACAAATATCCCGGCCAAGAAAAAACCGACGCCGCAGCGTCGGTTCTCATCTCATCCCCAAAATGCAAGGATCAATAGGTCTGGATCGATTGGGATGCCATATGCGCCCCCAGCCCACTTGCTTGATCCAATGCACCATTTGATACGGTGCCGATAACAGCCAGCCCCAGTCCCACGATGGCGGCAGTCAATACAACCCAGTCGACGGTCACGGCGCCGTCATCTGATTTCAAAAATGTCCTAATCTGGCGAAGCATGGTTCTTCCTCGATGATCAATGCCCGTCATGGGCGTTACCCTTCACCCGCAAGTTAACGGGAAGTGGTGACAGAAATGTGGCGATTAGTTGAAATTACAGCCCAAAACATATTGTTCTCAAATAGGAAAAGGCCGCGCATTGGGGCGCGGCCTTCGTGGTATTCTGTGTCGACGATTAGTAGGTCGAAATCGTCTGCGACGCCAGGTTGCCAGAGATCTTGTTGGCCAGGCTTGTAGTACCGCCGGATACCGAGCTCAGAACCGCCAGGCCAAGGCCCACGATGGCAGCTGTCAGAACAACCCAGTCTACGGTTACCGCGCCGTCTTCGTCGCGCTTGAAATTCTTTGCAAATTTGAACAGTTTCATATTTTCGCTCCAGTCATGAAAGGGACGCAAAATGCGTCTTAGTAAGTTGAGATAGTTTGCGATGCCAGGTTGCCGCTAATCTTGTTAGCAAGGCTTGTGGTGCCGCCGGATACCGAGCTGAGAACAGCCAGACCCAAACCAACGATGGCAGCGGTCAGAACAACCCAGTCTACGGTTACAGCGCCGTCTTCATCGCGCTTGAAGTTGTTAGCAATCTTGAACAGTTTCATTTGTTCCTCCAAACGTTCGTTGCTCTTTCACTGCCGCCTCGGTTTGGTAAAATTCACTACCTCACCGTCTTGGCATGAGCTTATAAAGCCGTCGGATTGGGGCGAGAGTTGGGCGTAGTTCGTACAATTTTGTAATTCGTAAAGATTTTGGCTGTTTTCCTTTAATGCATTGAAAGTAAACGAATAAAAGATTTTTTCCGCGATTTTCGATTTCCAAAACTGCGGTAAATTCTCCCGTTTCAGAAAGATTTTTTCTGTTTGGTAAACAGAGCGCTGGCCATCCGCCCTGCAATTCTGCACAAACTTTCCCAAAAGCGTGGTCGAGTGGTGATGATTTTTCGCACGGTTGGTAAAATGGTGCTTTTGGTGGGGCTGAGTGCGGGCGGCGCCGCCGCTCAGCAGGCTGACGGTCCGGCGTTCAAACGCCTGTCTGCCCCCAAGCCGGGTCAGGCACCAAAGATAGACGTCCAGATCGACCCGGATGCCTATTTTGAGTATTTCAATCCGCCACCCATCGCGCAGACTGACGAAGCCGCGCCCGAGGATGGCGCTCCCGAGACCACGGATCCGCCCACAGCAAAGCCCTTCGCAGCCTTTTGGGATGTCCTGGAGCGTGCGCGCGCCCCCGGCCTTCCTATATCGACAGACGCGCTGGAGGATGCGCTTGCCGCCGGTGCCATACCCGCGCCGCGCTTGCAGGCCTTGCAGGAAATCGCCGGCACTTACGGCAAAGACATCCTTTTGGCCTCGATCGGCACACGCGTGTCTCCGGCCCTTGCACTGGCGGTGATCTCGGTCGAAAGCGCAGGTCAGGTCGATGCGATCAGCAGTGCAGGCGCGACCGGGCTGATGCAGCTGATGCCCGCGACGGCCGAACGCTTTGGCGTCGAGAACATCGACGACCCGAAAGAGAATATCCAGGGCGGCATCACCTATCTCAACTGGTTGATCGAGGAATTCGAGGCGGACCCTGTATTTGTTCTGGCGGGGTATAATGCCGGTGAGAACGCCGTGAAGCGCAACGGCGGGGTGCCGCCCTTTGACGAAACCCTTGGATATGTGCCCAAGGTATTGGCGGCTTGGCAAGTGGCGCGGGGTTTGTGTATGACGCCGCCAGAGTTGATCACGGATGGCTGTGTGTTTCGCACCACCAAGGAGGCGTCATGAAAGCGACTGACAAACCATTGGTGCTGGACATCGACGACACTTTCCTGCGCACAGACATGTTGTTGGAATGCCTTTGGGCCGGGCTGGGCTCTGATCCCTGGGCGACGCTGCGCGCGCTGTGGCACCATTGGCGCAAGCCTGCCGATCTGAAACGCGAACTGGTTGATATTGTGCAACTCGACGTCGAATTGTTGCCCGTCAACCCGGAACTCAAGAAACTTGCCGACCAGAACCTGGCGGCGGGCAGGCGGGTCATACTGGCCTCGGCTTCGGATAAAAGGTTGGTCGACGACCTTGCCGCCTCGCATGAGCTGGATGCCCAGACCTTTGGCACAGTCGATGGGGTCAACATGAAGGGCAAGACCAAAGCGGCCGCCCTGATAGAGGCCTTCGGCGAAGGCGGCTTTGACTATGCGGGCGACAGCCGGGCCGATATGGCCGTCTGGCCCCATGCCGACAATGCCATCATTATTGGCAAGGCACATGGCGCGGCCGCGGTTCTGGCCAAGGCCGACAAGAACGTCACCACGATTTCCGGCGGCTGGGCGCTGCGCGACCTGATACGCGCGCTGCGCCCCCATCAATGGGTCAAGAACGTCCTGTTGTTCCTGCCCATGCTGGCCGCGCAGCAATTCGACCTGGCCACATTGATGGCAGTTCTGTTGGGGATCGTCGCCTTTTCTGCCGCCGCGTCGAGCATCTATATTGTCAATGACCTGCTGGATCTGGAAGCGGATCGCATGCACGCAACCAAATTCAAGCGCCCTTTTGCCAGCGGCCAGGTGCCGATTTCGGTGGGCATGGCCACCTTTGGTATTCTGGCAGGGCTGGCCGTCTTGATCTCGGCAACGCTCAGTTGGGCGTTTCTGGCCGTCATTTTGGTCTATATGGCATTGTCGCTGATCTATTCCCTGCGTTGGAAGCGACTGCGCTGGATCGACATCGCGACCTTGGCCGCCCTATATACACTGCGTGTGGTGGCGGGCGCGGCGGCGGGAAGCGTCTTTGTATCGGGGTTCATGCTGGTGTTCATTTTCCCGGTGTTCATCACACTGGGCTGCGTGAAACGGCTGACCGAGCTGACATTGGCCAAGTCGAACGAACGCTTGCCGGGCCGTGGCTATGCCCGCGCGGATCGCAGCGATTTGCTGAACATGGCCTGGCTGGGCACCGTGGGCGCCCTGATTACCTTTTTCCTGTATTCTCTGTCCG
>Ga0316205_10005544_pt1 | contig 10408 bp, 9 predicted proteins | sample 3monthpyrite_MG_FD_204941 | JGI IMG/M metagenome (GOLD analysis project Ga0316205, IMG submission 204941) | Microbial mat bacterial communities from mineral coupon in-situ incubated in ocean water Damariscotta River, Maine, United States -... | ecosystem: Environmental > Aquatic > Marine >...
TTATTTAAGCTTGGTTACAATTCTTACAGGCAATTATACCAAACTTAGAGATTTCCAATAGCATAAGCTAGAACTAACACAAAAAAAGTTGCTGCAATTAAAACATACTGTGCGACCTGCATCATCCTGCTCCCTTTACTGTTTAGGTTTAAACTAATTATCGTCCTATATAACCAAAACAGTAGCGCATAGACAAAGTCCTGTGAGTTACATCACAATACTCACGACTAACGGTAATTTTCTATGTATGGCATGCTTAACCGGCCTATGAAATACATCTGTTTTCATCAGATTAACCGAACTAATTTACTGCCTGCGGCAATAAGGGAGGTAAAGGACAGCTCAGTAAATCGGCTATTGCACGCAGCAGCTCAGCTTCAGCGTACTTCAGCTGTCCATCGTGCATTGCAATATCAGCACTAGATTCTATAACACTGCGTTTTAATATTGGAGATAATTTCGAAAGTCGCTGAAAAGCAGCTGTCATTTTTTTAGGCGTAATTTCTTTATAGTCTAGCAACTTCAGACTTTCCCCGTCTGAAACAGCCGTAAAACTCTGCACTACTTTTTCATATGACTTATTACGCTCATCTTCAGAACACTGACTACTATGAGCCATTACTGAAAATATCAACTGCAACTCATTTCTAACTGATTTAAAAGAATGATATTTAATATTTATATCTCTGCCCGCATTGGGTGATAAGTTTTTCGTTAAAATACTAAAAAGAACAAATTCAAATAATGTATATCGCTTATCAGATTTAATAAAATTTTCACATAATTTCAGATATATCATTTTATCTGATTCTTTCATCTGCTTAAGTGTTGGCAATAACATTTCAAATAAAGGCAAGCGTTGAAATTTTTCTAATTTCGCAATTTCATCATTAAACTTTTCAATTATTTTTAATTCACTTTCACTAATTTTAGTTTTTAGATACTGCATTCCTTCGTTTAAATTCATTCTAACCAAAATCATATTTAACAATACTATTCTGGCCGCCTCAACCTGATGAATCGCATTCATCAACTCATCACTAAATGCATTATGTATTTTTACCGCAAACGCTATATGTGACTCATCAATTTTTCCTGCTGAATCTACCAGTTCATGTGAAGAGATGGATTCGGGATTAACTGGTTCGGAGAAGTTCATTACAGCCCCCATAACTGGGTTATTACTCACAGTTGCAGCAGCGGGCTGCGCAGTCACTTCATTATCTACCCTGTTTTTTTGATTGGCTTTTTGCTTGTACTTTGTATTTAATTCACGGGCTTTAATACGTGCAACATAACTGGGATCAATTCGTTTTATACGATCCATTAATGGCGGATGTGTTGCCATCCAGTTAGTAACCAGCATATTAAATGATTGCGCAAAACACATGTGACTCATTTCTTCCGCATAAGCACTCTTCATGTATGAGCCAGCACTAATCTCCCTGATACGATTCAATGCCGATGATATTCCTTCAGGGTTTCTGGTGAACTGGACTGAAGCAGCATCAGCAAGATATTCTCGCTGACGAGATACCGCAGCCTTAATCAACCTGCCAAAAAAAACACCAATATAACCAATCAATAAAAATAGAAAGCCTAAAACAGCTAAACCACTCGACTCCTTGCTGCGAAAAGAGCGTCGATTCCCTCTCATTAAAAGATGCCCAAATGAGCTAATCATTAAAATCCCTGCCAACATCGACATCAGGCGTATATTAATTTGCATATCTCCATTTAAGATATGACTGTATTCATGAGCAACAACGCCCTGCATTTCATTTCTAGTAAAATTATTTATGGCACCAGCTGTAACTACCATTACAGCTTCGGTTGGCAAGTAACCCGCTACGAAAGCGTTTATACCAACCTCATTCTCTAAAATATATAAACCAGGCACAGGCACACCTGAGGCAATCGACATTTCCTCTACTACATTTATTAGTTGCCTTTGTTTATCATCAGACGTATGCAAATCAAGCCTTTTAGCTCCAACCATAGCAGCAACCGCATGTCCTCCTGACTTAAGCTTAATCCAGCGAAACACACTGCCTGACAATACTAACAAACAAGTAGCAGCCGAAATATAATAAACAACACCACCTGAAAACCAGTCGGCTGGTGTATAAGGATAAAACTCCAGGAACATGAAGAAGTAATAGATAACTACATTTACTGATACAACAATTAGGCTTACAGCAATTACAAAATACAATAGAAGCACTTTTGTATACCGTTTTGCTTTTTCTTGCTGAGTGAAGAAATCCATTTTTACTATCCGATCTCACACTGAATGGTTACAAAAACACACGAAAAGAAACGGTGTTATTTTTTAATTTTCTTGATGATTTTAGTCAAAAACTTTAACTAAAATTAGCCTTAACTGGTTTTCTATATTCTTCATTCTCTACTTCAAATAACGCTGCCTCTTTAAAGCCTCCGTTATTGGCAACAATAAAATTTGGAAACTGTTCCCTGTAGGTATTATATTGCATCACATCGTCATTATATCGCTGACGAGAAAAAGCCACTTTATTTTCAGTAGTGCTTAACTCTTCCATTAACTTTTCCATAGTCTGATTGGCTTTTATATCAGGGTAATTTTCTGTTAGTGCAAAAAATTGCAGCATCGAGCCAGATAATGCTGTTTCGGCAGCAGCTAATTTTTTCATTGCCGCCGCATTTTCAGGATGCAAAGCGGCTGCTTTTGAAACATCAGAAGCTTTATTTCTTGCTTCAATCACACGAGTTAGTGTTTCTTTCTCATGACTCATATAAGCTTTAGCAGTTTCAATTAAATTCGGTATGAGGTCGTAACGTAACTGCAACTGGTTGTCGATATTAGCAAAACCATTTTTAAATTTATTTCTATATGCAACTAAATTGTTATAAATCGTGATCAGGTAAATCACAAACACAACAATTAAACCTATAGTAATCATGCTTCCTGTAGACATATGTACTCCGTAATAATTGATAACTATTATTGTTTTTAACTTTTATACAGACAAACAGCATTAGCGCTATTTAATTAGACGCAGTGAGTATAATACCAGACCTGATATTCGTTAGTTAAAAGCTGATTGGATTATAAGAGCTTATTAATCAGCGACATTAATTCATCTTCAGATGCAGGTTTAATAATATACCCGCTGGCACCCTGCCTTTCAGCCCACACTTTATCAGTTTCCTGGTCTTTACTACTCAGTATAATTACCGGTATGTGCTGTGTACCTTCAGTTTTCGTAATATGACGTGTTGCCTGAAAGCCATTAAGGCCTGGCATAACCACATCCATTAGTATCAAATCGGGTAGTTCATCACGTGCCACCGCCACCGCCGAATCACCATCTTCTGCGGTGATCGTTTCATGGCCATTCTTGACTAGAATTTTCATAAGTGACTGAATCTGTGTCGGTGAATCATCTACGATCAGTATTTTTGCCATGCATTATCCCACTCAAGCTGTTACTTATTTAATATACCCTAATATTGCAGATCTCTTTTTGGTTCTGCTGCTTATAAGATTAGACTAAATAAATAAAAAATAAAGTAAAAAGCCCTAAGAATCGGTTATTACAGCCTTAACCTTTACTCAAAAGACCAATCTTGCAATATATCCATTCTAAATAACTCATCGTGCAGACTGAAAACGACACCGCTTGGAGTGATTTCAACCACTTTAAGGCCCTGAACAATAACATCACCCTCCGACATTGCATCACCATTAATGATCACAGTACGGCTCGACGGCCTGCTGGAATAAACATGACCGGCAAAACTCATGTCTGGGACCGACTGCTGTTGGTAATCAGGCATCTCATGCAAATAGGGTAAGTCATTTAAATTAACATTATTTGCTGTCGGCCTCTCTTTTTCTATTTCTGCATGAGGCTGTCTATCATTAGACTCGGCACCCTCCCTCTCTTTTAATGCTTTCTGAGAGGCTGCTTCTATCTCTTTTACAGTCGATTGCTGTACAAATTCAGCCTTAACTGGCATCTCTGTTTTTTTCTCTTCAGCATGTCTGCTCATGCCCTCTTGTTCAGAGAATAGAGGCTGTTTAGCTCTTTTTGTATTCTCATTGTTCTCTATTAGATTATTTCTTTCTACTGTTTGTATACCTTCATTTTTCGAACTCGATACAACCAGACCAATAACAAATGCCAGTACAATTAAAAGTAAAAAAATAAACCCATATAGGATAAATGGTGTCTGCGGTTCAGCATTAATGGGTATGTGAACCGTTTGTAAATTTGGCACATCACCCCGTTTGCGCTCCTGGTCCGACTTCTTTAATGCATCGAGTATATATGACATCAGCTCGTCTCCAGCAACGGTATTGCTTTTTCGATAAGCTGATTAATATGAATCAGTGTCCGAACACCGACAACACCATCACTTTTCAAGCCTTCACGGAGTTGAAAAATCTTAACCTGCTTCACCAGATCTTTATCATAATAACTACGCGGACTTAAATGTGAGAGCTGATTAATTTCATTCATTTTTTTACTTAACCACAAAACCACATCACCCGCATTACCTGGTTGAATTGGTTCTGAGTAACCCGGGGGGATTCTCCAAAGCAAAGAAAAGTCACCTTTCCAGTAAGCTTCTAGTTGTTTTAAAGGTATTGTTTGAACCTCACCTGATAAAACAATCTCAGCAGAATCTGCTTTTATTCTGGTTAATGTAGCATACTGCAATAGATTAGAGTCATCATACAGGGTTAGAATTGCCGGCCTGTTTAAAAGCTTCAGAGTCTGTATATCTGACTGTTCGTGTAAACAGGATAAGCCCTGCGTCTGTGCAAAATAACAGGGCGTGCCGTCAGTTAACAAATTATAACTTAAGTGCCAGCGCTTAAATAAAGCCTGATATGCCTGCAAATTACTGCGTAATCGTTGATTACTTTCTGGCCATTGTATTACTGACTGTTTAGTCGGCGTCTCTATTTCATCCTCTAATTTTAGTGATTTTTTTACCGCACCCAGTTCATTTATAATTTCCGGGTTCTGGTCAATTGAATTGCCTATTTCTATTTTTTCTGTTCTAACGGGGGCTTTTTCTTTTGTTATAGTTTCATCTATAACTATTTCACTAACCGGGGCTTGCTTGAGTTTCACATCAAAAAAATAATCCAACGCAAACAATAAACTAATCATTACCATTAATAGTACTAACAGTTTTTTATAATACGGCATCGCTGTCGCTTTTATTATCGCCGCTTTACTGTCGCCTAAAACCTCTTTTGCTGCACTGACCAGAGTCGATTTATCAACTTGATGCCGGTTTTGTACATAACAACCCAGCAGGGCTCTATCACATATCACATTTATCAAGCGGGGAACACCGCCGCTATAATTATAAAGCAGCTTAATAACGCCGCGAGCAAATAACGGGCGCCGACAACCGGCAATGGCCAGTCTGTGGGAAACATACTCTTCAACTTCATTGAGCTTTAAAGGTGATAAGTGAAAACGTGCTGTTATACGTTGTGCTAATTGTGACAATTCTGGGCGATCCAGCACTTCCAGAAACTCAGGCTGTCCGAGTAAAATCACCTGCATTAGTTTTCGTTCGTTAGTTTCCAGATTAGTCAATAAACGTAACTGCTCTAATACATCTAAATCCAGATTTTGTGCTTCTTCAATTAATACGACCGTTTTCTTGCCCTGCGCATGCGCACCCAGCAAGTAACGATTAAGATGATCAACCAATGTTTTAACGGATATTTCCGCTTTATCGTAACTAATCCTTAGCTCGTCACAGATGACTTGTAGCAATTCAATTGAGCTCAATTTTGGATTAAGCACCAGAGCAAGATTAGTATCCTCCGGCACCTGTTCTAACAGGCACCGGCTAACAGTCGTTTTGCCTGTACCGACATCGCCTGTAAGTAAAATAAAAGCACCATCAGATTCCATCCCATAAAGCAGATGAGCCAATGCCTCGCGGTGGCGCTCACTCATATAAAGGTAGCGCGGGTCCGGTGCGATAGAAAAGGGAGCTTCCAGGAGCCCATAATGATCAAGATACATGGCGCTCATTATAAGCCTATTCCTGAATACAGCTATATCGAATAGCTTATTTTTTGTTATGCTGTTAAATATTTACAGCCAAAAAATAATAATATGACACTATTTTTTCGAGTTTTCAGTTTTTTCCTTCCCCTTTGCATCATAACTTCTTTATACGGATGCTCTGATGACCTCTCAAGCACACTGGAAGTTACATTACCCGCCGCCGAAAGTTATATAGAAACCGGCGATCTAACAGCTATAAAAGATCAGGGCCACTTACGCATTTTAATTATGCCCATAGATGAAAGATGGCTACCCAGAAAAGGCAGCTCATTTAGCAATGAGCAGGAACTGGCGATTCAACTGGCAGATCAGTTAGGTCTGAAACTCGTTTTTGTACACGTTGAAAAATTTGAAGACCTGATACCACAGCTCAATCAGGGACGAGGTGATTTAATTGCTGCTAACCTGACGATAACCACCGCACGTAAAGAACTGGTTCAGTTCACTGTACCTCTGACCCATAGCATTGAGCGCATTGTCAGTCGCATCGATGACAAAAAAGTCACTAACCACAAAAGCCTGAACGGACGAACCATTGCTTTTCGTGAAAAATCGTCTTATCAGGAAACAATCAACGATTTACAGAAGAAACAAACTGCAATTAAAACAAAACTATTACCTGGCCACCTTAGTTCAGATCAGATTCTCGACCAGTTAGTTAGTAAAGAGATAGACCTGACGATAATGGACAGCAACATTTTAGGCGTACTTGCCGGTTATAGAGACGACTTTAAAGTCAGCCTGTCTTTATCTAAAGACAGGCCTCTGGCCTGGGCGATTCGCAAAGACAATCCGGAATTACTTAAATCTGTAAATCAGTTTTTAACTCACCAACAATTAACAAAAAGACATGTCAGCATTTTTACTGATGATCTTGATGTTATAAAAAAACGTAAAACATTACGTGTTATCACCCGTAATAATGCCGCTTCCTACTTTCTCTGGCGTGGTGAATTACTGGGTTTTGAGTATGAGCTGGTAAAAGCATTTGCACATCAACATAATCTGCGTTTAGAAATTATTAGCGCGCCCAGTCATGAAGCCCAAATACCCATGTTGCTCGAAGGCAAAGGCGATATTATCGCCAGTTTTCTAACAGTAACTGACAAACGTAAAGATCTTGGTGTCGTGTTTAGCCACGCACATCATAAAGCTTCTGAAATCATTGTCACCCGTGCTGATGATAACAGCATTGAGACAGTTGATGATCTCGCTGGCCGTAGCATTTATGTAAGACAGTCCAGCGCATATTGGGAGTCACTGCAAAAACTTCAAGACTTGGGGCACAAGTTCAAATTGCTCGCGGCACCTGAAAATATGGAAACGGAAGAAATCATAGCTCAGGTGGCCAGTGGAAAATATGACCTGACTCTCGCAGACAATCACCTGCTGGATATAGAGCTTACCTGGCGAAATGATATTCAAGCCACGCTGGTTTTAGGTGATGTACGTGAAAATGCATGGGCAATGCGCAACAATAACCCTTTGCTAGTTTCCGCAGTAAATAAATTTATCAAAAAACAATATCGATCACTTTTTTATAATATCACCTATCAAAAGTATTTTAAAAATGCGCATAAAATAAAAAAATATCGCAACCAACGAATAGACCTGAATCCCGATGGCACCTTATCGCCATACGATATACTGGCAAAAAAATACGCACAAAAATTTGATTTTGACTGGCGTCTAATAGTAGCTCAAATGTATCAGGAAAGTCGCTTTAACCCTAAAGCCAAATCCTGGGTAGGCGCACAGGGCCTGATGCAAGTCATGCCTCGAACAGCAAAAGAAATGGGCATAAGCAACCTAAAACAACCGGAAGCGGGCATAAAAGCAGGTGTGCAGTATTTAGACTGGGTACGCGACAGGTTTGAAGCTGAACTTAACGTTAAAGACAGAATGTGGTTTACTTTGGCTGCTTACAATGCAGGTCAGGGTCATGTAAAAGATGCACGCCGTTTGGCCAGGCAACAAGGTTTAAACCCAAACAAATGGTTTGATAATGTGGAGAAAGCCATGCTGTTATTATCGAAAAAAAAGTTTTACCGAAAAGCGCGCCATGGTTATGTGCGCGGTAGTGAACCAGTTAATTACGTTCGGGATATTCGTAGTCGGTATCGAGCTTATATTCGATTAGCAAACGATAACAACTAAACGATTAGTTATTATTCTTGATGATGCATAAAAAAACCGGAGCATGAACGCTCCGGTTTTTTTATGCATAACGTATATGGAAAGTCGATTATTGCTGCATTTCTTTACCTAAATCCTTATACATACCATCAATTGAATCCTTCAAATGAGCATTCTCTGCAGCTTTAGTTAAGAATTTAACAGCCATACTATCCTCATCAGCTGGTGATGCTTTACAGTATGTGCCACCGTTACAGTACTCTAAAGCCGCACAAGCTGCTGCAGTAGTACTTGTAGTATATGAAAATCGCTGCGAACCAATCTCGTACCAACCACCACTAGAGTTGGCACATGTGTACAAGTTAGAACTCCTGATATCACAAGAATCAGTATAAACACATGTTTCACCACCGACACTACCACCAGTAACACTGTCTGTAACACTATCTGTACAACCTGACAAAAAACTCAAACTCAGCACAGAGGCTGCAATAAATAAATACTTTTTCATTATAATTTCCTATAAGCCAACATTAATAGTTATATTCTGATACAAAACGAACAAAAAACCATCACCCAAACAAAGGACTACCATTTTTTATTTATTTGTACTATTTTGCTTTTAACATTTAATTTTAGCTTCCTGCCACAGAGCTTCTAACTCTTTTAAAGAACAACTTTGAAAGGAATTATTAGATTGGTTTAACTGTTTTTCTATATAGTTAAACCGTTTTTCAAACTTCTGGTTACAGCCCCTTAATGACTCTTCTGCATCCACTTCCAGGTGTCGAGCCAAATTAACACAGCTAAACAACACATCACCAGTCTCTTCAATTATAGAGCTCTGGTCGTTTTTTAACATCGCTTCACGTAACTCCAGGATCTCTTCATCAAGCTTATCTAATACAGGTTCGACATCTTGCCAGTCAAAGCCAACTCTTGATGCACGCTTTTGAAGCTTTTGAGCCCGCTTCAAAGCAGGAAGCGCTTTAGCAACTCCATCAAGTATAGTTGCTTTTTCTGCATTTGCCTGTTTGTCTCTTTCTTCAGACTTAGTTCTTTCCCAGGCCTCATGCAGTGACTTTTCATCTTTACAATCATCACCCGCAAAAACGTGGGGATGGCGACTTATTAATTTATCACTAACTGCATCTACCACATCATCAAAATCAAACTCTCCCTGCTCTTTTGCCATTTGTGCATAGAAAACAATTTGAAAGAGCAAGTCACCCAGCTCAGACTTCAGCTCACTCATATCTCCATTTTCAATGGCATCAGCTACTTCATAGGCTTCTTCCAGGGTATAAGGTACAACCGATTTAAAGGTTTGTTTAATATCCCAGGGACAGCCTGTTTCTGGCTCTCTGAGTGCAGACATAATATCCAGTAATTTTTTCATTTGAACTCTTTAATTATTAAGATTAGCCATGAAAGCATACACTCATAAAAAACTGAACCGTCTCCCAGAAAGGGATCATTTATTTCTGCCTAAAACAATGGCAATACACTACTGCTTCAATTTCATTACTTAGATTTTTTTGGTGGATAATTCTCAAACATCTGATAAACCAGCTGACCAATTCTCTTTTTAGAATCTTCTGGTGACGCATCTCTATCTTTAACGGGTTTAACTGTAGTAGATCTCCAGATTAACTCTCCATTTTTTGAACTAGCCATATCGATAACTAAAGTACCCTCAATAGACTGCCTTACCTGATTCCCACTGCTTAAATTAATATGCCCTCTATTCGAACTACCAACACTCATACCTATTCCTGCAGACAAACCACCGCTTTTAAGCTTTTTCTCAAAACCGATCATATAACTTACCTTAATATCAGCAGCAGCTGATTTTTTAAGGCCTTTACGTTTCAGGTTATCTTCTATAGCACTAATAATACGTTTATCTATTAATGGATTAGCTTTGGAAAAAGCCTCAGATGTCTTCAGATTCCATTGGTAAGTCTTAATCTGACTAAAATCAATACTACTGTCGTAATCAAACGTGTTTTTTGTTCCACTGCATGCCGAAAGCAGCGAAACTGAAATCAACACAAGTAATATTTTAATATTTATGAAATACATTTTTAAAACCCTTAATTGAAAACTTGTTATCTGGCAGCATTAGAGATGCCACCCCTATTAATATACCAACTATACCATTAATTTATGTATTCGCATTCAGC
>Ga0316205_10005545_pt1 | contig 10407 bp, 8 predicted proteins | sample 3monthpyrite_MG_FD_204941 | JGI IMG/M metagenome (GOLD analysis project Ga0316205, IMG submission 204941) | Microbial mat bacterial communities from mineral coupon in-situ incubated in ocean water Damariscotta River, Maine, United States -... | ecosystem: Environmental > Aquatic > Marine >...
CACATGCCGCGAATCAGTAAATCAATTTTCACTCCATCTGCAGATGCCTGATATAAAGCACTGATCATTTCTGCATCGACTAGTGAATTTAGCTTTATAATAATACGTCCATCTTTTCCCTGAGCCGCATGTTGTCTTTCTCTCTCGATTTTTGCTTCCAGAGTGTCCTGAAGAGTGAAGGGTGATTGCAATAATTTATTAAGGTTCTTGGTCTGACCCATGCTGGTCAACTGATGAAATACCCGGTTAACATCTTCACATATTTTTTTATTTGAAGTGAACAAACCGTAATCGGTGTACAGGCGAGCCGTACGTGAATGGTAGTTTCCCGTGCCTAAATGAGCGTATTGTCTTAAATGTTGCGTTTCACGACGAATAATCAATAACATTTTTGCATGGGTTTTATAACCCACCACGCCATAAACTACATGGGCTCCCGCTTCCTGTAACTTAGCCGCCAGTGTTATATTTGCTTCTTCATCAAAGCGTGCACGTAACTCAACCACTACGGTTACTTCTTTGCCAAGTTTAGCCGCTTTAACAAGTGCGTTTACGACAGCCGAGCTAGGGCCGGTTCTATAAAGGGTTTGTTTTATTGCCAGGACGTTAGGATCATTGGCTGCCTGACGAATAAAATCTACAACGGGTGCAAACGACTCATAAGGGTGATGTAATAAAACATCCTGTTTTCTAATATTTTCAAAAATATCAGACTTGAGAGTAACCTTAGTTGGAATTGCAGGTACAAAAGGTTTGTATTTTAATTCAGGGCGGTTAATTAAATCATAAACTTCATTTAGTCGATTTACATTAACCGGACCATCAACCCTGTATAAGTCCTGTTCTGAAAGCTCAAATTTATCTAACAGGTAATTACATAATTCTTCTGGGCAATCGTGCGCTGCTTCAAGGCGCACAGCATCACCATAACGGCGCGAACCTAATTCACCTTCTACTGCACGTAAGAGGTCGTCAATTTCTTCTTCGTCAACATACAAATCACTGTTTCTTGTAACACGAAACTGATAACAGCCTTTAACACTCATGCCAGGAAACAGGCTGCTAACATAAGCATGTACAACCGATGACAAGAAAACAAAATCATTTGGTCCACAGTCACATTCTTCATGGGGTAACTGAATAATACGCGGCAACGCACGTGGAATCTGCACTATAGCTAAACCACTGTTGCGTCCAAATGCATCTTTACCTTTTAAGGAAACAATAAAATGCAGGCTTTTATTTAGTATGCGCGGAAACGGGTGAGCGGGGTCGAGTGCAAGCGGGCTGATAATAGGTAGTAACTCATTATCAAAATAATCTTTTAACCAGCTATCCATACAGGTGTTCCATTCTGTACGTCGTACAAAACGAATGTTTTCAGCGGCTAGCAGGTCATCTAAAATGTAGTTAAGTAATTCATACTGCTCGTCAACCAGTTCATGTGCACGTTGACTAATTGATTTTAGAACCTGTTTTGCTGAAATGTTATCGGGTTCATTATGTTGTGCACCCAGTTCCACCTTCTGTTGCATTCCAGCAACGCGTATCTCAAAAAATTCATCTAGATTGGTGCTGAAAATACACAAAAAACGCAGACGCTCAAGCAGCGGGATGCTTTCGTCCCGGGCCTGTTGTAATACACGCCAGTTGAATTCTATCAGGCTCATCTGGCGATTTATGTAATATTCCGGTTTCTTGAAATCGATAGAGACTGCCTTGCGCTCTGCCTTTTTCTTAGAAGTCTTCTTGTTTGTGTCTGGGTTTGTCATTATTTAAATTTTTTGATGTTTTTGTGGGGTTCTTAACATGAATATTAGACCAAGTTTGCATTTTTAGCCATGATAATGAGTTAAGTTTATTAACAGTATCATGAGTTTAGCGTTAATTCTTTAAAAATTTGTTAAGTTCGGGCGAAGACTATTTCTATGGTGTATCCTCATACACAAGATAATAATTATAAATTTTTAACTGTGGAGTCACGGTATGACGTCTGATTTCTGGGTCAGTATAATAAAAGGCCAGCCCGAGTTATCAATACTTATTTGGCTATGTGTATTGATTTTGGTGATGTATATCGCTAGACAGCCTGCTCACCAATTGATTCTGTTGTTAACACGTAGTATGCGTAATGCGCTCCGATTAATGGCTCAATCGGTGATGATAGCCGAAAGGCAGCTTAAAAAGCGTAATCGAGAAGTATTACTAGCCCAGGGTGAGGAGCATGCAGAGCGCTTTATTGAACGTGAGTTTCAACGTGTAGAAATTTTAGTAAATCGCGATCTTAGTGGCTACCCATCATTACAACGAGATTTAAAAGAACAGATTACCCGCATTGATGAGGATTACGTTCAATCTAGTGAGGTTCCACCTAAACCGCCTGAATGGCTTAAAGCGGTGAAGGCAGTGGCTGATATTCCAGATAATGGCTCCCCGGTTGTCGCTAAAATATTAAACGATATTCATAGCACGTTGAAAAAAGCTTTAGAAACAGACTTGCAGGAATATCGCCGGGCAAGTCGAGAACGTCACGGTTTATTGAAAAAAATGATGCCCTATTGGCGATCACTTACCAGTAGCCTGAACTCTGTTGAAAGGAAAATAACCGGCCTTGAACAACGTTCAATAATTATCGATGGACAAATGCAGACTTATGAAGATATCCGCAATCAAACCGGCTATGCAGAACGAATGTTATCTTCATCGTCACTGACGCAGTTTTTTATATCAGGTCTGGCGCTGTGTCTGGCAGTGATAGGTATGTATGTAAACTTTCAGCTGGTTTCTTTGCCAATGAGAGAAATGGTTGGTGCAACGAGTTATTTAGGCTCAAGTTCTATACGGGCATCAGATGTATCTGCTTTGTTCATAATTAGTATTGAAGTTATCTTAGGATTATTTTTAATGGAAGCCGTTGGGATAACCCGCTTATTTCCGGTTATTCATTTATTAGAAGATCATAAGCGTAAATTCATCTTTTGGATCATGCTTTGCTTTCTGGTTATTTTTGCGGGTATTGAAGCATCACTTGCTTATATGCGAGACACGTTAGCGGCAGATCGTGATGCAATGTCTCAACTCTTAAACGGGGTTGAGGTGGTGGAGCCCTCATTACGCTGGATTCCCTCGCTAGGGCAAATGGTAATGGGTTTCATACTGCCTTTTGTTTTAGCGTTTGTTGCGATCCCTCTAGAAGCGTTTATACACTCATTTAGAACGGTAAGTGGTTTATTTATTGTATGGTTATTACACGTGCTTGTAGTCAGTATCAGATTTGTTGGAAATGTAATTTATGGAATGGGAAAAATGGTTATGAATGTATATGACTTAATTATTTTTATTCCACTTAAAATTGAAAATAGTTTTTCTGACAAGGTTGATAAAAAGAAAGAGGACACAATTAGCGGAGTACTAACTCACCAGCAAGAAGAGGTGGGTGAAAAATGAAAACCTTTGCGGCGAAGGGGTTCTTTCTTACCTTAAGTTTTATATTACTGATGAGTATACTGGCTCAACATGGTTGTTCTGAACCGAGGGAGAGAAAAGCAGTTTATGTGCTGCTAGATGCCTCGGGAACCTACAGTGAGCAGTTTGATGAAGTGCAAAAAGTACTCCGTAATCTTCTTGCTTTATTAATACCGGGAGAGTCTCTGGCATTAGCACGAATAGATAGTGAAAGCTTTAATGAAAAAGATATTATTGCTCGTATGAGTTTTGATTTAAGACCGTCCAGGGCTAATGCGCAAAAACGAGCATTTATTGAGTCAGTTGATAAGTTTGGTGAGAATATTAAATCAAGTAAATATACCGATATAACCGGTGGTATTTTACAGGCAATAGAATATTTAAATGAAACTCAGGCTACCCAAAGAACGATTCTTATTTTTTCTGATTTGAAAGAAGAAATTAAAAAAGGTCAGGTGCGTGATTTTCCAATTAGTTTTAACGGTATTCAAGTGATGGCTGTTAATGTTGCTGAAATACAAAGTGACAACGTCGACTCTGTAGAATACCAGAAACGAGTCGAAGACTGGGCTAAGCGAGTTGAGCAGGGTGGGGGTGACTGGAAATTTATTAGTGACATGAATCACCTGAGTCAGATCATCGAATAGTCTGTGACTATTGTCACAAAGTGAAAGTATTTCCGACAGTTCTTTAAAATAGATGAATAGTTAACTTATTGAAATATATGATTTTAATTTAAAGAGTTGTCGGTTTATTTATAGCAAAAAACAGCAGCAGAGAGATTCTAATCTCTAATTGATTGAAAAATATATAAAAAATCAGATGCTGGGATGATTATTGCTTTATTGTATATATAAGTAGAAAAAAATAACCGTATTCAGGTTATATATAGAAAAGTGTCAACAGGATTAGTGAGTGATGAGTGGTATTTCGCAGTTTTTCAAGGTATGCATCTTTTCAGGTGCGGTCTTATTAAGTACATCGGCATCTTCTGCCAGTTTTACAGGTTACGCATACGGTGATTTTAGTAACCCTGTTTCGGGTGCTAATGATTATATTAAAATCGTAAATAATGATCTGGGTTATTACTCAAATGATCAGAGTGTGTTTGACTGGGGTATAGATAGAAAAGGCCGTAGTAGTCGGTTTCGTTTTGATGGTAGCGCCAGTGATTATGTCGAGTCTAATTTTACAATAACAGATGGAACTGCTTTTTCATTAGGTGATTTCACGTATGTAAATCGTTCTACTCGTTACTCTGCAGGTGTTACTGGTGTAGATTTTGGTCTTAATGTAAATTTACAGGGTATTGGCTGGTCAACTTTTAATTATTCACTGAGCATTGATAACACACCTAACGGATCAAGCAATGTTCCTGATTATGTTAGCCTGATTAGTCAGGGTGAAGATTCGCTGTTTGATTACTTGGGTGAAACATATCGTTTTGAGATTTTAGGCTTTAGTCGTGACGCGGGATTAACATTTGAAGAATCTACTTATGCAAATGAACGATCATCTACAACGGCTGAAATATATGGCCGTATACAGGTAGTGCCTGTACCTGCTGCGCTCTGGTTGTTTGGCTCAGGTTTATTTACTCTAGGCTTTTTATTAAAAAGAAAAAAACGATATTAAAACTTATTAATACTTGTCAATAACACTATCAGGGAAGACAAAGAAATGGCTCTGCAGGAATGTTGGGGTTTATACGAGAAAGAATATGAAGGTAATCCGTTAAGGATACGCCTGAATGAAGGCATTGAAGATTATGTCTGCCACCCTCGTTATATGCATCAGATTTGTATTGCTGTTCCGCTGAATGATATAGATGAAAGTGGCTTTCCTTTTCCAGAAGAGTGTAAATTACTTGATGAACTGGAAATGTTATTAAAAGATAAACTGGAACAACAGCAGATATCTGTTTTTGCAGCAGTTATTACATCTAATGGGTTCAGAGTATTTATTCTTTATACCTACCTGCCTGACTTTTGTTTAAAAACGGTAAATGAATTAAATAATGACTGGATATATCACCCCATCAGCTCTACCACTCAGGAAGATCGTAACTGGGAAACTATCGAAGACCTGATTGAAAACACCAGGCGATAAAGCTTTATATTTCCTGCATAATTGAGTGCCGTCGTAGTAAACAATCCTAATATCAGGTGTAATTAAAAATAATAAAACTTTTTTAACCCCATTGTTAAACCTCTTACGTTTATAGCTTTGAACCTATAAAGGAGTTTTACAATGAATTATTCAAACACACCTCTCTCATTTTCTATTGTATGTGCCTCAAGTGTGCTGTTATCAGCATGTGGACCGCTCGAAAAAAATGAGACAGATCAAAGTCAGCTTTCTTCAGATCAGCAAATAAAAACAAATCAGCAACAAAATATCAAAGAAACAGAAAAAAAACAGCTTCTTGTCTCACCTGCAACAATCGCCCAGGAGCTTGAGTTGGCACCATTGAAAGCAAGGTCTAAACACAGAAATTATATTATGGCAGAAAGATCGGGTGCTGCTCTTATGCAGCATGCCCAGCCTTCTGTTAGTTCTAGTCAAGATTCATTATCTTATTCGGCTGAAGAAAATAGAGAAAATTATAATCATTTCACAGATAACGTAATTAATAAGTCAATTGAAAACCCTGTATCTACATTTAGTATTGATGTAGATACTGGGGCCTATTCAAATGTAAGACGATTTTTAAATCAGGGGCAACTGCCACAAAGAGATGCGGTGCGAGCTGAAGAGTTAATAAATTATTTCAGTTACAGTTATGAATATCCACAGAATAAAACCCAGCCTTTCACAATCAATACAGAAATAGCGCCAACACCCTGGAATAAAAACAGCCATTTGTTACATGTAGGGTTACAGGCATATCAGTCGTTTAGTGAACAGCGCCCCGCAAACAATCTGGTGTTTTTAGTTGATGTATCCGGTTCAATGCATAGCCAGGATAAATTACAGTTACTTAAATCAGGTTTGAAATTACTGGTGAAAAATTTACAGGAAAATGATCGAATCTCTATTGTTACCTATGCGGGTTCAACCGGTGTGGTTTTAAAACCAACAAAAGGAGATCAAACGGCCGAAATATCTATGGCTCTGGATAACTTAACTGCGGGTGGATCAACCAATGGCGCGAGTGGTATAAAGCTGGCGTATCAGATGGCACAGCAATCATTTATTAAAGATGGTGTTAATCGTATTGTTTTAGCCACTGATGGTGATTTTAATGTCGGTGTTACAGATTTCGAAGCACTCAAGCAAATAGTTGAAGAGAAGCGCAAAACAGGTGTTTCATTAACAACTTTAGGTTTTGGGCGAGGTAATTATAATGATCATTTAATGGAGCAGCTAGCTGATGTCGGTAATGGCAACTATAGTTATATCGATAACTTAAATGAGGCAAGAAAGGTGCTGGTTGAAGAAATGAGTTCAACTTTGAATACAGTTGCTAATGATGTGAAAATTCAAGTTGAATTTAACCCCGATCAGGTTTCTGAATATCGTCTTATTGGATATGAAAACCGAGCTTTAAAACGTGAAGATTTTAATAATGATAAAGTTGATGCGGGTGATATTGGTGAGAGCCATACAGTTACAGCTTTATATGAAGTGACGTTCACAGATAACCCGGTACAGCAACTTGGTACTCAGCGTTATGCTGGTTCTATTAAGTCTACAACTGTAAACAAGTTTAATGATGAGCTGGCCTTCCTGCGTTTAAGATATAAGAGAAATAGTAAAGCAAGTAGCCAGTTGATAGAAAAGCCATTATATAAAAGTGAAGTTATTACTGACATGAAAAATGCGAGTAATAATTTTAAGTTTTCAGCCTCTGTGGCCGCATTTGCACAGCAATTACGTGGTGGAAAATATCTACAAAACTTTAGTTATAATGATATTCTTGAACTAGCTAAAAAATCTAAAGGTGATGACGATTATGGTTATCGAGGTGAATTTATTCAACTGGTAGCACTAGCTCAGTCGTTGGATAGCTAGAGGGTTTATTTAAACTGTAGAATGTTGTCTGTACAGAATTATTAAGGGCAACATTCTAAATAATTTATTTCGTTTATAAAGTTAAAGATCAATGGATACAATTGAATAGTTTTTCTTCTAATGAACTTGATGATCTAACGGATGAAGATCTTATGTTAAGTTATCGAGATGGAAATGCAGCCGCCTTTGATGTGTTATATACACGCCATAAAGGCGGTTTGTATCGTTATGTATTACGCCAGCTGAATAACCGCCAGGATATTGCTAATGAGTTGTTTCAGGATGTCTGGATGAAACTCATTAATGCCCGGGAAAATTACCAGGCGACTGCAAAGTTTACTACCTGGTTATATCATCTTGCACATAATCGACTGGTTGATCACTGGCGCAGTGAAAAAAATATAAAAAGTCATGTGGAATATGATGAAACAGGTGAGTTGCCTGATGAGCATTCCGATCCGCATAAAGAATTACAAAATAGTCAAATTCAACAACAAATAAAACAGGCGATTGCGGAATTACCGGAAGAACAACGGAGTGCAATTTTATTGAAGGAAGAAGCATCACTGAGTTTGGCTGAAATTGCTGAGGTGACGGGTGTAAACAGAGAAACCGTTAAGAGTCGCTTACGTTATGGTATAAAACGATTGCGAGGCATATTGCAGCCACTGAGGCCCGTATCATGAGTAATAAAGAGTTTGACCCGAATAAAAAACAGGAAAAAATTGATCAGAATGAAATTGATCATGATAAAGATTTTCTTGCATTGCATGAAGAATATCAGGCGGCCTCCACTGAGATGCCAGCGGAATCTACGGACTTAAACATTCTGAATGCAGCTCATTCAGCAGTAAATTCACAGCATGATACGGCTAACGTAATTACGCCTGTACGAGTTAAAAAAGTAAAAAAACACGCCTGGTATGTACCCGTATCATACGTGGCCATTATCGTATTGAGTTTAAGTGTGTTTTTAAAACTGGCGTTTGAGCCAGAGTACATAGACGCAGAGCTAAATGGCGATGATTATGCTGAAGAGGCGTTTTTACCAGAAACAAACAGACCGTTAACAAGCAGACAGTTTACAGACAAGCATGATAAAGCACTTAGTGAACAAAAAATAATAGCTGAAAACCATCAGCAGCAAACAGCTGAGTTGCAGAAACAGCGAATGCAGGAAGCAGTCAGGCAAAGAAGCAAGGAAAAAGCAGCACCTAAGAAGCGTTTGCAGTTGAAACAGCAAGCAGCTTCATCGTCCATGAGCAGGTCGCCCCAGATTAAGCAAGAAGTTGTAAATGAAAATGTGAATGAATATGCAGGCGCTGGAACTGAAGTTCTGCCAGCAATGGCACTAATCTCACCTCCCGGGCCAGAACTTCAGCCAGAACAGCAGCCAGAACTGGAGTCAGATCAGCAGGCAATGTCAGATGCAATGCCAGAGTCGATGTCTGGTAGCGGGTCAAATACAGAGAAGGTGCTGCAGTCGCTAGCCCGCACAGAGGCCATAGAGGCTGGTAATAAACAGCAAATTAAACAGGTTAATGAACTGATTAAGCTATTTGAAACAAAGCAGTTAGATAAGCTTAAGAAAGCTCTGGCTGATTATAGAAAAACATATCCATATAATAAACAAACAGATCTCTTGCCTGTGGATATACAGGAGCAGGAAAAGCGCTGGCAATTAGAGAGTGAGGCTAAATCCTTACATAATTAATGGATTAGACCTAATGCGGTGAAACCAATTCTAAGCTAGTATTATGCAACGGTTGCCCGATCTCATAGAAAAGACCGGGCTAAAAAATATATTCAGGAAAGGTTACTAATGAAATTAACTAAGCTGGCAGGCATTCTACTTGTTTCATCATCGCTTTTTTTTCAATCTGCATTACAGGCTGAAAACTTCAGGGCTCGAATTGTTAAAGTTCAGGGTCAGGTATATGTCGTAAATTCAGAAGGTGAAAAAAGACAACCTGAGAAAAAGCAATTTCTGGTTAATAGTAACGAAACGGTGGTCACCAGTAAAAATAGTAAGGCGGTTATACAGTTTGAAGATGGCGCCATGTCTGTACTTGATCAGAAAAGTAGCCTGAGGGTTGAGCAATCGGGCTGGTTGTCTCAATTGGGTGGTAAAATCTATTACGTCTTTAGAAAAGTGATAGGCAAAGAAAAACCAAAGAAAGTGCGCACTAAATTTGCCACTATTGGCATACGTGGCACAACCTTTATTGTGGATGCTGAAGATGCTAACCAGCAGGTCGCTTTGCAGGAAGGAAAATTAAATATTGAATCACCCGGTGATGATTATGAATTTCACAAACCAGCATCCGCCGCTGATGATTTTGCTGCATTTAAACAACAGGCTGCGCAACGCAAACAGGAACTTGATGATGAATTCAGTGATTATAAGAAAAACATCGGAAAAGAGTTTATTGAATATAAAAAGAGTTTTGATCTAGATGCCAATAAAGTGGTTAGTTTCAATGGTAACCGTGTAGATGAAAATACTTTAGATGGAGACTGGACCACATCATTTGATGATTTTGCTGATTTCTCAAAAGATTATATTGATGCCTATAAAGAGCTTGATCGATATCCCAAATCAGACAGTGTTAATCAGTAAATAATTATTATCTCGTAAAATTATAGCCTGTTGTTGCACATCTCCCTCGGGGAAAGGTCGCGTTTTTTGCGCCCTGTCCCCTCAACCCATACCACCAAGAGTTGACAGAGTAGTGAGTTGACTCCGCAAAACTCTTGATGGCATTACAACAGGGGGCAGAGCCGTAAAAGCCGGGACTGATCCCGATAGAGACGGGCCTGAACAGTGCTATCTTTTAAATTCATGACATCTGTCGTTCGTCTTGTTCCCATGGTCCTCCGTGGGAATGCATACCTCCCGCATAAAGCAATAAAGGCATGATCTAGTAT
>Ga0316205_10005546_pt1 | contig 10400 bp, 10 predicted proteins | sample 3monthpyrite_MG_FD_204941 | JGI IMG/M metagenome (GOLD analysis project Ga0316205, IMG submission 204941) | Microbial mat bacterial communities from mineral coupon in-situ incubated in ocean water Damariscotta River, Maine, United States -... | ecosystem: Environmental > Aquatic > Marine >...
ATAAGCCACCGATGGAATTTGAGTTGTCTGAGAGTGAAAAGCGCGGCGAGAAAATTTTCCAGAAAAACTGTGCCTTTTGTCATGCCGCCGATGGCAGTGGCCAAAACTGGATTGGCAGTTTTTTAGAACCGCATCCACGTAATTTACAAGACCGGAAAGCTATGCAGGGGATGACACGTCAGCGCTTGAAATCCGTGATTGAAAATGGCTTAAAAGGAACCACCATGCCAGCATGGAAAACGGTGCTCGATGAGCAGCAAATAGAGGCGATCATCAATTATGTATCGCGTGTGTTTTATCGGCTCGACGATTAGTGGTGACGCCTATTACTGAAACAATAAATATTCAGGCTTAATCTGATTCAGCGTCGGCTTTGAACGACAATGATGCCGAGTTGACACAATAACGTAAACCCGTGGGTACAGGCCCATCGTTAAAAACATGGCCAAGGTGGGCGTCGCAGTTAGAGCAGAGTATTTCAGTGCGGTTCATGCCGTGGCTGACATCCTGTTTTTCTTCGATATGACTAGCATCGATACCCTGCCAGAAACTCGGCCAACCGCTGCCTGAGTCGTATTTTTGCGCGGAGCTAAAAAGCGTCTGTTCGCAACAGATGCACAGGTAGGTACCTGTCGCTTTACTGTCATGGTATTGGCCAGTGAAGGCAGCTTCGGTGCCATGCTGGCGTGTGATATGATATTGCTCATCATTTAATTGTGCCCGCCATTCCTTGTCGCTTTTGATGATTTTTTCGCTCATGTAATATCTCCGTGTTGAATGGATGCAGATTCGGTCTTGTATGCTCAATATATTACAGATATGAGCAAGCAAACGTAAGGTTATGCAGCGGCTTGGCCGTAAACTTATCTAGATAGTTTAATAATCAATATGGCAAATACCGAGTGAAGATCGCACCTGTCTTTTTTCTGATTTTTTCAGTTTTTTCAAATGCATTAATGGCTGCAGAGTCAGGCACAGTAGTACCTGCAGATCTTCGTGCCCAGTTGGTGCTGCAAAAGAAAGAATTCCTCAGGTTAATGCTTAAGCTAGATTCGGCGCAAGGGTTTGGTTCGGAAACCAAACAAACGGCTGAGCATAGCCAGTTAGCTTCGATCATAGACGCCAATACTGCTGTGGGGAAAATATTATTTCGTTCTGCTGCACCCGCGGCAGGTTTTCTAGGCATAGATTTACCTGTGACATTCATTCCCGGTGCCGGAAAAAAAGCCAGTGAAGCGATGAATCAAGCCATCGCCTATTTTGAATATGGCCTGGTTGACGACGCACTGCAGCGTTTTTCTGAACTGTTGAAGTCAAGTTATTCAGAACAGTTGAGTGATACCGCCGTGTATTATCAAGCGCTGGCCTATCAAGAAATGGAGCGATATGCGGCGGCAGAAAATGTTCTGCGTCAAGCGTGTCGTGGAATATCTAATCAAAGAACGAACATTCTTAAGCGCTGCTCTAGTAAACGGACAGCGCTGTTACTTGTTGAGCAATTGATTCATCAGCAACGTCTTGCAGAAGCGGCACAGCTTATCCAGGGGTTTGAGGACACAAGCTCAGAGTATGTGAGGACGGCTTTTCGTTTGCATAGTGCTCAATATCGAGCTTCAAAAGCAGCTGCTGCGAGACGTGGCTTAGAGCAATTGAGTCAGATCGATAGCGGTGATCCAGAAACGCATCGCTATCAAGATAGAATTAATATTTTACTGGGTTATGGCTATCTTGATAGTGGCCAGCCTGAGCAGGCTAAAGGCGTATTTCATCGTATTAACTTACATGAGGAAAAAGCCGCCCAAGCTTTGTTAGGTTTAGGTATGGCTGAGTGGGGGCTGGGGAAACAGCAAGCTGCGCTGACATTTTGGGAAAGTGTTGAGGCAACTTCAGAGAAATCTACTTATGTTCGATCGCTTGGGTTGATGGTTGCCTACGCCCAGTGGCAACTTGGTTTGGAGAAAAAAGCTTCTGCGACTTACCGTGATGTTATTGCCGCGTTGAAAAAAGAAAACGGACAGATAAAGCAGTTACGTAGAACGATGAATGGCAGGAACTTACAGTCTTTATTAACGCGCAAGAAAAATGCTAGCAGTGTCATTAAAACTCGTGATTCAGTAGCTGTATCGCTTAAGAAATATCTGGATAATTTATATTTGAATCCACAATTCGCCACATTGATGAGCGATTACAAAGATGTGGTAAAAATATCGGACTATGTTGCTGCAGTGATCGCGATGCCTGTGTTGGGCCGCAGTGACCATTTAGCATTAGATGATTTTGTGCAACTACAAAAAAACTTATTTCAGCTTAGGGTGAAATATGAGCAGCGATTTCGCGCGCACTTGAACTCAGAGCTTGATGTGCAACAAAAAATTGTTGCTGAAGAGATTGTTAAGGCCAATTATTTTCAAGCGCGGTTGATTGACAGCATGTTAAGTTTGGACGGTAAAAAATGATGCGCTTAAATCAGCTATTGTTTTGTGGCGTTGTGATTTTATTGGTCGGCTGTAGTCAAACATCGAATTCTATTCGCGATGATTTTACAGTGGACCGATCGGCTGAAGTCATTTCTTCTGTATACGTTCCCGTGGCAAATATTTCTTATCGTGAGGCGATTGATAAATACCAGCGTATTGAACGCTCCGATAAAAATGAGGCTGTGCGGTTGCTTGCTAAGCGGCGTATAGCTGATTTATTACTTGCCCAGGGTTTGCAACAATTATCGCGGGGTGGTTTAGCGAGGGATGGCAGCAAACTCTTTAGTCAATCAGCACTTAAATATCAGAAACTGTTGCGTGAGTACCCCGCTTATGTAGATAGTGAGGGTGTCATTTATCAATTGGCTCGTGCCTACGATTTGTCAGGTGAGTTCGATAGTGCAGTAGTCACATTGCGCCGCTTGGTTAACGAGTACCCTTTGTCCTCTTTTTACAGCGAAGCCTTGCTACGTATTGGCGAAATTTATTTTGAACAAGCACGTTTTAGCAGTGCCGCGAATGCCTACCAAGCCGTGATTCAAGATAGTTCAAGTATTGATTATCATGATTATGCTTTTTATAAGCGTGGTTGGTCTTTGTTTTTATCGGGTCAGCGCGAAGCTGGTTTAAATGAGTTTTTGATGTTTTTAGATAGGAAATTTGTTGAGGGAAAAGGCTTTGAACAAGGCGCAATTGATGATCGTCAATCTCGTCGTGAGTTGAAAATGATTGATGACAGTTTACGTGCTATCAGCTTGATATTTTCATATTCTGAAAAACTGGAACAGGTTGCTATTTCATTGCAGCGTATTGGGCAGCGCCGTTATTCCTGGCGTATTTTTGAGGCGGTAGCTCAACGCTATTTAAGTAAAAGACGTTTTGCTGATGCTGCGCGAACCTATCATGAGTTTGTTGCATTTATGCCGACGCATGAAAAAGCGCCATATTTTCAACAGCGTGTTTTTGAAATTTATGAACAACTTAAATTTTATGATTTAGCGCGTGCGTCAAAAGAGGAATATGTGCAGCGTTTTGGTTTTGAAAGTAATTTTTGGCTGAGTCATGATAAGCGTGATTTGTCGGATGTTGTTATAAGTTTGAAGCGTGTTGTGATTGATATGGCTCATTATTATCATGCAGCTTTACAACGCAGTAGTAGTCAAGGAAGTTATGTCAAGGCCACTGAATGGTATCAGCGTTACTTGAGCTATTTTCCTGATGATAATAAGTCTCAGGAAATTCGTTATCAGTTGGCCGACATGCTGTATGAAAATCAGCAGTATCCACAGGCGATTAAAGAATATGAAAAAGTCGCGTATGATTATCCGCCGCGTGATATTTCCGCTGAAGCGGGTTATGCGGCTTTACTGGCGTACAAAAAAAATCCTGCTTGGCGTTCCCAGGCAATCGAAAGCGCAGTTAGTTTTACCTCTAAATTCCCATGGCATAAACAGTCTGGTGCTGTATTAGCCAGTTTAGTTGAAGATTTGTATGCCTCTGGAGAGCAGCAACGCGCTGATAGAATGGCAACACGTTTGGTACAGAGAAAGTCTTTTGTGTCCGATGGATTGCGAAGAAGTGCTTGGACTATTAAAGCGAATATTTTTTTTGAAAATGAAGAGTTTGGGCTTGCTGAGCAGGCCTATCAACAGGCGTTACAGTTGAATGCTTGGGATAATGCTTCTACGTTAGCAATACAGCAACGTTTAGCCGCTTCTATTTATAAGCAGGGTGAGATAACGCGACAAAAGGGTGATGACGATGCTGCCATTGCTCATTTTATTCGTATTCGAAAAGTTGTTCCTGATGCCACGATTACAGCAACAGCAGAGTATGATGCGGCTGCAATATTACTGGCACGAAATGATTGGATACAAGCAATTCCTTTGCTTGAATATTTACGTGAAAATTTTCCAGATGTTGGGCTTCACAATGAAGTTTCAAGAAAACTGGCCTATGCGTATCTAAAAGCAGAACACAATGAGAAGGCGGCGCTTGAATATGACCGTCTGAGTAGAGATGCTTCGAATCGTTTGTTGCAAAAACAAGCGTTATGGATTTCTGCTGAGTTGTATGAAAAATTAAAGCAACAGAAAAAAGCCATCGCTGTATATTTTCGTTATCAGTCACAGTTTCCTCAACCGTTAGATCAGGCTATGCAAGCGCGCCAACGTATTGCAGACATGTATCATGAAATGGGTGATGGCCTTGCGTATATGCAACTGATGAAAGACATTGAGCTAGCATACAGTGATGCGTTAAATTCTGCGGGGGGCGATAATGATATTAGTGATTTTAGCCGTGCTGTAGCGGCAAGAGCTTCATTGAAGCTGACTGAATCATTGCGAATTAACTTTGATAAAATTCAATTAAAAATTCCGTTGAAGAAAAGTTTGATTGTGAAAAAGAGCGCAATGGAAAAAGCATTGGCAGCCTATGAGAAAGCATCGAGCTACGGTGTTGCAGAGGTGTCCACAGAAGCGACCTATGAAATTGGTCAGATTTATAATAAATTTGCTGCAGCGTTGCTGGAGTCGCAGCGACCCAAAGGGTTGTCTGCGGAAGAGCTAGAACAATACAATATTTTGCTTGAAGAGCAGGCTTACCCGTTTGAGGAGCAGGCGATTGATGTGCATGTGCTGAACTTTTCGCGAATAAGTAGCGATGATATTTATAATAAATGGGTTAAAGCTAGTCAGCGGCAATTAGCGATATTGTTACCGATTCGATATGGAAAAGTGGAAAGAAGTGAGGCGGTAGTTTATGACTTTGAATAACACTTTTTTACACCATCGGATTGCTTACGGTTTAATGCTGGTGGTATTGCTTTCAGGTTGCGCAGGCGTAGCCGTTGATGAGCAAAAAGCGCGCTTGCGACCTGCTGATGTAAAGAAATTGGCCGCTCAACGTCTTATAGATACTGAGCTCTCATCTGACGTAAAGCGTATTGACGCTGAAAGTTTATTGCAAGCCGAAGAAAAATTATTGGCAGCGTCCGCGTTGTATCCTAATAAGCCGGGACCCTATGCTAATCTTGGCATATTCTATACGCAAGCAGAACAATACAAACAAGCAGAAGATGCTTTTCTTTCGGCATTGAAAATTACAACTAATGATGCCAGCGTGTATACCCATATGGGTATTATGTACCGGCAGCAGGGGAAGTTTGATCAGGCTCTGGCTCATTACCATCAAGCGATTTCTGTTGATGCCGAATATGCCAATGCACATTTAAATCTAGGTATTCTATATGACCTGTATTTGCAGCAACCACGACAAGCATTGGGTCACTACAAGGTCTATCAGACACTAACAGCAGATAAAGATAAAACGGTTGCGCTATGGATTGTAGATTTACAGCGGCGTTTAAAAAAATAGCTGAATCAGAGTGGGCTAAAATTAAGGGCGGTAGTGATAATGCAGTTTAAAATTTTTAAAAAATATTCTTCGATATTGTTTTTTATATTGTTGGCGATGCTGTCTAGCTTTGTGAGCGCTGAAACAAAAATCGACCTTAAAGACACTTCTATTTATGGTGATCAGGAAAAGCCTGTGGTTGAACTTGATATTCCATGGCAAGAAACGGATATGACTATAATTGAGCCACAGCCTTTGTCAGATACATTTGAAAAAAGTTTAAAATCTATGCTTAAAAATATTTTTAAAATTGAAATAAATTCAGCATTTTTGGCGCTGGACAGTAAAGTATCAAAAAAAGATGAATAACGCGGCACGGTGCCTCCGAATCATAACGGTTTTTTTATAAGGGTTAGTTTTATGGATGCGATTATATTATTTTTTCAGAATGGTGGCGTTTTCATGTACCCCATCGTAATTATTTTTGCGTTGGGTTTCGCGATAGCCATCGAACGTTATTTATATTTACGCTCTATAGGCGCTGAAAATCGAAATTTGTCAGCTGAAATTGCGCCCGTATTGATGCAAGGCGATCATGAGAAAGCGCTGCAAATGGTTGCTAAATCAAAAGCGACTATTGGCAAAATTTTAGATTATGGTTTGCAGCGAACAAAAACAGCGCGTCAACGTGATGAAATTGAAACGGCGATGGAGGAAGGTTTGATGGAAATTCTTCCGCGACTGGAACGACGCACACATTATTTGGCTATCTTTGCCAACATCGCAACACTGCTTGGTTTGCTGGGCACAATTATAGGTTTAATACAGGCTTTTACCGCCGTCGCGACCGCAAGCCCAGCGGAAAAAGCAGACATGCTTTCGGCAAGTATTTCAGTGGCAATGAATACCACGGCGTTTGGCTTGATGGTGGCGATTCCTTTGTTATTGGTTCACGCCTTATTGCAGACTAAAACCACGGAATTGGTTGACAGCCTGGAAATGTCATCAGTGAAGTTTCTTAATATTATTAGCCGCTGGTCTGAGAAGGCAGCTTAGTCTCATGATGCGCCGTTGGCGAAAACATCGTCACACTGTTCCTGTGGAGATGAACATTACTGCGTTCATGAATTTGATGGTGATCCTCGTTCCGTTTTTATTGATTACCGCTGTCTTCACGCGCATGACGATTCTTGAGCTTAACTTGCCCACCGGAGATCAGTCTCAGCAGCAAAACCTTGACGAGCATCATGGCCTCGAGATTATTGTTAGATCTAATAAAATTATTATTATGGATCAAGGCAAGGAGGTTAAGGCGATCGCGGTTCAGGCCGGCAAACAGGATACGGCTGCATTGAATGTAATCCTTAAAAGGTATAAGGAAGCAGCGCCTGAACTTAATGCTGCAACAATTTTACTTGAGCCAGAGATTGAATATGAAACGTTGGTGAAGGTGATGGATTCTGTTCGTGTGTACTCAAAAAAACAGCTTAATGTGGTTACTCATTACGAACTTTTCCCTGATATTTCTATTGGCGACGCACCAAAACTTGATGATGGCAAGAAGTAAATTAGAGATGTTGCCGTGAAAATGTCACGTCGAGCAAGACGCATGGAGCGTCATCATAAGAAGCATAAGAATGCTATTTCGCTGAACCTTGTTTCTTTGATGGATATCTTTACGATTCTGGTTTTTTTCTTATTGGTGAATTCGGCTGATGTAGAAACACTACCAAGCACTAAGTTGGTGACGTTGCCTGAATCATTGTCTGAAATGCAACCGCGGCAAACCATTACCATTATTGTTACACCTGAAAACATTATGGTGCAGGGGCGGGTTGTGTTGTCTACGCAAGATCTTGAGGATACAGCGGGTGTTATCCCTGAGTTGAGTAAGGCGCTGAAAGAATCCTTAGAGGCACAATTTAAAGGTGTGCGTTTAGTGTCTGCTGAAGCAACTGTTATGGCGGATAGGCATATACCGTTTAAAATTTTGAAGAGAGTAATGTTGTCGTGTAGTAAGGCAAAATTTACCAAGGTTTCACTGGCTGTCATGCAGGATGTTGCGGAAGATATAAAGTAGATGAGCACTGCTGTTTTGCATAACAATGTAGATATGTTTTGGGAGGGTAACCGCACCGAAGACCGTCACTTTCAAAGAATAATCTTGTGGGTAATTGTTGCGTTTGTTGTGCCAAGTATTTTGGTTCCGATAATATCAGTGACACTGCCTGAGCGTATTATTGTTTCTGCGGTGCCACCGCGGGTTGCAGCATTAATGTTGGAACGAAAAAAACAGCCGCCTGAAAATAAAACTGAAGCGGTCATCAAAAAACCTCTGTCTGAGAAAAAAATTGTAGAGAAGGAAATAAAAAAGAAACCGCCGCTTCAGTCAAAGGCGCAGCGTATTGCAAAGGCGCGAAAAAAAGCCAAACGGTCAGGGTTGTTAGCATTGAGCAAAGAGCTGGACAGTTTGCGTGATGGTGCACTTTCAAAGCGGCTGGCTAAAAAGAAGATTGTAAAAGAAGATGTAATTAAGCAAGTACCCGTCAAGGTCGGTAAAGATCAATTGGAAGCAGCTATTACAAGCGCCAGTAGCGGCATTGATAATGGCTTGCATGAAAAAGTTACCGCCACTACGGAACTAGCAGAACATGAGGTTATGCAGATGGAAGGCATTTCCGAGGAAGAATTGCTTCAGGAAGAGTTGACTAAAACAATCCGTTCAGCAGAAGAAATACAAGAAGTTATGGAGCGTAATCAAGGGCGCTTAAATACACTTTATAATCGTGCGTTACGCAGGAACCCGGCATTAGCCGGCAAGGTTGTTTTGAGTTTAACTATTACACCTGATGGCGATGTGAGTGCTTGCACTATTGTTTCAAGTGAACTTGAAGCGCCAGCACTGGAAAGAAAGTTAGTGGCCAGAATATTGTTATACCAATTTGAGTCTCGTGATGTTTCTGAAACGACAGTTAGCTACCCTGTTGAATTTTTTCCACAGTAGTAAGATAGCAGTAAAAGATGTATTTTATTTTCCGGGAAAATTTCCCCGAATATAGATATTATGTCAGCATGGGCTAAAAAATCAGATAATTTATTTTTATCGTCTACATAGGGATATGGTGAAAATTTTTTTTTGCAGCCCCCCGGTGCGTTGGGTTGTGTCTTTCAAAGAGCTTGAGGGGCATAGTATTTAATTATGTTTTTTATTGAGGTTTTTGCATGTAAGGTGTTGCCCATGTGGCGATAACTTCGCCAGCGTATCTTGCGTGTTTTTCATTAGATAACAAGTGATCAGCATTTTCCAGGCAAATAAAGTTTTTCGGTTGCTTCGCACTGGCAAAGTTACGCTCTGCACTGCCTAAGCTCACTGTGTCATCCAGCGGTGAGTGCAGAATCAGTAACGGTTGATTTAGGCTTTCAACGATAGGTCGTGTATTGCAGTTATTTAAGCTATTTAAAAGACTGTCGGAGATTTCAAAAGTTTTTCCACCCAGCACGATTTCACGTTTGTGCGGATTTTTTTTGCTGAGTTTATCGCCAGATAATAATTGGTAAAGATGAATGGTTTCATCCGGTGTGCCTATTAATGCGACTGCACGGCTGCTGGGTATGCTCTGTGAAGCTGCAAGTGTGGCTAGGCCGCCGAGTGAGTGGCCGATTAATAACTGAGGTGCCTGGTGGTTGAGTTCTAGATAATTTGCAGCATCCAATAGATCATTAATATTAGTTTGGAAGTTTGTTTCAGAAAAAATTCCTTTGCTCTCGCCTATGCCGGTAAAGTCAGGGCGTAATACAGCAATGCCCTGCTTGGTTAAAGCACGGCTGATATGACTGTAGGATTTGATGTTCTTGGAGCAGGTAAAGCAATGAGCAAATACTGCGTAGGCAGTAACTTGCACTGAATCGGGGCTGTCAAGATAAGCCGAAAGTTCGATGTTACTGCGATTTGTAAAAAATATTTTTTGTGTGCGCATGTCTAAAAATAAGGCTGTTTAATCGTTTCATTATAGCCTTTTAAACACTTATCCGCGTCTCCAGCGATGAAATTTTTCTAGCCAATTCAGAACATTCTGCGGTGCGTGTGCTTTCTTCCAGGCGCCTGCGGTAAATTTATTGGCTTCTGTCAGCGTTGGGTAGACGTGAATAGTGCCAAGAATTTTGTTGAGTCCGAGTCCGTGTTTCATGGCGCTAACAAATTCGGCGATTAATTCGCCCGCATGTGTGCCAACGATGGTGACGCCGAGAATTTTATCTTTTCCTGGAACGGTTAGTACTTTGACAACACCCAGGTCTTCTTCGTCAGTGATGGCGCGGTCAAGTTCGTCAATATTATATTGAGTGACTTCATAGGGGATATTTTTTTCATTGGCATCGAGTTCATTGATACCGACGCGCGCAACTTCAGGGTCGGTATAAGTTGCCCAAGGAATAACGGAGTAGTCGACACGGAATTTTTTGATGGGACTGAACAGCGCATTGACGGCAGCGTACCATGCTTGGTGTGCGGCTGTGTGAGTGAATTGATAGGGGCCTGTTATGTCACCGCAGACATAGATATTGGGG
>Ga0316205_10005547_pt1 | contig 10397 bp, 11 predicted proteins | sample 3monthpyrite_MG_FD_204941 | JGI IMG/M metagenome (GOLD analysis project Ga0316205, IMG submission 204941) | Microbial mat bacterial communities from mineral coupon in-situ incubated in ocean water Damariscotta River, Maine, United States -... | ecosystem: Environmental > Aquatic > Marine >...
TCAACGCACATTGTTGCTCAAGCTGCGCTGGGATCCTCGTCCATCTCTTGCCAGTTGATGCATCGCTAAAGAAAAGGCGCGCGAATGAATCGCGCGCCCTTCTATTCGCAAAATTGTCGGCGCCTTACCGGCTAGCCATTTTAGGCAGCTTCTTTCGCCGCCTTCTTCAATTCGCGCTTAACTTTGATCGCATTCTTGGAAAGCTTCTCGTCCTTGGTCTTGAGCAACCAATTGTCGAGACCACCATTGTGCTCAACCGAACGCAATCCATTGGTAGAAACGCGGAACTTGAAGCTGCGATCCAGCTTCTCGCTCATCAGCGTGACGTGTTGCAGGTTGGGTAGGAAAACACGCTTGGTTTTGTTGTTGGCGTGGCTCACATTGTTGCCGGTTAGGCGGCCCTTGCCGGTCAGTTCGCAAATGCGCGACATGATGTCTCTCGTTCGAATTCGGGGCCGCCAGCAAATGCCGAGGGCCAGTTAAGTTTGTGGGATTATCCCGGAAAGGCGCGCGCTTAACCGGACAAGGCCGAATCGTCAAGCAAATCGTCGCCGTTTCATCGGCGTCTATTGCAGGGTGAACATGCCTTGGCTAGCGCATGCAGCATGACCAAATGGCCACTCCCCGACCCTATGAGCCAGGCGCTGTCGCTGGCGCAGGAGGCTGCGAGTTTGGGAGAGGTGCCCATTGGTGCGGTCGTCGTGTTCCGCGGTGATGTGATTGCGACCGGCCATAACGCCCCTCGCACCGATCATGATCCGACAGCCCATGCGGAGATCATTGCGATTCGCCAGGCAGCAAAGGCGCTTGGTCAGGAGCGGCTGAAAGATTGTGAGCTATGGGTTACGCTCGAGCCTTGTGCAATGTGCGCTGGGGCAATCTCAAACGCGCGGGTCGCCAAGCTTTATTACGCCGCATCCGATCCTAAGGGCGGCGCAGTCGAGCATGGAGCGCGCGTGTTCGAGCAAGAGCAGTGTCTGCATAGGCCCGAGGTATATTCGGGAATGGGAGAGGAACTGGCGGCGGATTTGCTGCGGGAATTCTTTCAGGCGAGGCGTTAGAGCCCGCGCCAGATCTTGATCTTTTGCGTATCTTTCGGTCCGAAACGGCGGCTATCGCAGGCTTTGGGCATAAAGTTCCTGCCGTAACATAGTCGCAGCTCCTGCAGCCATCCGCGACGATTGATATCGAGACCGATTGCCTGCCGCGGCCAATCTGGATTGGCGCGAAGGAAAGCGTCGCGGAGCATTCCCGCGGTTAAGCCATCATCTCGAGACAGGCGGTCGGCATCGGGGAAGCGAATGCTGTCCCACAATATCCGAGTGACCTTGAAATAAGTCTCGGGCTTGCGAGCCATGCAGCTGCCATGTTTGCGCCATTGGCTGGCAATTAGCTGAGCGGACGGCATCATGCACATGTTCTTGCGAGCTTCGGCGGAGGGCACCGTGCGCTGGGTCGCGCACCATTGCGGCCATGTTCCGCGCGCATCGGGCCACAGCCCATGCGCGACAAAGCCAAACCGGCCATTGCGACCCGAGCATTGGGTGCGATGCCGCGCCTGCATCTCGCGTCCCTTGCAAAACTCGGGCGACCAGCTGACGGCCAGGGTGTAGCCAGCCACCGGCAGTGGTCGCGGCCTTGCTTGCGGCGCTATTTTCGGGACTGAGACGGATTGCGGGATACGGCATTGATAGGCTTGGGCGGCGGCAGTCTGTCCGGTCACCAGCGTGCCAAACGCGGCTAGCGTAGCAATCGCGGCCCTCACAACGGTGTAAAATCCAACCCGATGTCGGCGGCTGGTGCGCTTTGAGTCAGGCGCCCGACGGAAACATAGTTCACACCCGTTGCCGCCTTGGCTTTGATGGTTTGCAAATTTATCCCGCCAGAGGCTTCGGTTGGAACTCGACCCGCAACCATGGATACGGCTTCGCGCAAGGTTTCAGGTTCCATATTGTCGAGCAGAAGCCGCGTAGCGCCGGCCTTCAATGCCGGCTCAATCTGGTCGATCCGGTCAACTTCACAGATGATCGTTTTCACCCCTGCATTGCGTGCGCGGCGGACGGCTTCACCAACATCACCGGCGACGAGCACATGATTGTCTTTAATCATCGCCGCATCCCACAGGCCCATCCGATGATTGCTCGCACCACCCATCCGGGTGGCGTATTTTTCAAGGTGCCGCAGGCCAGGGATTGTCTTGCGTGTATCGAGTAGGGTGCAATTGTCATTGTCCATCGCATCGACATATTCGCGGACCATTGTTGCGATACCCGACAGGTGCTGGACCGTGTTAAGCGCGCTGCGTTCGGCGGTCAGCATCGCGCGCGCATTGCCCGATAGGCGCATCAGATCCGCACCAGGTTGGACGGCTTCGCCTTCACCAACGAGAATTTCGATTTCCATATGGGCATCGAGCGCTCGGAAGAAGGCTTCTGCTATTGGCAGGCCGGCTACGACAATGGGATCGCGGCTGTCCATCACGCCTGAGAAACGCGCGTCAGCGGGGATTACACTTTCCGAAGTGACGTCATGGCCGCCACCCTGCAGCCCTTCGCCGAGATCTTCGGCGAGTGTGTCTGAAACGAATTTGTCGAGATCGAAGCCCGTCAGGGCGAAAGGCTTAGTGGACAAAGCGGGCCACCACATCGCGATAGCTGCGCGATACTTTCACTTCTGCACCGCTGTCCAGCACCAGAAAGCACTCGCCATTGGTGTGCGGCTTCACTTGCCTGACCTGGTCGAGATTGACGATGGTCGAGCGGTGAACGCGCTGGAAAGTCTTGGGGTCAAGGCGGCGTTCCAGATCCTTCATTGTCTCACGCAAGATCAGCGAATTGTCTCCGGTATAGATGCACATATAGTCCCCGGCAGCTTCGATATGCTCGATCGAATCGACCTCGACCCGGAATATCTGACCGCGATCTTTTACATTGATCAGCTTCTCGAAGCGTTCGGCACTCTCGCCTTCGCCATCGGAAAATTCCTCGGCCCGGTCGGGCGCAACTTCGGCGAGAACTTTTTTGAGCTTTTCCGATTCTTCGCTCGATTTCTTTTCGGCGAGACGCACGCGGATGCGTTCGATTGTATCGGCGAGGCTGTCTTCATCGACCGGCTTCATCAGATAGTTGACGGCATTGGCCTCGAATGCGCGAATCGCGTGTTCCTGGAACGCGGTTACAAACACGATCAGCGGCGGTTCGATCTCCATAACGCCTTTGACGACGCTAAAGCCATCAAAGCCAGGCATTTGGATGTCGAGAAACACCACATCGGGCTTCTTGGTCTTAATCTTGCGGATCGCTTCGCGCCCATTGGCGCAAGTGTCGATCACTTCTACATCGTCAAACGGCTCTAGCCTTAATTGCAGGCCCTGAATGGCCAGTTTTTCATCATCAACGAGTATCGCGCGAATGGTCATGTTTGTGTTCCGATTGAGCGGCTCGGTATTGCGAGGGCGGGGGTGTCCACGCGCGAGACCGCGTTAATATTGGGGTTTTGATCGGGCAAGCTGTTGACGGCTTCCCGAGCCTCATCGGCATCTGCCAGCTCAAAAGGCAGTTCAATTGTCACTTCGAAGCCGCCCGTCTGCGGCGCATGGATTTCGAACAAATGATCATCGCCATAGGCCTGTGCAAGGCGGTCGCGGATATTGGCGAGACCGACGCCTGTGGAAACCGTCAATGCTTCGCCGGTCAAAGCGTCGGGCAAGATTTTGTGGTCGCTCTGCGCACCGGGGCCGGTGTCCGAAACTTTCACGCGCAGCCGCTTTCCGACAATTTTGGCGGTCAGACTAATCCGCGCGCCTTCTTCTTGGGGAGAGACAGCATATTTGATTGCATTTTCGATCAGCGGTTGAAGCAGCATTGCCGGCAAACGCGCCTTGGCGGCATTGGGCTCGATTGTGAATTCAGTCCTGAGACGGTCCTCGAACCGCATGCGTTCGATGCCCAAATAAAGCTTCAGCGTTTCGATTTCCTGCGCCAGCGTCACCTTGCCGCTCGCCTCGATCATCAACGTATGCCGCAGGAAAGAAGAAAGTCTGGTCAGCATGGCGTTGGCAGGCTCTGTTTGCTTGAGCAGCACCAGAGTGCTGATCGAGTTGAGCGTGTTGAACAGGAAATGCGGGTTGAGCTGGTAACGCAGCATCGCGAGCTGTGCGCTGGTGGCATGCGCCTCCAACCGTTCGAGACGATCGGCCTGTTCTTCCACCTGTAGGAAGAAATTGATCGCGTAATAGAGCGCGGACCACCCGCCCAGCAAAGTCAGCGGCCAAATCAGAAAACCAACGAACAATTGCAAGAAATTGCCATCGAAATTCGCGCGTGTGATGCTGATCACCCAGGCGTTGATGAAGGTGAATAAGCCAACTGCCACGGCCAGAACGAAGCTTGTCGTCGCCCATGTCACCAATGGCTTCTGGTTCATCAGCTGTCGGAAAATCACCGATAGAACCAGGCTAATCGACAGGCCGGTGATTGCCTCGATTGCGATAATCACAAGGAAACTAGCATCTTGTCCGCCAACCAGACCGGAAATTGCCCGCAACAGGAACGCGCCACCCCAGCCTACAAATTGCAGGTTCCAGAAGGCCCGGTTCTTGTTCGCGAAGAACGGCGTGGGTTGAAAAGGCAAAACGGCCATTTGCCCTGCTTTAGCGCAGAAATGGGGCAAAGGTCACATTAGTTTTACTCCGATTGCGGCTTGTTGTATCATGCGTGAGACAAGGAGAGGCAGACTATGGATGTGAAGACCGGCCAAATGCAGCCCGCGCAGAAAAGCGCCAAATTTAGCTCTATGAAAGAAGGGACCGCGGAAGATTGGGCAATCATCTCCAAGCATTACATGGAATTCGCCACCGATCTGCCAGATCGCGTGCTGACCCACCTCAAATTGCTCGAAGGCGATTTTGGCGGCTTTCCGGTCTGCCGCTTGGAGCATTCGCTGCAAACCGCGACTCGCGCGCATCGTGACGGTCGGGGCGAGCGCTACGTAGTTATGGCGCTGCTTCACGACATTGGCGATACGCTTGGAACCTATAATCACCCGGACGTCGCAGCGGCGATCATCAAGCCGTTCGTGACCGAAGAAGAGCATTGGATTTGCCAGCACCACGGCATTTTCCAGGGCTATTACTTCTTCCACTTCATCGGCAATGACAGGGATCTGCGCGAACAATATCGCGACAGCCCATATTTCGACGCATGCGCCGAATTTTGCGAAAAATATGACCAGTCGGCCTTCGATCCGAATTATGAAAGCGAATCGCTGGAATTTTTCGAACCTATGGTGCGGCGTGTTCTCGCAAAACCGCTTTCGTCGATGTATGTCGAAGAGGAGTAGTCAACGCTCCTGACGGGCAAAATGTTTCGACCAATCGGCTTCGCCGTGTTGGATTAAGATCATTTCCAGCCGGCGTATTTCTGCTTCGATCAGTTCGACCCGTTCGTCCCAGCCATCATGCGTGCGTGACCGGAACAGGCCGCCATTGTGCTTCGGGCCCCAGCGCCTCATAAATCGCACCGCGGCCTGCGGGTCATATCCGGCGTTGCTCAGCAGCCAAGGCATCAATCGGTCAGCTTCGCGCTCAGTCCGGCGAACGTCGCGGCGTTTTCGGCCATTGGCGTTCAGCGACTGCGGATGACCAAAAATATTATGCGCCAACTCATGCGCCAAAGCGGCTGCAAATTCGTCTTCCGCATAGCCAAAGCCAGGAAAATCGCGGCCGACGCGTATCTTGCTACCGTCGGCTCCAATGGTGTCGCGACCGGTGATGACTTCAAAGCGGGTGGCGCAAACTTGAGCGCCTGACACTGAGATATTTGCACCCGATGCCAAAGCCATTTCGAGAATGGAGTCCTCTCTGAGCGACTTTGCGGCAATATCGTAAACTCGGCCAATACGCTCCCAACCTATATCTTTGTTTGCCCGCAGATCGGCCGTTTCCACGCCATCAACGGCCAGGATTTTGTCGAAGCGATCAAGTTGCGCGCTCTCCGCCGGCGATCCCCCTGCGATGGCTTGGACGAAGATATCGCCTCCCTTGCCGATGATCTGATAGACCCACTCGGGCCGCGCATAGGCCTTGGCATCCTGGAGCAACAGGCCTGTTTGGCGTTCGGTTTTCGGGCAAAAGCGTGAATTGCTTTGGACAAGCCTCCACCCCATAGAGGCGATACGGGCATCTTTCGCCTGAAGTTCTAGAAAGCTTTTCTGGAAAGCTTGATATTCGGGATCGACATCATCCGCTTGCGCGGAGACCGATAGCCCCGCGCCAATAAGGGCAAGCAAAGCTCGCCGCCAGCTCACGAATCTCGAGCGTCGTCGACGGCTTTCTGGAGATTGTCTTTACCCACCGCGCCTTCAAATGCTGCGTCGCCGACGACCCAGCTAGGTGTACCGCCAAACCCCAACTGTCGCGCCATGCTGGTGTTCTTCGCCAATTCGATATTGGCCGCATCGCTGGAAAGAAATGCATCAGCCTTAGCCAAATCGAGTCCGGCCTGCGCAGCCGCGCTCAACACAGCGTCATGCGCTGTGCTACCCTGCTCGAACATCGCATCATGAAAGGCTGCGAACTTGCCCTGCTGCGCCGCGGCAAGAGCCATTCGCGCCGGGCCGTCACTTCCCTGGAAGATCGGCCATTCGCGGATTACGACGCGCAGATCGGGGTTGTCGGCAATCAGAGCATCAACATCAGGCCGGCTGGTGCGGCAATAGCCGCAACCATAGTCGGTGAACTTGACCAAGGTGATGGCTCCCTCGGGATTGCCCAGTACGGCGCCCGGGAATGGCTGGGTCAGCTCGTCTCCTGCACTCGCTAAACGCTTGCTTGCCTCGGCCCGTTCCAAATTCTCGACCATCTCGGGTAAGATATCCGGATTCTCGAGCAGATAGTGCCGCGTCATATCATTGCCGAGGCCGGAGAATGACCAAAGCGCGGCTCCGCCAAATCCGAAAACCAAAGCGATCAGCGCGGTTACCAACCAATTTTTCAGTGATGTTTCTTGCATGATGAACTGGCGCTAGCGGCGCTCTTTGAGGCGTTCAAGCTCGGCGCGCGCTTGCAGCCCGATATCTTGCGCGCGAATCCAATCGGCCGAACCTTCAGGCAGGCCTGCTTCGGCAAATTGCGCGCTGCGGATTGCGAGATCGTATCTTCGGGTCATCACTTGCTGTTCAGCGCTGGCGAGGCGCGCGCGCGGCATATCGCCTTTGGCGGCGTAGACCACGCCGAGTTGATACCAAGCGAAAGGGTTGTAGCGATCGCGGGCAACCGAGGCGCGCAGAACCCGTTCTGCTTCAACAAAATGCGCCTCGTCCTCGGTTGCAATCAAGGCATGACCAAACATCGATGCAATCAGCGGTTCGCTGCGCGTCAGCTCGGTTGCTTTGCGCAAGGGCAACAACGCCTCAACCGGCTTACCCGATTCGAGCAGGACTTGGCCTTTGAGCTCGAGGAAATAGGGGTCATTTGGATCTTGCGCGATCAACGCATCAGCCTCGGCCAATGCCTGCTCAACCAATGCGCTCTTGTGGTAGGCGTATGCGCGCGCATAGCGGGCAGGAATGTCGCCGCGTGTTTCGGGGAAGCGTTGCAGCGCGCGCGTTGGCTCGGCTTGATAGCCATAGAGCTTGGCCTTAACCCGCTCGAACCGCCTTTGCAGATCGACGTCGTCAGGTGCGTTCCAAGCGCGGTCGATGACATAGACTTCGCGCAGAGTGGAAATCCGGTCGCCTGACATCGGGTGGGTGCGGCTGAAAGCAGCATCGTCACTCTGGCTCACTCCGTAACGAAACTCGAGATTTTGCAGCTTCTTGAAAAATTCGAGCGAGCCCCTTCCAGAAACACCGGCCCGCGACAGATATTCTGCTCCCGCCGCATCGGCGGATGATTCCTGAACGCGGGAAAAGGCAAGAAATTTGCCCAGGGCTGCCTGTTGGCCTGCCGCAAGTATTCCCATCCCCGCCTCGCCGGCGCCGGCTAGAACTGCGGCTGCACCCAGCAGCATCGACAGGATAGAAATGTTGGTCGCATCGCCGATCCCCTCGCTATAACGGTTGATGTGCCCGCCGGTTATGTGGCCCAGCTCATGCGCGATGACGCCTTGCACTTCATTGGCAGTATCAGCTGCTTCGATAAGGCCGCTATGGATATAAATCGCTTGCCCACCAGCAACAAAGGCGTTGATTGAACGGTCATTGATGAGCACCAGATCGACATTTCCCGGTTCAAGCCCGGCGGCCTCGACCAGGGGTGCGGCCATATCGCGAAGCAAGGCTTCGGTTTCCGCATCGCGCAGCACCGATTGTGCGGCGACCGGCTGCGTTGCCATTGCCAGCAAAGCGACAAGAGCGATTAATCGTCCGAGGAAGGATGTCATTGAGCGCATATCGGTGTGCTAGCCGGTTTCGCCCTGAACGGGAACTGAAGCGTCGCTACCCGATACACTTGAGCTTTCGAACGGCTGCGCAGATTGTTCCTGCGACACCTCTTCGGTGAAGGTGTTGATCCGCTCGATCAATTCGCGATTGCGCCGCCATGGACTGGCGAGCGCTAAAACCGGCCCGTTATGTGCCATGTCCGGGAACATGGCGGTTTCTGCTTTGCCGCCAGCGTCGGTGATCGCTTTGGCTAGTAACGGCGCATTGCGCGGACGCACCAGCGGATCCTTCTCGCCTTGGACCAGAAGCATCGGCGGTGCGCCAGCGCGCGCCTGATTAACCGGCTGCGTGGCGAGTGGGTCGCTTGCGCCGCCAAAAGCAAGCTGCGTCGAATCGCGTGCAAAGGGGTAAAAATCGTAAGGGCCAGACATGCCGATCACACCGGCTATGTCGCTGGTATCCAACCCCTCTCGGCCCATCCATTGCCGATCGAGGCCGAGCATTACGACATTATATGCGCCTGCCGAATGTCCGGAAATAAAGATGGCTTCGGGATCGCCCCCATGGTCGCCGATATTCGCCTTGGTCCACGCGACTGCTTTTACCGTATCTTCTAACATGGCCGGAAAAGCGCCATCAGAACCCAGCCGGTATCCGGCCAGCACGACGGCATATCCTTCTGGCACCAGTCCGCGTGCGAGAAAACCGTAATCGTCAATGTCTCCGCTGCGCCAACCGCCGCCATGCACGAATAGGAATACAGGCTTGCCCGCCGCCTCGCCGACACCGCTAGCCGAGCGATAAACCGTCAACTTCTGCTTGGGATGCTCACCCAACGAATGGCTGTGCACCAGTTCCACATCGCGCGATCCTCCTATAATGCCATCGACTGTGTCGAGAAGCTTGGGACCATTGGTTCCGATCGAATAGGTAACAGTTAGCGCCAATGCGCCAATGATCAGCACTGTAAAGAGCAAAACCCATACCACGCGCCGTCTCCCTGATTTTGCCATCTATCATGCCGCCTATTCGTTTTCTTCAATCCCTTCGACGACCTGCGTGGCATCGTGATGCGATGCAAGCCCTGTTTCGAATAAGAATGCCTTCGCTGCCGCGAAATCGGGTCCGCGCCATAGTGGAACATTAGCATTTTCGATCATGGATTTGGCCGTCAGTTCGACCTCGCTCAAAGCCCCGTCAATCGTGCGAACAAATACGGTGGCAATTCGCCCTGGATAATCCTTCACGATCTGTCCGAAAGCAATCAAATCGCCCTGCGTATCGTCGCCGATCAAAACGAACTGAATTTCAGGATAAAGATCGAGAATATGGCCAATCGCATTGTGCTTGTGCGTGCCATGGCTGGATGAGCCGAATGTTTCGCTATTGAGACCCCAATCACGCATGGCAATCGGCCCAAGCGGGAGCTTGCGAGATTTCTTATAGGCGACGAGATAGGAGTAGAGGTTCCAAGGGCTGGATGAGACATAGAAAAACGGGCGGTCTGTAGGTTCTCCCGGAGAGCTTTCAAGATCCGCAGAGCCTTCATCCAACGCGCTATTGCCGCCTAGCGCGTTGTAGAAACCTACGACGCCAGGCACGGCGATCCTTTCTTCTGGCATCTGCATTAGAACGCGCTTCCAATTGCGCATCAGGGCGCGGACATTGCCCGTGATCCCCGTTTCGATGATCGTATCATCGATGTCCGATATCACGCCCAGATTGGCGGCGGCGTCGGGCGCAAGCAAGTGGGCTTCGGCGCAACTGTCCACGCCATCATAGCTCCAGGTGAAAGTTGCGCGCTCCCATCTTGCCCCTGCTGGGAGCTGCCAATCATCTAGCTCGACGTCAAAATGGACGAAGCCTTCCTTGTCACTAGCAGCGGAGAATTCCCGCGACGCGCCATTGGGTGAATTGAGACGAAGCGACACGTAAAGCCCGGCTATCTCGTGCGAAGCAAATTGCGCCAGCATTGTACAAAGCGCCCGCCATCGCCCGCCGATCGAGAAGTCATT
>Ga0316205_10005548_pt1 | contig 10395 bp, 4 predicted proteins | sample 3monthpyrite_MG_FD_204941 | JGI IMG/M metagenome (GOLD analysis project Ga0316205, IMG submission 204941) | Microbial mat bacterial communities from mineral coupon in-situ incubated in ocean water Damariscotta River, Maine, United States -... | ecosystem: Environmental > Aquatic > Marine >...
TGGCGGCGACTAAACTTCAATGGCAAATACTCAGTGGACAATCTCATCAGATCCGGATCGTCCATTTCTAAAATACCTAAATCGAGATCTTGCTTTAAAAACGTTTCAGGCAACGAAGTCAAGAAGTTTTGATTTCGTTTGAACACTTCCGCGTTAGCCGTCTCTAAGTAGGTGCTAAAGTCAGCAAAATCTATTTTATAACCATCATCAAATATTCCACCTCTCATAATATTAAAGAGAACATTTGAGTAATGGCGGGCGTCTTTCAATTCATCAGCAGTATGTTGAAATCCATCAGACGCAGCAATTAATTGCTTTAATTTATCTGTTCCTAACTCTACATCCGCTCCTAATTCAGATTGTAGATTTGAATTTTCTTTTATTGATTTATTGAGGCTGATAACTTGAGCATGATCCAAGTTTACATTTGCTACAATCGCCCATTCAGCTGTGGCAGCAGGTGTCAGATAAATATATGTTGTGGCAAAATATGCACCTTTCTCGCCTTTCACGTCTAATTCTTCGTTCACTTTCTCACCTGATCGAAATTGATCTAACTGTAATGATGAGAGTAAATATGTGGCGTTATCCAGACCAAATGACCAAGCAACATTTGCTTTTAAAGCTTCACTCGGCTCGGCTTTATCAACGGGAATAGCACTTAGTGCATAGATACCAAGTCCTGTTTCTTTAACAATTTCACTTCGCTTATAGGCATCAAGCAAGTTACTTGATCTGGATTGCAAATCACTGTTTACACCGGCAGGTAATATGTTTTGGATACCATCTAAAACACTAAGTTTAAGGGCTGTATCCGACTTGTTTATTAAACGAGAACGTTTAACAAAACCAAAAACATCACTCGAACTCCATTCATATTGAAAAGTGACACCTAAATCAATATTTATCTCTTCGAATAAAATCTTATTTCCATAGAGATTTTTATAGAGATTTCTTTTGATGTTGTATTTTACTGCATCCTGATTACAAAATGGTTCCCAAACCTCTGTTGATAAGCTATTTAATACCTGGATAATTGTTTTGCTTCCGGTAGTATGCGCTAGTTCATTGATTTTGTCGTCGGTGTAATAAGGGAAAAGAGAGAATTCAGCATTTTTTCTCCCGGCTGAAACTCCACCGTTACTTGATATAAACATCCAATGGTTAGAGTCGCTTACTACACTCATAAAAAAAGGACGGATCGAATCGAAATCAGAAATCTGAAAGAATGTTTCGCCATTTATATTTACAGACTTCAATTGATTGTCGTCCATTTCTTGATTTAAGTTGGCTTGAAGTTTTGAATTGTTACGCACAGATAAACATTTGTAATTGTTGAATAAATCAACCGAGCTTTTGATTAGCTTTTAAATCGAAAACCCGGATAATGGTCGAAATTTTTTCGGTAAATTAATCTACTAATCTAAACTGTAAACTCTAACATAATCCACATACATAGTTTGTGGAAAGGGAGTGGTGTTATCAGGATTTCCGGCAAACCACCCTCCTGTCGCTACATTTAAAATTATATAAAACTGATTGTCGTTAAACACCCATTCGCCAGTTGCATCATTTGGAGTAACTCGGTTGTAAAGTGTTTCATCTACATAAAAATCTATGAAGTCGGGTCCCCATTCTACAGCAAATACATGAAATTCAGTATCAAATCTACCGCCTGAGAGTACGTATTTATCGGTAACCGCTTGTCCACCGGAATACCCCGGACCATGGATACTGCCATGAACAATGTTGGGCTCTTGTCCACGATACTCCATGATATCAATTTCACCAATTTGCGGCCAATTTACGGTACCGTCTGCATCGTTCCCCAGTAACCAAAAAGCCGGCCATATTCCCTGGCCAAATGGTAGCTGAATTCTTGCCTCAAATCTGCCAAAAGTTTGCTCAAAAATACCTCGTGTTAAAATTTTTGAAGAAGTATAACTTGATCCTTCAAAAGATTCCGCGCGAGCGGTTATTTCAAGCATTCCATTTTCAACTTTTATGTTTTCGGGACGATCCGTGTAATACTGAAGTTCATTATTACCCCAACCGGGCTGCCCAAAAATTTCGGCTCCGGTTCCAATATCATAGCTCCATTTAGAACCATCAACAGCGCCATCAACATTGAATTCGTCTTGCCAAATGATATTTTTGAAAGTATTCTCCGGTTCTGTAACTGAATTGTCTTTGCATGCAGGTGCTAAAAGCAGCAGCGTAATTAGTAAGCAAAAATTTAGAATGTATGTAGGCATTGTCGATGTTTTTACAAAGAATCGTTGATCTTTATTGTTGAGCTATGTTATCTAGATAAAACGTACCGGTTGTTGTGCCCGGACCATCAATGAAAATGGTAATTCTAGGGAAAGAAGCACTTGAGCTAAAAGTAAATGAAAGTTCTTCCCAACCCGAACCACCATGTGTTTGAGTTACTTCTACAAATGCGCCACCATCTATTTCTACCTTTAACAGAACTGGTAATGAGGATGTTGAGTAAACATCCAAAGTAATGGTAGAACCGTCGTTAAAATCTAAGTTTGTCGCAAGATCAAAATAAATACCTTCCCAGTTTGTACCTGAATTTATAACAGATGCCACCTTAGAAGCCGTGTTATTAGAACCGGACAATTCCGGGTTAGTTATAACATCGTAAGCGGTGCCATTAAAAGTAGTTGCTGAGTAACTAACTGTGGCGTCATCAAAAGTAATTGGGAGAACCGGAGCTGTTAATTCTACAATATCTGAACCATCATTGTAATAGTATATATTATCTACATAAATATCGGATATGGTCTCGTCGGATATGAAGAAGATTAGTCCTAGTTTACTACGGTCTGTTAAAGCAAAATCAGATAAAGGTACATCAAAACTAACCCACTGTCCTTCTTGAAGGTCGTTTGAACTAAATGTAACCGCACCTGAAATTTCATTTCCTCCAACTTCATTAATTAGTTGTAATCGGATGAAATCTCCTGCCTGAATTGCTTCATTCACATAAATATCTACATGGATATGCGACATTGTTGAAGCATCAACAGAAGCAACTTCATTGAATGTACCAATGCCTACAAAATTAAGTGCTGTGTAGTTGATAACACCATCATTGGTATTACTTTCTATTAGGAAATCCGCTCCTCTAGGACCGCCATCAAAACCCGTTCCGCCTTGGGTAGTTTGCCCATCGGGTGTAAAAAAACCGTTGTAATAGTCTACATCAACATTAGTGTAAGCATCACTAAAAATTGAAATTACACTATCAGCATCAAATGCTGGAGTAGGAGCAGGAGTAATATTTACTGTTGGTGGACCTCCTACAATTTCAGAACCATCCGTATAGTAATAAATATTATCTACATAGATGTCAGAAATGGTCTCATCAGAAACAAAGAAGATTAGTCCAAGTGCTGATCGATCAACTAATCCAAAATCAGCTAATGGTATATCTAAACTCACCCATTCATTTTCTTTCAATGTATTTGAATCGATGGTAACAGAACCGGATGACTCACCATTTCCAACTGAGTTTAATAATTGTAGAGTGATAAAATCTCCGGCATCAACAGCTTCTTGAACATTAATATCAACGTGGAAATGAGTCATTTCTGAAGCATTTACAGGTGATACATTTAGGAACGTACCAATGCCAACGAAGTTTAGGTCTGTGTAATTGATGATACCATCACCGTTAACTACAATATCCGCTCCGGCAGGTCCACCTTCAAAACCGGTACCGCCTTGAGTTGTTTGACCATCAGGTGTAAAGAAACCGTTGTAATAATCCACAGGAACGTTAGTATATGCATCAGAAAAGATTGAAATAACACTATCAGGATTAACGGTAGGAACAGGAGCTGTTTCAAAAGCAGCACCTACAATTACCTCTAGTGAGCCCATAGCAGTTATACCATCGAGGGTTGCAGTAATTGTAGCCATTCCTTCACCAACCATTTTTACAACACCAAATTGATCTACGGTTGCAGTACCCGGATTTGATGAAACAAAGTCGAAATAGCTTGCAGCTATAGATAATGTAACATCTCGGCTCGTTGAGCTTTCATCAGGTAGTTCTATAATAGTATTTAGTGTATTAGAAAAACCTGTAATTGTTGTACTTAGGTTAACAGAACTACGAATTTGCTGATCAATGCCATTGTTAATGATTGGGCGTGGTTGTGCAATATTACCCAGTGTTTCGAATTGAAGTTCATCAATCCAAAAACTGTAACCTTCGCCATCTTCTGGATTTTCAGCGAACCAAAATAAGCCGCTTTCTGCCGTAAGTTTCGAAGCATTTGGTATTGGAATCACAAATTTCTGCCAGTATGTTGATAATTTTAAGCTATCTAAGCGAACCTCGAAATAGGAATTGTCCTTACCTTGGCCAAATCCAAGTTGATTAATAGTTCCTGCTTTAGTGCCACGTGCGTAGAAAGTTAATGCATCGTATTCACTAAGATCTCGACCACCGTTTAAGTCGATAAAAGAAGCGCCGGCATATACCCCGGATGGATCTTCGGGATTAGGTACATCAATTCTCATTGATGCCCCGGAACCATCAAAAGTTACATCTTCATCCACTTGAAAAGCATCAAGTTTTGCAAAGCCGTCATTGTATGGGAAATATTCTAAACCGACACTAAATCCATCAACAAATACTTGTGGATTATTTGTTAAAGTTGGTTCGCTTAAACCGTCCACAGATCGTTCACATCCGGCCACTAGAATAAGTGAAAGCAAACTGGCAGATAGAATCCGATTCATAATGTTTAAATTATATTTTTTCATTTACTTGTCTCTTTTAATTTCTAATGTCTATTTGGATATATGTTCTTATTTCCCACTCCGTTCCATCACCTAAGGCAGCTGCTTCTGGCAGCACAGTAATTTGACCGGTTGCCGGATCTGTTGTAGCTAGAGAATATCGAGGTGAATATTTATTTAAAGTTCGATACGTACCACGAATTCCCAATCGCGTTGTGGGCAAATCAAACCAATCCGGCTTACCTAATGTTGTGGAGAAATCAGCCATTATTTGAATAGGATACGTTTGATTAAAATCACGGTTGTAATCGAATGGACCAAAATCGTTGACTTTAAAAAATGAGTTCAATTTTACATTTTTGTAAATCAATCGAAGATCAGTTCCGAATCTGGAAATTTTTCGATCATCGTTACCATTCGCTTGTGCATCACCACCGTAAATGTTGGCAACAAAACCAAAATCGCGGCTAAGTTTTGATACTACACGAGCGTTAACTTCCAAGAGGTCTTCGGCAGGAACCGAGCCATCGAATGCAAATGTAGTTCTTCCATCAGGGAAGATCCCAATTGAGGCATCCATAATAGTTGGCAGAATGCGATAAACAACGCCTAAACTAATGGCTAAACGAGCATCTTCCGATCGGTCGCTATCCCAATTGTACATCCATGTGCCCGGTGTCGGATCCCATGTTAAAACCAATTCACCTGCTATCTGTTCACGATTTGATCTTACTGCAAATGGATCGTCAATCACGTTACGTGGTCTTGCACCACCCGTTAAACCAGATGGTATTGGCCCTTCGATTGGTTGTTGCCATAAGAAATTAGGCGCAATTTGCAGGTTGCCGATTGTATAAGTAAAGCCGGATAAGAAATTGTATTGATTTCCACTTCCACTGTCTTTCAGTCTCCAACCGGTATAAGTGATTGTTTGATCATAACCACCATTAGCCACTAATCCCATCGCAGCACCCTGAGCATACCAATTAAACAAACCGGAGGCATACGTTAATTTCATTTTGCCACCCCAATTATCACTTCCATTAATTTCATCAACATAAACAGAGGTTGAACCGTCTGAATTTTCTCTTGCAAGTTGAAACTCTCTGCCATTTAGCGGTTCACCTGCCCATAGACCTCCAAATTGAACGCCAAGATTACCAAATTCTTTTTCAGCATATAAACTAACTCTTCTGGTTTTAGGCTGTGGAATAGCAAATGAACTCTGAGCATTACCTTGTTGGTCAATATCTTCATGATAAATTCCGGTAATATCAAAACCCTTAATAGTACGATCATATTTTAGAAGAATAGCCGGATTTGCTCCCCACCATAATTCAGGTCCGAATGCTGCAGTCCAATTACTAAATTGTTTCCGTCCAGCAATTTCAAATCCAAAAGGTGCAGTACCGTTATAGATATTAATGTTTGGTCCGTAATTTGCTTCCGGGTAAAGACCGAAAAAATCGCCTTCATAACCCCAGTGATAATGACCGGTTCGGTAGAAACCCTCTAAAACGAAGTATTTATTAGTCCAAGTGTATTCCGCACTATAGATAGCCACTCTGTTTGCAGAATTAAGAGTCACATCTTCGTTTTGGCCTTCAAGAGCTAGTGGTCTGCCACGATTCTCGTAGAAGATTTCATCAATTGGATTACTTGGTACAGAACCCAATATGTTTGCAACGATGTTACCTCTGATATTTGGCGCCGGGTTAGCTTCTACACCAATATAAAATGACTCAAAATTATCAAACCCAAGTTCGTTTGGATAGACGTTGGCATTAGCATCAGCTTCAGCCGGTGTTGTAATTCGTTTACCCCCCGTATTGTACGTTCTAAAATCAGCCGTAAACTGGCTCAATTTAATAATATCAGCAGACGCTCCAGAAAGTGCCGCTTTATCTCCGCGAGCTTTAAGTGCAGCACCTTCAATACTAATCGCATCGAAATACTGATTCAAGTCAAACAGCGTAATGTCATCCGAATACACATCAAGCGCATGTGCCTCTTGCAGTACATAATACGCAGCACGAGGGAATAACTCGTAATACCCTAAGGGGTCAGTTGGCCCTTTTGCTGTTATACCAAACCACTCTTCATTCATGTTATTCTCACCTTCCGCCATATCATACTGATATCCACCATTTGCCCACGATGCATTGATATCATGGATATCTAGATTATCAACCTGACCATATTTCCACCAACCATCACTGAATTGAAAAGTAAAACCACCTATGGAATTATTGGCTTTACCAAAACCGGCAGCATTTTCGTAAATCTCTTTCCAGTTTCCTTTTTGATAGAAAGCTTGCGCTGATTGAGCTTCTGTAAGTGTTCTGGCATTAAAGGCATCAGAACCAAACTCAGTAAGAAGTACGGGTTTGTCATATTCTGCAGCAACTCGGTCATATAAATCTGTAAAAGATATTCCTCTATATGTATTAGTGCCAAAAATGTCTAAATCAGGAGCTTCTTCTACGATTAGCTCCATAAATAATAAATCGCCGTTTGCGATAGCAACAGGATGATTCGTACTGATTTTCTTCATTTCCAGCGTGGCCTCATTGAACAATTTGTACATGTGGCGAGCTCTGATAGTCGATTTTCTGTTCTCAATGGGAATATCTTCCGTTTCAGCTCCACCCCAGAAAAGACCGTAATTATTTTCGTTACCTAATAAGTAAAGTAATAAACCTGGTGTGTTTTTATACGTCTCCACCATTTCAGTGGTCTCTTTTATTAAAAGCTTTTTAACTCTTTCGTCCGAATATTCTGTATTAGCTACCCATGCACCATCTAAGGTTAAACCATATCTACCAAATGAGTGATTCAGCATAGTATAAATGCCATAATTTTCAAAGATATAAGTGACCCATTCCGGTTGAATCCCGGTATAAACTCGAATTGCGTTTACTCCCATATTTTGGAGTAAACCCATTTCATAATCCAGGGCATTCTTGATGAATTCGGGCGATTGGTTCCACAAGCTATACGAGTAATTAGTACCTCTTGGGAAATAATCCCAGTTCATGCCATTAATCATTAGAGGTTCACCGTCTACTAGAATCATCCATCCTTCTTGAGACTTCTCTACTGCAACTTTTTGCTGAGCTTGACTGCTAATAGTGAGGGCCAGAAGAATGATTATTAACGAAGTAATTTTTTTCATGTTCGGTTGGTTATTTCGTTCGTTTACATACAACATTTAAATAAAATCTTTAGCAACTTGTAGCTAGATTTTCGGCTCAGGATATATGTGCAAGTGTACAAATTCAAGATATATATTGTATATACTTCGGACTTAAAAACCGCTTTTCTTCTATGTAATGCGGCATTGAAGAGCATTGGAGCCTTCTTTAATTATTATATTTCAGATAATTCCTTAAGCAAATAAATTCACATTGTATATACTTTTTATAGATAAAAAGAGCTTCGAGCATTCAAATGTTTGAAATTTTATCCTAAAATATTAGGGAATTTTTCCCATTTTCTCTCACTTCATTCTTCCCAACTCTTCCCTCAAATCTGTTAGCTTAAAAGTTTAAAAAACTTGCTCAGTTTTTATGATTACAACAATGTTGCCCTCTTGAGAAATGGTTTTTTACATGATGTAAATAGCAAAAGCGCAGCAAGGCTAAAAATTCAGGAATAGCTTGTATTTATCCATCTAATTTTCACATTGAATCAATTTATTTAGGTAATTAAATATTCCGAAGAAAGAGATGAAAATTCGCCACAAAAAAATTAGTGATCTGATCGTACAAATTGATCAGGTAATTCTGAACCTTGAAAAAGCCGAAAAAGAAAACAGGTCTCAAATCGGGCACGTCCATTCACTTTTTAAAGAAGGAGCCAGAAACTTAATTCATTATCGTTCATTCCGATCCACTGACTTATCTCGACTTCAAAAACAATTACAGAATGTAGGTTTATCACTCCTAGGAAATTCGGAATCTCACGTTTTAACCAGCTTGATGAATTGCCGACACATTTTAAAATCTCTATTACTAGAAGATGATGGAAATATTAGCCATAAAGGAATTTCCATTAAAAAATCAGAGAAATTGCAGAAAAAACATGCAAAAGATCTTTTTGGCTATCGTTCTAAAGGCAGACGAGTTCGAATTATGGTCACTTTGCCGACAGAAGCCGCTTATGATTATCAATTAGTGCATGATCTTGTGGCATTGGGAATGAATTCGGCGCGTATTAACTGTGCGCATGATACTCCGGAAGTGTGGAGTTTGATGATACAAAATCTGAACAAAGCTAAACTTACTCTAAATAAGAAATGTAAAGTGTTTATGGATCTTGCCGGTCCTAAGATCAGAACCGGATCGATCGATCAAGAGCCTAAAGTTCGAAAGTTTAAACCTTACAGAAATAAAATTGGGGAAGTACTTAAGCCAGCTGACATTCATTTGGTTACTAAATTAGATCAGGAAGCTAACAATGAACTTCAAGTTGATGCTGATTGGCTAAGATCATTGAGTGATGGAGATACTATTACATTCAAAGATGCTCGAAAAAAAAGCAGGAGTTTATTTGTTCAATCCGTACACGAAGATCGAGTTATAACAACCTGCCGGAAAACCTCATACATCAAAACCGGCACTGTACTGACTTCATTATCAACACTACAGGAGTGCCCCGTCTTACAAGTCCCCGTTAAAAACAATGCTATCCTACTCCGAGAAGGAGATCAGCTGCGATTGTTAAAGGATCAAATTCCCGGTCGACCTGCCGTAATTAATAAAAACGGCGATATAATCACCAGTGCATATATATCCTCTACTTCATCCGAAATATTTGACGCAGTAAAAATTGGAGAACGTATTCTTTTTGATGATGGAAAAATAGGCGGAGTAGTTACTCAAGCTTGCGAAACCGAAATTATGGTCGAGATTATTCAAGCTAATTTGGGTGAATCAAAATTAAAGGCGGATAAAGGAATTAACCTACCTGATTCTGAACTGAATATGAACGGATTGACATTAAAGGATAAGCTAGATTTAAACTTTGTAGTTAGGCATGCAGATGGAGTAAATGTCTCATTTATAAACTCCGCTAAAGATGTATCTGAACTTTATTCAGAATTAGAGAGACTTGGTGCAAAAGAAGAGTTAGGAGTAGTTCTAAAAATTGAGAATCGTACAGCCTATGATAATCTTATTGAAATTCTATTAACCGGTATGCAACGATACCCAATCGGTGTGATGATTGCCAGAGGCGATTTGGCCATTGAGGCAGGTTGGGGGAACTTGCCAAGAATCCAGAATGAAATTTTAAGAATCTGTGATTCGGCTTATGTTTCAACTATTTGGGCCACTCAAGTCCTCGAAAGTCTTGCGAAAAAAGGTATTCCATCAAGATCGGAATTAACAGATGTAGCAAGCAGCCTTAAAGCGGATTGTGTGATGCTAAACAAAGGAACGTACATATTGAATGCGCTAACTCTATTACATAACATCCTATCAAACATGAATACATACAGAGATAAAGATGTGAGGATGTTTGAGGCTATTGAACCCGTTTAGCATCACCAAGAGTGTAAATTAAACTCTGTCTGATTCGGGTTAGAACTATTCGAGCTTGAGCCAGGCATCACTTTCCCAAAGGGGAAATAGC
>Ga0316205_10005549_pt1 | contig 10395 bp, 8 predicted proteins | sample 3monthpyrite_MG_FD_204941 | JGI IMG/M metagenome (GOLD analysis project Ga0316205, IMG submission 204941) | Microbial mat bacterial communities from mineral coupon in-situ incubated in ocean water Damariscotta River, Maine, United States -... | ecosystem: Environmental > Aquatic > Marine >...
ATGCATCCCCTGCCATCCAACTGCTTGTGCTTGCTGCTCGAGGCGCTCACGTACCTGTTGATCGGCTGCTGGCAAATCAGACAATCCATAAAACAGAGCGCGATAATACATCATGGTACCGCCAACAAGTAATGGCACCTTGCCTTGCGCTGTGATCTCATCCATAGCTTTACGCGCATCCGTACAAAAACTGGCAACAGAGTAGGATTCAGTCGGATCAATAATATCGATAAGACGGTGAGGAGCTATACGTAATAACTCTGCATCCGGTTTGGCAGTACCAATATCCATACCACGGTAAATCAATGCCGAATCAACACTGATAATTTCACATGGATATTGCTGCACCAGATGTACTGCCAAGTCAGTTTTACCAGCAGCAGTTGGCCCCATCAAAAAAATTGCAGGTGGCTTAATATCCTTCATTGGCTATCTTCCACGCATGAACAATCGATCCAGTTCCTGCATACTCATTTGACGCCAGGTGGGGCGACCATGATTGCATTGACCACTACGCTCGGTGCGTTCCATGTCACGTAACAACGCATTCATTTCAGGAATAGTCAATTGTCGATTGGCCCGGACCGAACCATGACAAGCCATGGACGATAGCACTTCGTTATATTCATCGCGTAAACGTTCGCTACTACCATAGGTAACCAGGTCGGATAATACATCACGAACAAGGGCCGCTATATCAGCTTTGCGCAGCAAGTCCGGTACTTCTCTGACCGTCAGTGACTCCAGACCAGAACGATCAATAACAAAACCTAATTCTGTAAAAACAGACGTGCTGCTCTCAGCCAGATCAGCTTCACGCTGACTAACAGCAACAGACACTGGAACCAAAACGGGTTGTGAATATATGCCATCTCCTTGCATTGAGGTTTTCAAACTCTCATAAGTAATACGCTCATGTGCTGCATGCATATCGACAATCACCATACCTTCCTGGTTTTGCGCGAGTATATATACACCATGCAATTGCGCCAATGCAAAACCCAGAGGGGGTATATCATTGCTGTTTTGGTCTGGTATTACCTGTGGTTTTTGCGCATATTCGTTAGCGCCTGATTTAACAAAACCGGTATATGCCTGAACTTGCTCTGCTACTGGCAACCCCATACTCTGTTGCTGCGAGGGACCCTGGTAGCCTGATGAGGCATCTGTCATTACCGCATCTTGAGGCGCTGTTATTAATGATTCCGCCTGATCACCTGGACGTACATCTGCCAAAAGTTTTTTCAATGTTTGGCTAATAAAACCATGCACCGATCTACTTTCGCGAAAACGTACTTCAAACTTTGCCGGATGCGCGTTCACATCAACCATGACCGGATCCAGCTGCAGAAACAAGACATAGGCCGGTTGCCTCTGATGATGCAAAACATCCTGATAGGCCAACTTGACTGCATGCATCAATAACTTATCTCGAACCATGCGCCCATTAACAAAAAAATGTTGAAGATCAGCCTGACTTCGAGAAAAAGCCGGTACTGCCACCCATCCCGACAACCTCAATCCAGATGCCTGATGATCCAGGTATAAAATATGCTCAACAAATGATGCTCCGCATAATTGCTGTAAACGTCGCTCTTGTTGTTCACGCGTTACTGCCTTAACCAGGTTATAAATAACCTTCTGGTTATGCGTCAGGTTTATCTCAATTTCGGGATGACTTAGCGCAATGCGTCTGACAATTTTATCCAGATGACTGAACTCGGTTTTTTCAGTCTTTAAAAATTTTCTGCGTGCCGGTGTATTATAAAATATATCCCGGACTTCTACTGTTGTACCTGGCGGATGTGCTGCCGGTTTTAATTCTGCATCCTGACCGTAACCTAACTCCCATGCGCTATCCTGATCGTGCGGACGGGAAACAAATTGCAGTCGTGATACCGAGCCAATACTAGGTAAGGCCTCTCCCCTGAAACCTAAACTATTAACACGTTCAAGGTCTTCAAGACTGTGAATTTTACTGGTAGCATGTCGTTGCAACGCGATAGCCATTTCATCACTATGGACACCTTTACCGTTGTCCCTGATCCTGATTAAATCACGACCACCCTGAACTACATCTATATCAATACGAGTAGCACCTGCATCAATACTGTTTTCAAGTAATTCCTTGATCACAGAAGCCGGGCGCTCTATCACTTCGCCCGCAGCAATCTGGTTTATTAGATGAGATGGTAATTTTTGAATAGTCATAATTTTATAAATAAAAAAAGCCTGTATGCCATTACAAACATACAGGCTGATCGATATAGTTAAGTTAAGTTAAGTAACGGTTAAAAATCACTATCACTTTCTTCAGCATCAGACGAACTACTATCATCTGAACTGGAATCAAAGAAGCCTGAGCTACTTGCTTTCCAATTCGATGCGAACTGTAATGATTCTGGCGCACGATTTGAAATGACTTTATCTCCAGGCTTGATCTTGCCATTAACCTTGCCTACAGCGCGCGCAATAGAAAACTTATCCTTTACCGTGGTGACCTGCACCTGGCCAATCTCTGTATCATCACCACCCAGATCAAGACCTGTTTCCGGGTCAATCAATGAATCGCCTTTGGACATCAACGATAAACGATCACCACTTTGCACACGGCCTTTACCCATGTTCAGGTAGATTTTTCCTTTTGCAGCTTTAATAACTGAGCCGCTGGCAGGTTTCGAGCCAATCTGTTTGACCAACTCATAAACACCTATATTGATTGCCGCAATAACAGCCTGACCAATCGGCGTTTTGGAATAAGAACTCATGAAACCACCCAGAGCACCACTACCGCCAAAACCTATACCACCAAAACCAAGATTTGATTCACTCAAGACCGCACTGACTTGTTTGGAGAAAATAATTTCACTGCTTTCTGCATCAATCAATCTGAAAGTCATGTTAACCATGGATTTTTTGCTGCCAATTTTAAGGCCCCCCAAAAATCCGCCAGTAATACCACCAAGACCTATATTGCTACCTTCAAAATTGGGCTCATATTGATTAACTACTGCTTGAATAAGATATTGTGCTCCGAGAATTTTACCTACCCTGGCAGCCGATGGTTTACTAATACGTCCGGAAGCACCCAGGTCTTGTTCTTTTATCAGCTTATTTAAAGTAGTACGTTCGAGGATACGAAAACGTCCGGTCCGATGCATGATATCGGTAACAATAGAATCAATACCATCTACAGGAACTCCGTTACCGCCCGTTTTATAGGTTGCATTGCCACCATAACCGGTAACGCTTACAGATGAAGTTTTTGAGTCATTCTGAACACCCATGACACCAACGCGAGATTTACTACCGCTATATTTACCCCATTTAACATTAACCAGTTCCTTGGCATCAATCGAATCAATGGTTTCAGGTAATGGCTTTTCCTTTTTATCGACAATGGCATAAGCAACATAATCAGCCGACACTGAAACGGGCAAAAGCAATGCTGCGCAACCCAATATTAATAACTTCCCTACAAATCCCTTCATTTCTATACTCTCCCCAAATTTTATATTTCAAATTTTCAGTAAAATATACACTTGTCGACCATAGCAACGCAAGCACTGAGGTCACATAACGCGAAGTATAAAGCTTGATTTTTCAGAATTGAGGAGAACATCTAACGCATTGATTTACAGCAATATGTTGAATTCAAGTCAGCCGCCGGGGATTGCCAGCACATCACCCACTTTTATATTGTTACTGCTTAGGGAATTATGTTTACGTAGAGCCTGCGCACTAACCTGGTATTTATTGGCGATAGCGCCAAGATTTTCCCCTTTGGAAATTACATGCTGACGTTGCGCCAACAATGTTCCAGGGATGCTGTTATGAACAAAATAACGATTGATGCCACGTAGTATAGATTTGGCCATACGTGTCTGATGGCGTGAATCCAGTAGTTTCTTCTCTTCCTTGGGATTAGAGATAAACGCTGTCTCAACCAGAATTGATGGTGTATCCGGAGCTTTCAACACAACGAAACCGGCTTGACCCACTTTGCGTTTATGTACTCTACCAATGCCTCGTAACTCTGATAACACGTAGTCACCTAGTTCAAGACTGGCTTCAACCTTTCCGTTCATGGATAAGTCCAGCAGTACTGAGGTTAACAAATCATCCTTATCTTCAAGGCTTACACCACCTATATAGTCTGATGAATTTTCACTTTCTGCCAACCACCTGGCCGCTTCCGTAGTAGCCCCGTGCTGAGATAATGCATAAACTGAAGCGCCACGTGCGCGCTTATCCTTGAATGCATCCGCATGAATTGATATGTACATATCAGCCTTGTTTTTACGTGCAATTTCAACACGCTTACGTAAACCGATGTAATAATCACCTGTTCGAATCATGACCGGACGCATGCCACGCTGTGCTGTAATTAATCGCTCCAGACGTCGCGCAATGGCCATAACAACATCTTTTTCTTTAGTACCTCGATAGCCGGATGCACCTGGATCTTCACCACCATGGCCCGCATCAATAGCAATAATCAGGTCTCTACGTTGATTCTTGTTAGTCGTTTTGACTGTCTTGATTACTTTGGCCTTGCTCTTGTTTTCCAGGTCCAGCACCAGTCGATGACCATAGTTCTGGTGAGGCTTGAGCAAAAAGCTTTTCATTTTTACATCATGTTTTAAATCAAGGACGATGCGCACATCGGTTTTTTTGCGAGTAGCCGTTCGTATTGCTTTAACCACACCTTTGGAATGACTCATGCTCTTCATTAACTTACCAACGCTGGCATTACTAACGTCAATAACGATGCGGCCAGGATTTTTCAGGGTAAACAGAGAGTGTTCTACCGGCGCGCTGATATCAAAGACAACACGAGTATTATCAGGACCTGCCCACAGGCGAGCATCCTTGAGGACGGCTTCTTTGGCTAATGCTGGAACTGCTAGCAGCAGCGCCATTAGTAAAGCCAATATCGATGTAAGGTTTAACTTCATGGATCACCATAAAGATTTATTGTTTTAATACCTCTGATTTTAGATCCATGAAATATAAAAGTCAATATAATCCGTTAGATAGAAAGCTTACTTAAATCATTTATTATAAATCTGCTTTAATTCATTGATGATAGCGATAGAAGATGCTGCAACGGCTTCAATTTTGACCTGCCTACCACTGTCCATATGCTCGATTTCGACCTTGATAACGGGCTCAGGTAATACTCCAGCCCCTTTTTCAGGCCATTCAACCAGGGTTATTGCATTATCATCAAAAAGGTCTCTTATTCCAATAAATTCAAGTTCTTGTGGGTCTTCCAGTCGGTACAAATCCAGGTGAAAAAAAGTTTTTCCCAAGACCTCATAGGGCTCCATCAAAGTATAAGTCGGACTTTTAACATGACCCTGATAGCCGCATGCTTTAATAAAACCACGGATCATGGTCGATTTTCCGGCACCTAAATCACCATAAAAACAGATCAGGCCGTGATGGCCATTAAAACACTTAGCCAGATCAGCGCCCAGCTGCAGCATTTTTTTTTCATCTTCTATAGTGGCGGACCAGTAATTCATTATGTGGATACTCAATTAAGGGTTAACCCATTGCCTGATCGCCGGCAATAGATCAGTTGCCAACAATCCGCGCTGGCCATCGATACTGGCACTATCAGCAGCATTGGCATGAATATAGACACCTAGCCTTGCAGACTCTGCCAGTGACAAGCCTTGGCCTACCAGAGCAGCTATTATGCCGGTAAGAACATCACCCATGCCGGCGCTGGCCATACCAGGATTGCCCTGGCGACATAACCAGGTCTTGTCATCACCACTCTCACTAATCAGGGTGCCATTACCTTTAAGAACTACAACTCCACCATATTGACTGGCCATATCAGCCACAGCTGTAAAACGATCAGATTGAACGTCTGCGGTTGAACACTGTAATAAACGCGCAGCCTCTGCAGGATGCGGAGTCAGTATCCATCTATTATGCTGAAGCAATTTAATCGCCAACAAATTAAGGCCGTCAGCATCTATAACCTGCGGTAACCCTGAGCCCAGCACTTGATCAAGCACCATATTTGCCCATGCATCCTGTCCAAGACCCGGACCTATGGCTATTACATCGGCGCGTTGTATTAGTGGTTGTAAAGCCTCGATGCTTTCAACTGCATGTGCCATCAATCCAGGACAAGCCGTTGTAATTTGTAGCGCATGAGCCCGGCGTGTAGCAATGCTCACTAAACCCGCACCCGTGCGTGCTGCTGCAAGTGCAGCCATTTGAATAGCACCTGCCATGCCGGTATTACCGCCTACCAACAGCACATGCCCACAATCACCTTTATGACAATCCGCTGTTCTGGGCGTTAATAATTGTTGTCGCTCGGCGTCATCAATAATACTGGTCGCCGGGGTAATCTGATCATAAACACCAGGCGGTACATCCAGATCATTAAACAATACTTTGCCACTGATCCCGGTTCCTGAAGCTGTGAACAAGCCACGCTTCAAGCCTATGAAACTAATAGTGACATCTGCTGTGACTGCGACCCCCATCACTTGACCAGTATCAGCATTTAAGCCTGAAGCTATATCAATCGCCAGCACCGGACGATGTGCTGCATTGATACGGGAAATCAGCTGCGCCCAATCACCACTAACAGGACGCTGTAAACCTGTGCCCAACAACGCATCGACGATAACATCTACATCAAACAGATCATCATTAATCCGGGACAGCGACCATCCCTTACCACCGGCCTGCAGCCAATGCTGATGCGCTCGTGCGGCATCATCTTTAAGGTTTTTGATATCGGCTGCATCAATCAGATTAACCTTGATGCCTGCCTGCAATGCCAAAGATGCGAGCAAGTATCCGTCTCCACCATTATTTCCGCTGCCACATACCAGCAAAATTTTATTAGCATGCGCCCATTGACGCTTTAAAACCTCAAATGCGGCATGTGCTGCCCGCATCATCAGTTCAAAACCCTCAATACCATGCTCTTCAATAGCAAGGCGATCAAGTTCACGCACTTGAGCGGCCATATACAAACGGTTTTGTGGACGAGTTAATGACATGATGCGAGTATACTCCAGAATGAATGCCAACAAACAGCCAATACATGAACACAGCTAACACCGACAAACTTGCCGACGACATCAAGCAATGGGGGCGTGAACTCGGCTTCCAGCAAGTTGGGATCAGCGACATTGAGCTTGGGCAACATGAGCAATATTTACAGCAATGGTTACAAGATGGCCTGCATGGCAATATGGACTATATGCACAAACATGGCAGTAAACGCAGCCACCCCGAACAACTGGTGCCAGGCACTATTCGCGTCATCAGTGTACGCATGGATTACTGGCCCGAGCAGGCCTGCGATGCACAGGAGATATTGGACAATCCGATACAAGCCTACATTTCACGCTATGCCCTGGGCCGTGACTATCACAAACTGATTCGTACACGACTGCAAAAATTATCCGATAAAATCGAAATGGCTATTGGCGAATTTGGCTACCGCGTCTTTACTGATAGTGCACCGGTGCTGGAAAAAGCACTGGCTGAGAAAGCCGGACTTGGCTGGATCGGCAAGCATACCAATCTCATTAACGAAAAAGCCGGGTCGTGGTTTTTTCTGGGAGAAATATTTACCGACCTGCCTCTGCCAGTAGACACTAAAACAGACAATCATTGCGGAACATGCTCATCCTGCATTGATGTCTGCCCAACTCAGGCCATCATTGCGCCTTATAAACTGGATGCGCGACGCTGTATTTCCTATCTCACCATAGAGTTACGTGAATCTATTCCGGAAGAACTACGTCCAATGATAGGCAATCGTATTTATGGGTGCGACGATTGCCAAATGGTTTGCCCATGGAATCGATTCTCAGAGCCTACAGATGAGCAGGATTTTTCACCCCGTCAGCAACTGGATAGTAGCGAGCTGGTGACATTGTTTTCATGGAATGAAGAGACTTTTTTAAAGCACACCGAAGGATCGGCAATCAGGCGTATCGGTTATGAATGCTGGATGCGGAATATTGCGGTGGCATTAGGGAATTGCGAGAGTAACGCGAGTGTTTTTGCTGCATTGGAAGAACACAGGGATAGCTCATCAGCATTAATCAGGGAGCATGTGCAATGGGCACTGGCAAGGCATGGGGGTATGAATCCATAGTTTGACATCTTGAACCCACACCCTGTTGCGGTCGTTAATTTCACTTTCCCCTTTAACCTGCCCATAACTAATACTCCAAATCATCATCCCACCCTGGGTGCTCCAGATAGTAATTTATCAAACCATTGGTCGAGCCATCATGACTACTAACTTCATTAGCGCAGCTCAACTCATTCTGAATAGTAAGCGCCAGTTTCTTACCCAACTCTACGCCCCATTGATCGTAGGAATTAATATCCCAGATAATTCCCTGCACAAAAGTTTTATGTTCATACAATGCAATCAATGCGCCCAGTCTTTCCGGTTTCATGGCATCAAGCACTATACTGTTAGTTGGACGATTACCCGGAAAACACTTGTGCGGTAACAGGCTTTCTATTTCATCTGCGGACATTCCCTGTTTATCCAGCTCCTTCTCAACATCCTGTTTTGATTTGCCTCGTAACAAAGCTTCAGTCTGGGCGAAAAAATTAGATAACAAAAAAGTATGGTGGTCACCAACTGCATTATGGGAATGCATGGGGATAATAAAATCCGCAGGGATTAAACGTGTGCCCTGATGCAATAATTGAAAAAATGCGTGCTGCCCATTAACACCAGGTTCGCCCCAGATAATCGGGCCAGTATGATAACTGACCGGCATTCCTTTTCGGGTAACACCCTTACCATTACTTTCCATATCACCTTGCTGTAGATAAGCAGGAAAACGTGAAAAATAATGGTCGTATGGCATAATGCCCTGCGCTTCTGCACCAAAGAAATTGATATACCAGATACCTATCAAACCCATTAGCACAGGCATATTTTGTTCAAGAGGCGCCGTGCGAAAATGCTCATCCATTTCATGCGCACCCTGTAAAAATCGCTCAAATCGATCCATACCAATGGCCAGAGCTAACGGCAAACCAATCGCAGACCAGATTGAATAACGACCACCAACCCAATCCCAAAACTCAAACATATTGCGCGTATCAATGCCAAATTCTGCTACCGCTTCTGTATTTGTGGAGATAGCAACAAAATGCTTGGCTATGTGCTTGCTTTTCGCACCTGAATTTAAAAACCATTCGCGCGCCGTATGGGCATTGGCAATGGTTTCCTGTGTCGTAAATGATTTTGATGCAATCAGGAATAGCGTTGTTTCCGGATCAAGCCGGGCACAGGTCTCAATCATATGCGTGCCATCGATATTAGACACAAAATGCATATGCAAATGCGGGTGTGCATATGGCTTTAGTGCAGCACAGGTCATCACTGGACCCAGATCAGATCCACCGATACCAATATTAACGATATGCTTGATCCTTTTACCGGTATAGCCCAACCATTCGCAGTTTCTTACAGCCTCGGTAAATTCACGCATATGTTCAAGAACCCGATTGACCTCGGGCATAACATCAGCTCCATCGACAACAACCTCACGGTTACTGCGATTACGCAAGGCTGTATGCAAAACCGAGCGCTGTTCTGTCGTGTTTATTACTTCTCCTGAAAACATACGGTCACGCCAGCCTTCCAAATCACGATCGCGGGCCAGTTTCATTAATAATTTCAGGGTTTTATCATTGATGCGATTTTTGGAATAATCCAGAAATATACCGGCATCCTCAAGCGAATAACGCTGAAAACGTGTTTCATCCTGATCGAACCATTCCAGCATGTGTGTATCATGCATTTCATCCCAATGCTCAAGCAACGCTTGCCAGCTTGGTAACAGACTTAATTCAGACATACCACTTCCTTGAAAATATTGAAATCAGATCGAGCATATGGATTTAATAATAGCATCCCGATAAAAATATTCCGTAAAAACATCATACTAGCTAATTGCCATATTTTAAATGAAGGCTTTATCGCAATCCAGGCAGTTTTTCAGTATAATCGCCGGTTTTGTCGCAACGCATTAAAAGCTACTGGTATATATGTCTATAGAAAAACTGCAAAAGAAGTCTTCTAACGATAAGCTGTTAAGAAGCAGGGTCAAACTTTTCGGTAACTTACTCGGAAATGTCATCCGTCGACATGCTGGCAGCAATATCCTTGATGCTGTAGAAAAACTACGCAAAGGTTATATCAAGCTGCGTAAGGAAGATAACCCGCAGCTACGTAAAAGACTCCAGCATTTTATTGAAAAACTGCCTGCCGATGAATTGAGCCAGGTGTTACGCGCATTTAGTATTTACTTCAGTCTGGTCAATATTGCCGAAGAAGCCTTCCTGCATCAGCAGCGTCGACGTATGGTTAAA
>Ga0316205_10005551_pt1 | contig 10394 bp, 10 predicted proteins | sample 3monthpyrite_MG_FD_204941 | JGI IMG/M metagenome (GOLD analysis project Ga0316205, IMG submission 204941) | Microbial mat bacterial communities from mineral coupon in-situ incubated in ocean water Damariscotta River, Maine, United States -... | ecosystem: Environmental > Aquatic > Marine >...
CCAGACGGTATTATCACCATTCAGACTGTCACGACTTTGGTCTACATAGGATAATTGTACAGTTTCACCCATGTGAATCTCGCCGCTGTCAGGTGTTTCTTTACCACTCAGCATTTTAAATAAGGTAGATTTACCCGCGCCATTTGGACCAATAATACCGACGATGCCGCCAGGTGGCAGATTGAAGGTCATGTCTTCAACCAGTAATCGATCACCAAAACTTTTACTGACATTGTTTACTTCAATGACTTGGTCACCTAAGCGGGGGCCAGGCGGAATATATAATTCTTGAGTTTCATTACGTTTTTGAAACTCTTGTGAGGAGAGTTCTGCGTAACGTTGTAATCGCGCTTTACTTTTTGCATGTCGACCTTTGGCGTTACTGCGTACCCATTCCAGTTCAGACTTCATGGTTTTAATGCGCGAGGCTTCCTGTTTTTGCTCGGTTTCCAAGCGTTGTTCTTTTTGTTCTAGCCAGGAAGAGTAGTTTCCTTCCCATGGGATACCTCGTCCCCGGTCTAGTTCCAGAATCCAGCCAGCGACATTATCAAGGAAGTAACGGTCATGAGTAATAGCGACAACCGTACCACTAAAATCTTTCAGGAAGCGTTCTAGCCAGGCTACCGACTCTGCATCCAGATGATTGGTGGGTTCATCGAGTAGTAACATATCTGGTTTTGATAGTAATAATTTACACAAAGCAACGCGACGAATTTCGCCACCTGACAATGTCGAAACGTCGGCATCCCATGGGGGAAGACGCAAGGCATCTGCGGCGACTTCCAATATTCTTTCCATGTTATGGCCGTCACCTGCTTGCAAAATATTTTCTAATTTAGCTTGTTCTGCAGCCAATGCATCAAAATCAGCATCAGGTTCTGCGTAGGCAGCATAAACCTCATCAAGACGTGTTTGTGCATCACTGATATCCGATAAGGCTTCTTCAACATTACCACGGACATCTTTGTCCGGGTTTAATTGAGGTTCTTGTGGCAAGTAACCAATTTTAATACCGGCTTGCGGGCGCGCTTCACCAAGGTATTCATTATCGACACCAGCCATAATGCGTAATAGACTGGACTTGCCTGATCCATTTAAGCCAAGGACGCCAATTTTTGCACCAGGGAAAAATGATAAGGAAATATCTTCAAGAATAATACGTTTAGGCGGGACAATTTTTCCTACGCCATTCATAGTGTAAATATATTGAGCCATAATCTTGATCTGTTCTTTTATAATTTGAATAGATGAGTAATGATAGTTATAGACTATATAGGATAAAATCATTTTACAAAACTATATTACATTATTATTAATATTGTCAGGATGTTGTTATGGGGTGGATTAGGTTTTTAATTCGATGTCCGTTGATATTAAGTTATATTATTGTTGGTTTTTTGCTAATTATCTTGTTGCATCTTCTTGCGGGTAAAAACTGGTATCAAACTGGTTTTGGTAAACGTGTTGTTACTACCTGGATGAAAGTCTTATTATTTCTATTTGGTATAAAGGTTCACGTTAAAGGTACACCTATGGTTGGTATGTTAGCAGCCAATCATATTTCATGGATGGATATACTGGCACTGGATTCTATTGTCGCATCACGTTTTGTTTCTAAAGATGATGTTCTGCATTGGCCTATTATTGGTTTGTTACCAAAATGGAGCGGAACCTTTTTTCTTAAAAGAGGTTCCGCTGCTGCAGTTAGCCGATTAAATGTCGAAATTGAATCGGCATTGCGATCAGGCTCTACGGTGGCTATTTTCCCGGAAGGAGGCACGCAAGATGGATGCAAGGTTAGACCCTTCTTTTCCGCTTTATTGCAAGCGGCTATTGATGCAAATGTGGCTGTTCAGTCAGTTGCTATTCGATATGTCCGTGATGAAAAACGAGATGATATAGCCTCTTTTGTTGGTGATATAAGCTTTGTAGCACATGTGCTTAGAATATTAAAAACACCTGCAGTGAACGTTTTTTTTGAATTTTGTGAACCTATTAATGTTGAGGGATTAACACGTAAACAATTAGCTGAGAAATGTCAGGCAATGGTAGAGGATGTGTTTGAACGTGAGCCTCAAATTCATTAACTGAACTATTTTTCTTGCAGCTCTTTTAGTGCTAATTGTAAAGATTGATGTGTTGTACCATTAAGACTATCTTCGGCAAAGATAACCAAAGTAAGATTACTGAGTTTCCATTGTTTATCCAATGTAATTTTCTGACTGATCTTAATGTTCTGTTTGCCTTCCATCTTGATTGGCCCGATTAATTTTCTGACGACATTGTTATGCTTTAATGATAGGCCTTTATTCTCTCCGTCAGAGATGCTGGAAGATAAATGATCCTCAGCAATGGCTATATAAATATTCGCTCCCCATTTTACTTTTTCATCATCAGAATCAATTGAAACTATTGCTTCAAGTAATTTATTATTTTCCAATTTAGCTTTCAGTTCGATATTGGCTCGTGGTTTGATATTGTTGATGATATCGATGGCTTTGGGAATGTTTTCATGTGCAGGGAAATCTCTGCCATACAATACAAATTGTGGTGTATAGATAGATTTTTGTTTGTTACGAATAGTAATGTCGCGTTGTCGATCGCCATGTTTGGGGCTCGAATATGGGTCTTCCCATCCCATGTAATCCCAATAATCCACATGAAATGCTAATGGAATGTAGGATTTTTTAGTAATGTGTTGTTTGTTAAGTTGTTTTAAGTATTTTTCAGCTTGAGGACAGCTGCTACAGCCTTCGGACGTATATAACTCCAGAATGGCAGTTGTGCGCATACCGCTTTGTTTAAATATCTCACCTGCATTGGCTGTTGAGCATGTAATTATAAATGCGCAAGCAATTGTATTTAATATATTTTTAAGGCGCATTACTATAATTCCTAATTAAAATTTGTATATTATACAGACAATGTATGAATCAATTGGTTCTCTGAAAACATATACGTACAAAATATAAGTTTAATTTTTGACGGGTTAAAGATGGGTATAGCTTACAAGAAGGGTGAAGTTTAAGTATTTATGTAAGCTTATGGAATTTAACAAAATTTAGCTAAAAATTGAATAATAAAAATGCAAGAATTACTTAAATAATGTATTATTCCGGATTCATTAGTTGACGGCTTATTTAGACGTAAGCATATGATATGGCATGCATTCTCTGGAGAATGTCATATTACTCAAAGAGTGTTTGCGTTAATAAATTAATACTTCGCATTATCTAACTAATGAGACCAGGATGATTTCCATTCTTTTTCCATGAAATGCATGGAAAAGAATAATAATTTGTTTATGGTAACAATCAATTGGGACTACAAAAGTTTAGAGGATAGCTAAATGTTTTCAAAAGATATGACAATTGCCGGGTTTGATGAAGAGTTATGGTCTGCGATACAGGCTGAAGATAAAAGACAGGAAGAGCATATCGAACTGATAGCCTCTGAAAATTATGCCAGTCCTCGTGTTATGCAGGCTCAGGGCAGTCAGTTGACCAATAAATACGCTGAAGGATATCCATCAAAACGTTATTACGGCGGTTGTGAAAATGTTGATGTTGCTGAGCAACTTGCAATTGATCGCGCAAAAGAGCTGTTTGGCGCCGATTACGCAAATGTACAACCTCACTCTGGCTCACAAGCTAATGCAGCCGTTTATATGGCATTAATGCAACCTGGCGAAACGGTTCTGGGCATGAGTTTGGCACATGGTGGGCATTTAACGCATGGTTCAAAAGTCAGTTTTTCAGGGAAAATTTATAACGCCGTACAATATGGTCTTAATGAAGAAACGGGTGAGATAGATTACGACGAAGTTGAACGTCTTGCCAAAGAACACAAACCCAAAATGATTGTTGCCGGTTTCAGTGCATATTCGCGTGTGGTTGATTGGCAACGTTTCCGTGATATTGCTGATAGTGTTGACGCTTATCTGATGGTTGATATGGCACATGTCGCAGGTTTGGTGGCGGCAGGTAATTATCCTAACCCAGTTCAAATCGCTGATGTAACCACGACCACCACACACAAAACATTACGTGGGCCAAGAGGTGGCTTGATCCTGGCTAAGGCTAACCCGGAGATTGAGAAGAAATTTAATTCGGCTATTTTCCCAGGTATTCAAGGTGGTCCTTTAATGCATGTTATTGCAGCAAAAGCTGTTGCGCTAAAGGAAGCATTGTCGGATGAGTTTAAAGTTTATCAGGTGCAGGTAAAAAAGAATGCTCAGGCAATGGCAAACGTATTTATAGAACGTGGTTATAAAATTGTTTCCGGTGGTACTGATAATCATCTTTTTCTGGTTGATTTCATTGCGCAGGGTATGACAGGAAAAGCAGCAGATGCTGCATTAGGTAAAGCACATATTACTGTGAATATGAATGCTGTTCCGAATGATCCACAATCACCTTTTGTTACTAGTGGCATCCGAGTGGGTACACCCGCAGTGACTACCCGTGGTTTTAAAGAAGCTGAAGTAAGTGATCTGGCAAACTGGATGTGTGACATTCTTGATGATATTGATAATGCAGATGTGATTGAGCAGGTTAAGGCCAAGGTTGCTGACGTGTGCAAAAGATTACCTGTTTATAGTTAACTGTAAAAGAATCGAGCCAATAAATTATGCGTTGTCCTTTTTGTGCAGCTGAAGATACAAAAGTGATTGATTCACGTTTCGCGAATGAAGGTGACCAGGTGCGCAGGCGTCGTGAATGTCTCACTTGCTCGGAGCGATTTACAACGTATGAGTCGGCTGAATTACGTATGCCCAAAGTTGTGAAAAGCAGTGGTGTGCGTGAATCATTTCAAGAAGAGAAACTACGTAGTGGCATAGTCAGAGCGTTAGAGAAACGCCCGGTTGATACTGAAGCGATCGAAGATGCAATCAATCACATAAAGCATCAGATACGTTCGACAGGCGAACGAGAGGTACCGTCGCGTTCTTTAGGTGAATGGGTGATCAATGAACTACGTGAATTAGATCAAGTTGCGTACGTGCGTTTTGCGTCAGTATATCGAAGCTTTGAAGACATTAATGAATTCAGAGAAGAGATTGATCGCCTTCAAAAAGAACCAACGCCTGAATTAAAAAAACACCAAATGTCGTTATTGACTGGCGAAGATAAAAAGTAAAGTTATGACTGTTACAAATGATAGCGTTTATATGGCGCGAGCAATTCAGCTTGCGCAAAAAGGTATTTATACAACTAACCCTAATCCGCGCGTAGGTTGCGTATTGGTTAAAGATGATCAAGTTATTGCTGAAGGTTGGCATAAACGTGCAGGTGGACCGCATGCCGAAGTACATGCATTACACAAAGCTGGTGAGAATGCTAAAGGTGCGACAGCTTATGTCACGTTAGAACCTTGTTGTCATCAAGGGCGAACGCCAGCATGCTCGCAAACATTAATTGATGCAGGCGTTAAACGTGTTGTTGTAGCGATGCAAGATCCGAATCCACTGGTGTCGGGTAAAGGGTTATTGCAATTACAAGAAGCGGGTATAGAAACAGAATCTGGTTTGATGTCATCTCAAGCAGAAGCTTTAAATCCAGGGTTTATTCAACGTATGCGAGAAGGTCGTCCGTGGGTACGTTGTAAAATGGCGATGAGTCTCGATGGTCGAACTGCCATGGCGTCAGGTGAAAGCAAGTGGATCACAGGTGAAGCTGCGCGTACACAAGTTCATCACTTACGCGCAAGAAGTTCTGCAATTGTCACAGGCATAGGTACCGTTCTGGCTGATGACCCTTCTTTGAATGTCAGGTTGGATGAGCCTGCACCTGAAGGTGGATGGTGTGAGCCGGTTCGTGTCGTGCTTGATCCGAATATGAGCTTGCCAGTTTCAGCAAAGTTGTTGAAGCAGTCTGGTCGTACAATTATAGTTACGGCAACAGATGATAAAGACAGGGAAGCTGAGTTATTACAGGCAGGTGCTGAAGTTATTCACCTACCTGCACCAGGTGGCACAATAGATTTACCTGAGTTACTCATTTTTCTTGCTAACGAAGAAATGAATGAAGTGTTGCTCGAGACAGGTGCTACCTTAAGTGGTGCAATGTTGAATGCTGGACTGGTTGATGAATTAATTATTTATATGGCGCCTCATTTAATGGGTAATAACGCACGCGCACTATTTAATTTGCCAGGACTAGAAAATATGGATCAACGCATAAATTTAAACATCAAAGATATCCGGGCAGTTGGTAAAGATTGGTGTATAACGAGTGAAGTATTAAATATTAAAATGTAGGGACGGCCCCTGGCCGCGCATCAGCTAATATTTAGTATTGAAAAAGTCAGGATAAACATGTTTACAGGAATAATTGAATCAGTTGGAACCATTGCAGGTATGCAGCCAAGCGGTGGTGATATGCGGTTACGCATTCATACAGGTAAACTCGATCTGTCTGATGTCCAGCTTGGTGATAGTATTGCTGTTAATGGAGTATGTCTTACTGCAGTAGAACTACCAGGTGATGGTTTTTGGGCCGATGTATCGGGTGAAACCTTGAGCCTTACCTGTGTTGGACAATGGAAGAAAGGCCAGTCTGTTAATCTGGAAAAAGCATTAACTCCAACTACACGCCTGGGTGGCCATTTGGTAAGTGGGCATGTGGATGGTATCGGTAAAGTTGTGGAGCGATGGGATGATGCACGCTCTGTGCGATTTAAAATTCAGGTTCCTGATGAGCTAGCTAAATACATAGCGCATAAAGGGTCTGTTTGCGTAGATGGAACGAGTTTAACGGTGAATGCAGTAGATGGGGCAGTATTTGAATTGAATATTGTGCCTCATACGTTGCAAGAAACAATTATGAATCATTATGGTCAATCAACACAGGTCAATATAGAAGTAGACCTTTTGGCAAGATACCTTGAAAGATTATTACAAGGTGATCAGGCAGCCGTTAGCGGTGGTGGTATTGATATGGCATTTTTAAACGAACATGGGTTTGTGAAATAAGGTAGACGATATGCCCTTAAACACGACAGAAGAAATTGTAGAAGATATCCGTCAGGGTAAAATGGTTGTCATTATGGATGATGAAGATCGCGAAAACGAAGGCGATCTGATTATGGCTGCTGAATTGGTTAAGCCAGACGATATTAATTTTATGGCAAAATATGGCCGAGGCCTTATTTGTCTGACTTTGACACGTGAACGTTGTCAGCAATTACGTTTACCGATGATGGTGAATGATAATAACGCCGCTCATTCAACACCTTTTACTGTTTCGATAGAAGCTGCTGAGGGTGTTACTACAGGAATTTCGGCTGCTGATCGTGCTGTTACAGTACAGGCAGCAGTCGCACAAGATGCATCACCTGATGATGTGGTTCAACCGGGTCACATTTTCCCTTTAATGGCGCAATCAGGAGGCGTATTAACACGTGCAGGTCACACTGAAGCGGGTTGCGATTTCACACGTCTGGCTGGGTGCAACGAAGCTGCTGCCGTGATAGTAGAAATTTTGAATGAAGATGGCACGATGGCGCGCCGCCCTGATCTGGAAAAATTTGCAGCAGAACATGATCTTAAAATAGGCACGATTGCTGACCTGATTCATTACCGTGTGTCTAATGAAATGACAGTGGAACGGGTTGCTGAAAGAAAAATTGATACGCCCCATGGTGACTTTAATCTGGTTGCCTATCACGACACCATAGATGAAGAATTACATTTTGCATTAGTAAAAGGTGAGATAAATAACCAGGAGCCAGTAATGGTTCGTGTGCATATGCAGAACACATTGTGTGATGTTATTGGTTCACTTGGGCATGGTTGTAGCTGGCCGTTGGATGGCGCGATGCAAAAAATTGCTGAGCAGGGGAGTGGTGTTATTGTTATTTTGCGTGGTCATGAAAATAATCAGCAATTGATTAATAAAATTCAGACATTAGGCGAAGGTAAAAAACAGAAAAAAAATGCTGATGCACCAACCGAGTTGCGAACATATGGTGTTGGAGCGCAGATATTATCTGATTTGGGTGTTCGGCAGATGCGTGTATTAAGCTCGCCGATTATCATGCATGGATTATCTGGGTTTGGATTAGAAGTAGTAGAATATATAGCCGGCGAATAGCTGATTAATGATTTTGATATTGAGAGTATTGGTGATTTTATGAGTCAGATTAAAACAATTGAAGGTGACATGATTGTTCGTGGTTCACGTTTTGCGATTTTGGTTGCAAGGTTCAACAGTTTTGTTGTGGAAAGTTTATTGGATGGTGCGATTGACACATTAAAGCGTCATGGCGCAGAAGAAAAAGACCTGCAGATTATTCGTGTACCAGGTGCATTTGAGATGCCATTGGCCGCACAACGATTGGCTGCCAGTAAAGACTATGACGCAATTGTTGCATTAGGTGCCGTTATTCGTGGTGGAACACCGCATTTCGAATATGTTGCAGGAGAATGTACTAAAGGCTTGGCGCAAGTTTCCATGGAACATAATATTCCTTTGGCAAATGGTGTATTAACAGTAAATAGCATAGAACAAGCAATTGAAAGAGCCGGTACCAAGGCAGGCAATAAAGGCGGCGAAGCTGCGTTATCTGCTATAGAAATGGTCAGTCTGTTCAAGCAGATGGAAGTTTAAGTATGGTCAAGCCCGCACTTAATCCGCAACATGCAAAACGTCGTGCGCGTCGAAGTGCTATGCAGGCATTGTATCAGTGGCAATTATCACAGCAAAACCTGAAGGATATTGAAAATCAATTCAGGGTTGATCAGGACATGAGTAAAGTTGACCTGGATTATTTTCACCACCTTTTGCATCAAGTTCCAGCAAAGATGGATGAGCTGAATAAGACACTAAACGAATTTATTGACCGACCCATTGAAGAAGTTGACCCGGTAGAGCGCGCTATTTTACGTATTGGCGTGTTCGAGTTGTTACATCAACCAGAAATTCCGTACAAAGTTGTGCTCAATGAGGCGGTGAATCTTGCCAAACAATTTGGTGGTGAAGATGGCCATAAATATATAAACGGAATTTTAGATAAAATTGCCAAAGATTGTCGTGAACTTGAAATGCAAGCAGGTCTTTAAGATCTAGCGTATGGAAGCTTATCATTCTGGTCGGCTGCTCCAATACATACAACAGCGGTTTCCTGTTTCTGAAAGTGCTTCTATTCATTATCCTTATATAGCGATTACAGTTGATAGTTTACTATCGGCTGTACATTTTCCTGAGAATACACGCCCTGAATGGATTGCTCATAAATCACTTGCTGTTAACCTGAGTGATCTGGCCTCTATGGGTGCAAAACCGTTATCAGTTACATTAGGATTGGTTTTGCCAGAGTGGGATGAGGAATGGATAAAACAATTTGTTAGTGGTTTTGATCAGCTTCAATCACGGTATAATATTCAATTTACATCATGTGATGTTAAATCAGGTCCTTTATCTATAACCATACAGGCGTGTGGTGGACTTAAAAATAAGAATAGACTGTTACGTTCTAATGCACAGCCGGGTGATTCGATTTTTGTTACTAATACGATTGGTGATGCAGCATGTGCATTGCCGTATATTCTTGGTGGTAAGTCGATACCGGAAAAACATAAAGACTTTCTGGAGCAGCGTTTCAATTTACCGCAGCCACAAGTTGAAGCGGGTTCATGTTTGAATGGTCTGGCAAATTCAGCCATTGATATATCAGATGGACTGGCAGCTGACTTGCAGCATATCCTAGAAGCAAGCCAGGTGGGTGCCGTTCTGGAAATAGATTCACTGCCATCATCACCTGCTTTGGAAGCATTAACCACTAATGATCAACGGTATAACCATCAGCTATCTGGTGGGGATGATTATGAGTTATGTTTCACAGTTTCGTCAGATAAATGCAATGAAATGCAGAATAAATTGTCGAAATTGGAAGTAAATGTCACTGAAATAGGAAAAATTACGTCTGGCTTCGGGTTGTGCTATCAGCAGAATGGGCAAAATATAAAACTGGATGTTGATGGCTATGACCATTTTAAATAACGTGAAAAATAAGTTTACAGTGAGATTAAATGGCTAAAAAAAATTCTTTACCAAACTGGATCTGGCGTCGTCCAGATAGCATATTGGCGTGTGGATTTGGAACAGGTGCAGCACCTTATGCACCTGGTACATTTGGAACACTGGTTGGGTTGCCTGTTTACTGGTTTATGCAAGACCTTGAAATACATTGGTATTTGTTGGTTTGTGTATTGTTATTTGTATTAGGCGTGTGGATTTGCGACAGTACAGCTAAAGCGTTGGGTGTTCATGACCATGCAGGTATTGTGTGGGATGAAGTAGTTGGTTACATTATTACCATGACGCTGGCACCAGAGGGACTAATTTGGTGTTTGATTGGTTTCTTATTGTTCAGGTTTTTTGATATCGTCAAAC
>Ga0316205_10005554_pt1 | contig 10389 bp, 9 predicted proteins | sample 3monthpyrite_MG_FD_204941 | JGI IMG/M metagenome (GOLD analysis project Ga0316205, IMG submission 204941) | Microbial mat bacterial communities from mineral coupon in-situ incubated in ocean water Damariscotta River, Maine, United States -... | ecosystem: Environmental > Aquatic > Marine >...
CTGCTCAGTGTAAGGCTGTGTCATTACTTCCTGTAACTCACGGATTAGCGCGTAGTTCCCGCTTGCCGCTTGCTGATACGCTGGTGCAAGAATCCATTCACGCAAAATGTACTTTGGGTTGACGCGTTTCATCTGCGTCGCAATATCCTCAAGCGTACACGACGTAGCGGTAATAAGAGATTTCCATTTTGTTAGCCAAGCTGACCAACGCTTGTCCAACTCTTCATTTAAATTAGTGTAGAAGCTTTTTTTCAGTAGAGAAATATCATCCGGTATCGATGAGAGTTCGCGGAAGAAAAGGGTGTAATCAACCGAGGTTTGCATCATCAGCGTTGCGAGTTCATTAAACAGCGCCGCGTTAAACGTGCTAAGTCCAAGTTTTGCCGCAAACATCTTTTCCATTTCTTCCTGCATCACTTTCGCAAAGTCATTTTGAATGTCATTAAGTTGTTGTAAAGCACTTTGATCAGATGACAGCAATGGTTGCAATGCGATACAAAACATCTCGAAGTTGCGTTCTGCTGCTACGGGTTGGTTCAAAAACGCGAAGTGTTCTCCACCCCCCGTCCAGGGCTGGTAGTAAGGATCAAAAACTTCACAAAATCCGAAGGGACCATAATCAAGAGTAAAGCCACCGGCCGCACAGTTGTCGCTGTTAAAATTGCCCTGGCAATAACCAACACGGATCCAGTTCGCCACCAGCGAAGTAAGGCGGCTGCGAAACGCCCGTGCCAGTAATACCACTTTCTCAGCAGTACTAAGTGTCTTGTCGATAACATCCGCGTATTCACGATCAATTAGGTGCAACACTATCTTCTCGAGCTCGACCACCGCGTCCGGGTGTTCCTGCTTGCGGGCACGGCGACCAAAGAGTTCGATTTGGCCAACGCGAAGGAACGACGGCGCCACCCGCGTCGAGATTGCCACCGGCTCCGATACCAGCCTGTCGGGATCGATCGATCGTGAGCCTTCTGAGTACCAGGGTCGCTGCACCTTTTCCGTTTTCGAAACGTACAAGCTCAGAGAGCGTGAGGTTGGAATGCCAAGCGCATGCATGTGCTCCTGTGCCAAAAACTCCCTGACACTGGAGCGCAAAACGGCACGACCATCCGCACCGCGACAATAGGGTGTTCTACCGCCCCCTTTTAGCTGCATTTCCCAGCGTTGGCCATTGATCACCGCCTCAAGCACAGAAACGGCGCGACCATCACCATAGCCATTGCCGGTTTGGAACGGGCACTGTTGGGTGTACTCGGTGCCAAAGATAGAAAGCGCGTAACCCGTGGCCCAGCCCACCTTACGCATCGGCACCGGCACCTGCGAAAGGTCGCCGCTGAACACATGCATAAAATCGGCTGATTCCGCCAGACTGTCAGCAAAGCCCAGTTCACGGAAAAAATGTTTGCTATGCGCAACGTATTCGGGATCGCTGATGGGCGTGGGTTTAACAGGAACATAATGTCCCGAGAAAACTTGTCGTGGTTCATGGTCAGCGCCGTTTGCTGTCGCTTGCGGGTCACCGTTAAGCGTGTCCATGAACGAGTAGTTTGCACATTTTGCCAGATCGTCCAGCGTCAAAACGGTTGCGGCAGTTTTCTGAGACAGTTTATTTTTCATAGGATAAATAGGGTCAAGGATAAGAGGATCAGAACATAATGTACTACATAACAACGTCCTTGTGTTATCGAATAATATTTATCCGGCTTGCTGTCAGGCCATAAAACAATAACAAAATAAATGCTTTAAAAATATTATTTTTAAAGCTCTCTGCCGTTCCCCCCGTTTAGCGGACGATTTAAATTAAGCAACATTTTATGCCTCATTAGTGCTACTTTGTTGTAACACGTCAATAAGCTCACTCATTGGCATTGGCCTTCCGAAATAATAGCCCTGCGCATACTCACACCCCATGGCTTTTAACATCTTACTGGTCTCCTGGTCTTCTACCCCCTCAGCCACAACTTCCATACCCAGGCTATGAGCAAGATTAATAGTAGATCTGACTATAATACGATCATCTTTATCTTCTAGCAGGTTCGTTATAAAGGTTCTGTCTATTTTAACCTGGTTAGATGCAAGCTTCTTCAGGTATGCCAGGGAAGAATAGCCCGTACCAAAATCATCAATCGCTATGTTGAAACCAAGATCAGATAATTTTTGAACAACAATCTGGGATTGTTCCGAGTCATGCATAATACTGGTTTCTGTAATTTCTAATGTCAGTTTATGTTCAGGGATATTACTCTCCTCTACCATCTGTTTAAGATCGTAACTGAACCTTTCGTCATGAAGATTACGTGCCGAAACATTAATGGCAACATTGAAAGTATTATTTACTGAATCATGTAGCTGCTGTAACGCCTGTAGCGATTCTATAATGACCCATTTCGTCAGTCCGTGAATCATATTGCTTTGTTCAGCGATGGGGATAAAAACATCTGGACTAATAAAACCAAATTCAAGATGCTCCCATCGGGCCAGCGCCTCTATTCCAATTATTTCTTCATTAGCTAACAAAATTTTTGGCTGGAAATATAACTGTAGCAAATCATTATCAAGTGCATGACGTAACTCTGCAGTTAAGCTTAATCTATCGAGGCTATTTGTCTCGAATTTTTCGTCATAATAAGCCCAACTTGTTCCGCTACTTTTTGCATGATACATAGCCATATCGGCGTGACGCATCAGATCCTGCTGAGTGACTCCATGTGTAGGAAATTCGGCAACACCGATACTTGCATCAACGGTCAGGTGAAATCCTTGAGTATGAATATGCGATCGCACTGATCGAAGCATTTTTGCAAGAATCTCTTCTAGCTGGGAAATGTCGACATCTGGAATTAATACCGCGTACTCATCCCCCCCTAATCGTGCCACCAGGGATTTTTCAGGCGTACTCAAACGAAGGCGCTTTGCGGTCTCCTGTAATACGTGATCCCCCAAAGAATGGCCAAGCGCATCATTGATCTCTTTGAATCTGTCCAGGTCAATAATAATAGTCCAAAAATTTTTTCTGCTTAACGTATGCTCACTGAGCGACTCATTCATAACCTGAGTATAATTAGAACGATTTGCAAGCCCGGTAAGCGAATCGTGCAAAGACTGATAACGCAACTGCTGACTGATTTTCTTTTGCTCTAACAGCACTTGATCTTTTTCCTGCTGAGATTTTAAAAGAGAGTCCGTTGCTTTAGCGAGAGCGGAAAAGGGTAAAAGCCGAAGTGTAAAATAAACTAACAGCGCAAGCACTATCCCAATAAGTACAGTCCACAAAATTTCCGTTATAAAAGACCTTAAACTAATTTCTAATGAAAGCTTTCCAACGACTTTCTCACCATCAGACAGTTCTGTGTAGACCAGGTATGAGGGGAAGCCGGGTGCTTCCCCCGAGTCCATTACCGTTTCTCCGGACGTATCCTGAATTTTATAATAAGCATTAACTTCCTCGTCCTTTTTATGTGCAATGATGTCTTCAACTCTATGGTGTTGGTATTGCCATGAATCAGGATGAATATAGATAATCTCGGATATTTTGTTCGCAGTATTGTTGACCTGAGATTTTAAATAAGCATTGTAGTACACAAACACAGCGCTGCCGTATACCACGGGGATAGTTAGCATAACAACGACCGAGATGGCTATAGCCGTCCATGTTGTTATAAATTTCAGGCGAACAATATGATCCAATGTTTTAATCCCGAAGTTTGACCGGCACGACTTTGTGTCCGGTTTTTTCTAATAATTGCTGGCTGGGCTGTGATAAAAAAAATTCCAGAAAAGATTTCACCTTAGGCTGTGGGCTTGTATTTATAACTAAATATAAATTTTTAACCATGGTGTATGTATTATTAGCAATATTCTCAACACTCGGTTCAACACCGTTTATTCTCAAAGGCTTCAGTTTTTTGTTTTCTGTAAGAATTAACGCGAGCGTGCTTGTGCCAATCGCACCGGGAATCGACGCAATCTTAGTTGCAGAATCCTGATCGGTTATTGCCATCGGAACACCGCGGCGAGAATAGGCTTTAGTCAGCGATTCATTCATCCATGTTAGATGCTTCCTTACCAACATAGTGTCAGAATCAGACTCCGGACGTAATACCGGGCGAGCTACTTTACCGTTCGGCCAATACGGATGAGCACCTGAATAAATGTTCTTTAACTCATCATGTGTCACGTTATTGATCGGGTTGCTTATAGCCGTGGCATAAACTAACGCGGTGTGCGCGTAGAGATATGAGTGGATATTAGCCGACTTTTCATTGGCTTTTAATGCCCGCGAAGTAATAGCAATATCTAACTTACCGTCTCGTAATGCCCGAATACCCCCGCTACTTCCAATGCTATTTAACACCTCTACATTTACACCGGGATGCAATTTTTGATATTCAGCAGACAACAATCGCATCGTTGCCAGATCGGTTCCACTTCCCCCTATTACCAAATGCGTTGCTTCAAGCTCACTCGAAACGCACAGCAACGAAACAAAAAAAATAGCAGAGAATGAAAGTGTTGTGGTTATGTGTTGAAATTTCATAAAGACTCACTTGTTCCGGCTTTTACATTATCGGGTGCTAGTGTTTTTCAGAAAATAACTTATTGATTCTTATAAATTAAATATCCAATACTCCTAAACAGGTTATCGGCATTAACAAACATTTCTTAAGTTTTAATTTTACTGTCAGATTAAAATTTAAGTAATCAGGGCCATTTTCAATGATGACTACACAGAACAACATGGGCAGGCACGTCCGGAAAAAACTTTGGTTTTCGAGGCATAACGACATCCTTGTGTAATCGAACAATATTTAACTGGCTTACTGCCAGTCAGTAAAACGATAACAAAATAAATTATTTAACAATAATATTTGATAAGGAACCCGCTCCCTTTAATTGCCCCACATTAAGCCCCCATCTCCATGGGGTTAGCGGGAACAGTTGTCCACTCCTCTAATGAAGCCATATAAACCGCGACATTGTTATAACCTAGTCGATTGAGAACAAAGGCATCGGTTGATGCAACAATACCACCACCACAATAAGTAATTATCCGGGCATTACGATCAAAATCATGCATGGCAGCCAACGTATCTTGTGAAAGTAAGTGACCTTCCTTATCGAGTAAAGACAAGCCATCAATATTCACCGCACCGCTAATATGACCCGCGCGGGGATAGATACTCACCTCACCACGATAAAATGGCTCGGGTAGTGTATCGACAAGAACAACCGAATCAATATTAATACTGGCAAGCACTTCATCGTGATCCGCAATTAATTCAGGACGGGATTTACAAGTTAGCGCGTTAACTGCGCGATTAACCGGTTCCAGGGAAAGGGCATTACCCGTTGATGTCCAGGCAGAAAGTCCACCATCTAAAATGGCCGCATGATCAAAACCGACCCAACGTAACATCCACCAGACGCGTGCCGCCCACCCCGTGTAGTTCGCATCGTATAACACAACACGAGAATCATCCCCTACACCCAGTCGACCCATTACAACGCAAAACTGTTCGGGGCTTAATAAATCGAACTCAATGGGATCACGTGTTTTACACAACTCATTTTTTAAATCGGCAAAACCTGCATTGGGAATATGACCAAGCTCATAATCCGGCTGGCCACTGACATTTTTTAATCCACGAGGATCATTCGCATCAGGCATAGTCACAACCGTACAATCTAATAGCACCAGGTCAGGCTCATTAATATGCTTTTTAAGCCATTCCGCGCTTACCAGACTATCCATAATAAGACCTCCATATCAATAATAAAGTATAGACAGAGATAGACTTTATACAATTACTTTAAAGAGACAGAACCTGAGGCAGTCCCTTAATTTTTACCCCTTATTCAACTCAAAATAAAAGGTAGCCCCCTCCCCTGGCGAGCTGGTAAAACCAATGTTACCCCCTAGACGCTCAATAATATCTTTTGCAATCGACAAACCAAGACCTGTACCACCTTTCTCACGCGTATCAGATGAGTCCGCTTGAGAAAAGCGCGTAAATATATGGCCTCGAAATTCTGGTGGAATACCTTTACCCTGATCGATAACAGATACACGGACTTTATCTACCGTACAGTCAATCATAATGCGTACGTTACCGCCTTTTGGTGAATACTTAACTGCGTTAGACAACAGGTTAGAAAGCACCTGCATTAAGCGGTGCTCATCAGCAATTACAGTCTCGTTATCACATCCATTGTTTTCAACTGAAAAACTCACACCATACTGATCGGCATAACCCTGATTAGCGGTTGTAGCTTTTTGAATAAGGTCTCCCATGACTACCGTGTCATTATTGAAAGTTAACTTTCCAGCCAGTAGTTTTTCAGTATCCAGAATATCATTAATCAAAAGCGTTAAACGCTCACAATTTTGATTAGCAACATCCAACATCTCCTGTGCTTTCTTAGGCATCTCAACGATTTTTCCACCGAGCAATAAACCAAGTGAACCTTTAATAGAAGTGAGCGGTGTCCGCAACTCATGACTCATTACAGAGAGAAACTCTGATTTTGCCTGATTAGCCTTATCTGCTTCATTCAAGGCTTCAATTGCTTTTTCTTCTGCCAACCGTCTTTTAGTTACTTCATTGGATAATTTTCTGTTATATAAATACAACGAAGCAACAATTAATAAAAAAACTATCAGGCTTTTCCAGAACAAACTGTAATCAAAACCATATTCGTACCTGACACCAATCCATTTATTATGAATTTGTTTACGCTGCTCATCGCTGATTGAGTCAAGCGCACGCTGTAAAATATTGACGAACTCTGGCCAGTCTTTACGAACGGCCATACTCAGCTCATATCGAATCGGCATTTCACCCGAAATTTTAAGATTAGTAAGGCCTTTTATTTGAATAATGTGAGTAGCCGTTGCAATATTATCTACATACGCATCGACTTTCCCCTGAGACACGGCTTGCAGACCTTCGGCAGAAGTTTTTACAAGATGTAGCTTAATCTCGGGGTGATTAGCAACAAGGTAATCATGTGTCGCATACCCCTGCACAACACTAACATGCATACTCTGCATCCCTTTAATACCATCAATATAATTTACATCATCGGTGGTCACAATCACCATCGGAAAAGAAAGATAGGGTCGGGTAAAGTTTACAAACTTCTCCCTTTTCGGATTTTTAGCAACGCAGGAAAATACATCCAGCTCATGTTTTTTTACTGCGGCCACTACTTCTGGCCAGGGTTTTGTTTTATCAACTTCGAAACGAATTCCAAGTTTCGTTTCTATTAGTTTCATGTAATCCGCAGCGATGCCCTGATACTGCATCTCGCTATTAACCCATTCAAAAGGCGGCCAGGAAATATCTGAGGCAAGCCGGATAACGCTGTGGTTTTTTAACCAGACACGCTCGGCATTTGTTAAGCCCAATGATTCATCAGGTTCTGCAAATACTACAACAGCAAATAATATCATTACATTAAATACTGCTATTTGTTTTTTAAGTCGATTAAAGCGCATACTTTTTAATCTATATAATTGAGAACCCGATAGACCTCTATCAATTTACACTTACTTTAACGAAACAACCAGCTTTTCAAGTAACCGTATAGCCTCTAATTTATCCTCATTGGTCGGGCTGTTTCCTTTACTCATGATTCACGCCTGCGGGAATGCCCCCAATTTAGCGCGTCCGTGAAATCAGGGAGCTCCACTCTGCCCCTTTAATTAGAAACAACCATCACCGATACCTCTTATCTTTAAATATAAACAGTCTACTTTCATTACTTACTTGAAATTTTCAGATTGCGCCCTAAATAATCCCTACAAATGGTATTAATAGCATCATAAGGAGAAATAATATGTTCCACCCAATTACAATTCCCGCAAATTCCAAAATGTTATTCAATGTGGTCAAGCTCAAAGAAGGTGTCAGCATTGAAGATGTTGAACTATTGCTTGGTGAAATGTGCAACGTCGTTAAAAATACCTACGGAAATGATCATGGCGGTTTTATTGCCGGGCAGGTTTTTAAGTATGCCGGTTTCATATCTAATGAAGGCTCATTCGATTCGAAGAAAATGCAGGAAGATCACATTACCATCGTGACCTACTGGAAGTCGTTTGAACAACATGAAACATCTCATGCAGACAGTACGTTTAAAGAGAAGTTCGATAAGCTCGCTGAATATTGCGATGAAACTTATGAAATTGGCTACGATATGTTATGGCAAGGTGTGCCGGAATAAACCCGGTTTTCATCTGACCCGGCAAGGGAGGGTTGAGCACTAAAGCTCAATCCCTCCCTTTAATTATTTTTTATTACAACGTCACAAATTGATTACTCTGCTCAAGCTCGTTAAGATCACTTTCCTGGCAAAGAACGTCTGTTACTGATGAATACTCAGAGCCCGTCCATAACCATTCACACAATGCATTAACACTTATTTCTGAACCACAAACAAAAACCTCAACCCGACCGTCAGTTAAATTTTTTGCATACCCTGTAAGCTGAAGTTTTTCAGCCCGTTGGCGAGTGGTTTCACGATAAAAAACACCCTGCACCCGGCCAGAAATAAAACAGCGTTTACAAATCGTCATATGCAGCACCTGTTCAGGTTTATATATCGGTTTTTAAAATTAAAGAAAACACAATTAAAGGGCGATGCCCCAAAGAATTTAACGTAGCTAGTCAGTACTGACGCGACAACCTCGTTGTTATCCCTATTTAAATCGGCGCGGTCGAACGACAAACCAACTCACAACGACTAAAAGCCCGAATACCGTATAAATAATAACAAAAACCAATGGGCTCGCTTCATAATACAAAAGACTTTCTAACCAATGTGATATGAATGTACCACTGTATACAGTTTCACCGGCCTTTGAACGAAGTGCCATTTCTAAGCTAGTAAATGGACATGCAACCCCAATCCACGATTGGATAACCACCACACTGATCGCGACAACATGAGCAAAACGAAACCACGGATTACGAACCCAGGACCACTTAAGAGCATAGCCGACAAAAATAAAGATTAAACCCAACACATTAAACACAACGATTAACATGTGCAGAAAAAGAATGACATCAGCAGCTAAGAGATAAAAAAATGATGCATCCATTTTCGTCACCTAATAAATGGGGCTTTCGTGCCATATAGCACCGCCTTGTGATAATGAGACTTGATTGAATATACAACAAAGAATATCTTATAAAACAATATTAGCAAAAAATATGCGCCCTGAATGTTGTTATAAACAACATGAAGAAGTGCCCTTGGGATGCGCCCTGAACGTTGTTATAAACAAAGCGAAGCAGTGCTGAATAATGCCCGAAGCGATTTTACAGTGAAAGACAAAGAGAACACTGAGTACTCAGCCTTTTCTACCCTTTATTAATTAGTTTACTATACATAGATGAATTTGCCCGCCTCACATCACACCGTATTACATCGCCCCAACCTACAGATCATTCTCTTCTTTATAACTTCAATTTGTATTTCGACGGCACAAGCAACCCAGACCGGTTCCAGCCATAACCTGTTTTATCTTAATAAATTAAATGACAAAGCTTTCTTCGTGGGCAGAGCCAACCTGGTAACACGCGATGGATTTTCAGATCTCTTTTTCGGTTACGTTGATGCCAACTATCGCTATAAATTAACCGAACCCTGGTCCGTTGAAATAGGCTATCGCCATGCTGCTCTTAAGCTGGGTAATCAATGGCGCGAAGAATACCGGCCCATGCTATCTTTGTATTGGCGCGGTAAACTGGCCGGCGGTAAATTTTCAAACCGGAGTCGGATAGAGTGGCGATACTTCGAAGGCAATGCACAAGACCGCGTACGCTACCGTAATGAATCGGTATGGACATCACCAAACACCATGACCGATTACCAGCTCACGCCCTTTATCGAAGAAGAATTTTTTTACGACATCACCAATAGTGAACTGAATATAAACTGGCTAACGTTTGGCGTTTCAAAGTTCTGGCGTAAAGGGATGAAATGGAAACTGGGTTACCGCTTGCAATCACAAAAATTTAACAATGAATGGGAAAACCGACATACACTCGTTACCGGGATTAGTATTTTTCACTAATTAAAGAAGCTGTTTAATCCACTTAGAAAAAATAATATCGGCCCATTTATTTAATGCCAAAACTTTCTCATCCAGCTTATATAAAATATCGTCTCGTGTTTGCGCACACGGTGGGCCATAGTCAAGATCACTACCAAACAGCTGTACCCATTCTTTAACCATATCTACTGTCATTTCTAAATGAAACTGTAACGCAATACAGTTTTTAAAGACAAAGGCCTGATTCTGCCGACATTCACTATTAAATAAAGGTACTGCACCTTGCGGGATTGAAAAGGTGTCCGCGTGCCAATGAAAAGGCAGCAACT
>Ga0316205_10005555_pt1 | contig 10389 bp, 13 predicted proteins | sample 3monthpyrite_MG_FD_204941 | JGI IMG/M metagenome (GOLD analysis project Ga0316205, IMG submission 204941) | Microbial mat bacterial communities from mineral coupon in-situ incubated in ocean water Damariscotta River, Maine, United States -... | ecosystem: Environmental > Aquatic > Marine >...
GCAAATGTTATATTTGGCAAACGTCCAGAACAATTAAGCGTAGATTCTTTTATAGAGCTTACGCAGTTAATTGAGAAAGATAAATAATAACGTCACTTCGAGTGTCCTGAGAATGGCGAAGGATGTATCGAGAAGTAGTTTAATCTCATGTCAGAAGAAAAAGAAAACATACAATTTCAACTCACTGATGAACTCATTGAACAAGTTGAGCAACTAGTCGAGAATAAAAAAGACAAAGAGCTACAGCTATTATTAGATGAATTTCATTACGCTGATATTGCCGAAATTCTAGATGAACTCGATTTGGAAGAGGCTACTTATGTGATTAAATTACTCGATTCTGAAACGACTTCAGATATCTTGATGGAGCTAGATGAAGACATCAGGGAGAAAGTCCTTCAAAACTTATCGGCAAAAGAAATTGCCGAAGAAATTGAAGAACTAGATACTGATGATGCTGCTGATATGATTATGGAACTTCCTGAAGAACGCCAGGAAGAAGTAATCTCAAACATTGAAGATGAAGCGCACAAGGCTGAGATTGAAGAATTATTGGCTTATGATGAAGATACAGCTGGTGGTCTCATGGCAAAAGAGCTTGTAAAAGTTTATGAAACCTGGACCGTTGCAGGATGCATGCGTAGGATTAGAGGTCAGGCCGAAGACGTTACGAGAGTTCACTCCATTTATGTAGTTGATAAACAAGAAAAGCTTATAGGTCGCTTATCACTCAAGGATTTAATAGTAGCAAAAAGCGACCAAAAAATTGCTGATATAGCAAAGGATAATGTAGATTTTGTTAATGTGAATGACGATGCTGAGGATGTTGCGAAAGTTATGTCTAAGTACGATTTGGAGGCTATTCCAGTAGTTGATGAAAATCAAACATTGTTGGGAAGAATTACCATTGACGATATCGTTGATGTGTTAAAAGAAGAGGCAGACAAAGACTATCAATTAGCAGCAGGTATTACACAAGATGTTGAAGCTGATGATAGCATCTTAGAGCTTACCAAAGCGCGTTTACCTTGGCTGTTCTTAGGATTGGTTGGTGGTGTTGGTGCCTTTTTAATTATGGAAGGCTTTCAGGAATCGTTTAAACAATATGCGGTTTTATTCTTTTTCACGCCTTTAATTGCTGCAATGGCAGGAAATGTAGGTGTACAATCCAGTGCTATTATTGTACAAGGATTGGCAAATGATGACGTAAAAGGTAGCGTTAATAGCAGATTGATAAAAGAAATGTTACTAGCTACTCTAAATGGAGTTATTTTAGCTCTGTTTTTATTTTTATTTGTTTGGTTAACCAAAGACCAAACCACTGCGCTAGCCATTTCAGTGTCACTTGTTGTTGTAATTATTGTGGCTGGATTAATAGGCACATTTGTGCCGCTATTTTTAGACAAAAGAGGCATTGACCCAGCAATAGCCACTGGACCATTTATTACTACAAGTAATGATATTTTTGGAATCCTTATTTACTTCTGGATTGCAAAATTGATTCTTAATATTTAAAACCTTTTTTCTTAATGATAAAAATTTTTAGGAAAATTCGTCAAAATTTACTTTTGGAAGGTAAAACAGGAAGATACTTCAAATATGCTTTAGGAGAAATAGTACTAGTGATGATTGGTATTCTATTGGCACTTCAAGTCAATAACTGGAACGAACTCAGAAAAAGTAAACAAGCAAAAAATGTTTATATAGACCGTTTAATTAATGAATTAAAAGCAGATACTACTGCGTTTTCATTTCATATTAAAAATGTAAAAAGTAATGCAAATGATGGTAAATACATCATGTCTATTATTAATGAAAATAAACCGATAGTCAATAACAAAGAGTTTGTTTTGAGACTACAGAATATTGGAAGAGTAAGTATTCCTAGAAAAGCGAACAATTCATTTTTAGATTTGCAAAGCTCAGGCAATTTAAAGTTGTTTAATAATGATTTTGTAGTTAATGCCGTTAGAAGTTATTATGTGACAGAAGTTGATTTCTGGTATGAAAGATATATTGAGAGAACAACTGAAGGGTTTTTACCTATTGTCACTGAGGTACTTCCATTTAAAATAGGAGAAGAAATAATTAAAAGTGAAATGAAAGAGAACTCAAATCTTAGTCCATCTCTGAACTTGGAATACTACAAGGTTTCGGTCTCAAATGAAGATTTAGAATTAATTCTTGAAAAAATACGTAAACAAAGAGATTTTAATTTCCATTTAAAAAATGCCACAAGAGCGCACTTGTTGCAAATACGTTTTCTACGTGAAAGTTATAATCAAGCTAGTGACTTAATTAAATTGTTGAAGAATTATAAAGAATGAAACCAATAAATATTACAGAGAAATTCACCAAATTCTCTAAAAACTGGCATCCACATCAAATTGCTGTGGTAGATGATATGCAAGTAATACTTGCAAAGCTAAAAGGTGAATTTGTTTGGCACAGTCATGAAAATGAAGACGAATTATTTCAAGTCGTAAAAGGTACTTTGTATATGCAATTTAGAGATAGAACTGAGGTTATTAAGGAAGGTGAAATTATAGTTGTACCAAAAGGTGTAGAGCATAACCCATGCACTAAAAATGATGAAGAAGTACATGTTCTTTTATTTGAAAAATTGAATACAGCACATACAGGAACTGTTGAAGATGAAAAAACACAAACACATTATCCAAAAATTTAAAAATTCTTATTGTGATAAAGTTTTTTAGACACATTAGAAAAGCGTTGCTTATGGAAAATAGAACGGGAAAGTATTTTAAATACGCCATTGGTGAAATTGTACTTGTAGTAATTGGGATTCTAATCGCACTCCAAATTAATAATTGGAATGAAAATAGGATAGCACAAAATTCAAAGACACAATATTGTGAGCAATTATTAGAAGAAATAGAATTTGATATTCAAGGAATAAACGATCAAATAGAAAGATTAGAAGGAGATATAAAATCATATAATAGCTATGTAGCCATTTACGAAACACCTGATATCTCAATAGACACTATTTACAAAAACATCAAAAAGGTACCTGCAAGCAATGGTTTGGCTAGTTTTAACACGAAAACTATTGAAGTATTAAAATCAACAGGTGATATCAAGCTTTTTTCAAATAAAATTCAGACTCAATTAGTAATTCTTGAAAATCGTCATAAATATTATTTTGACGCTCATAAAGCCAATTATGGCATATATATGAGTACTCTTGCGGGATCATATCTTATGAATGCTCTATCCATAGAGCGAAAATTAGCAAATCAAGAACGTTTTACTAAAGCATTAAATTTTAAAGAAAAATTACCAGATCAATTAGCCAAGATGCATTTGGGATTAACAGCTAAAGGTTTTGCAGATAAAGCTTCTTTAGATATTTTAAAGAATATTTTGAAAGATATTGAAGAGCTAAAGGTGTTTATTGTAGAAGAATTAGAAATTCAATAAGATTCACGAGTAGGTGAGAATTTGCATGAACATACTACACATAGATAAAAATCACGAATTACTCATAAATCAACTAAACGATTTAGGCTTTATAAATCACGAAGATTATACTTCTTCAAAAAAAGAAATTGAAGCAAAAATCCATGAATATGATGGTTGTATCATTAGAAGCCGATTTACAATAGACAAACAGTTTTTAGACAAAGCAACCAATCTTAAATTCATTGGTCGTGTTGGTGCAGGACTGGAAAATATAGATTGCGATTATGCCAAATCAAAAGGAGTTTTTCTTATTTCGGCTCCAGAAGGCAATAAAAATGCTGTTGGCGAACATACCTTAGGAATGTTATTATCATTATTCAATAAACTTAATAAGGCTGATAAAGAAGTTAGACAAGGCAAATGGTTACGAGAAGACAATCGAGGTATTGAACTCGACGGTAAAACCGTTGGATTGATTGGTTATGGTAATATGGGCAAAGCTTTTGCAAAAAAACTCAAAGGCTTTGATGTTGAGGTATTTTGTTATGATATTAAAGATAATGTAGGCGACGAAAATGCCACACAAGTATCATTACAAGAACTTCAAAACAAAGCAGACGTACTTAGCTTGCATACACCACAAACAGAGTTTACTATCAATATGATAAACTCTGAGTTTATAAATGCCTTCAAAAAACCATTTTGGCTCATCAATACTGCTCGTGGTAAAAGTGTTGTTACAAATGATTTAGTTAAAGCTTTAAAATCTGGTAAAATATTAGGCGCAGGTTTAGATGTTTTAGAGTACGAAAAAGCATCGTTTGAAAATGTCATATCGAGCCTTTCGACATCGCTCAAGATTAACTCCGTCGAGATGCCAGAAGCGTTTCAGTATTTAATTAAAACTAAAAATGTATTACTTACACCACATGTTGCTGGTTGGACAGTCGAAAGCAAAGAAAAACTGGCACAAACCATTGTTGATAAAATAAAGAAAGAATTTTGTTAACTTTAAAGCATAAATAAGTTTCTATGCAATCAAAAGCTACCACACCACAGCAGTATCTAGACGAATTACCTGAAGGCCGAAAAGAACCAATTCGAAAATTAAGACAACAAATTTTAAATAATATGCCAACAGGCATGGAAGAAACCATGAATTATGGCATGTTAGGCTATGTCATTCCACATTCAGTATATCCAGATGGTTACCATTGCAACCCAAAACAACCATTACCATTTATGAATTTGGCATCTCAAAAAAACTTCGTAGCAGTTTATAGTATGACCATATACGCAAAAAAGGATTTGTTAGAGTGGTTTACAACTGAATATGCCAAACGCTGTAAGTATAAGTTAGACATGGGAAAAAGTTGTATTCGTTTTAAGCGAATAGATGATATTCCTTATGATTTAATTGGAGAGCTTACAGCAAAAGTCAGTACCGAAGAATGGATTCAGATTTATGAAAATGCTTATAAGAAGAAAAAGTAACTCTGTAACAAAACAATAAAAATGAATACTAATATATTAAACCATGAAAAAAAGAGTCACAGGAATAGGAGGTTTGTTTTTTAAAACCAAAGACCCAAAAGCAACCAAAGCGTGGTATAAAAAACACTTAGGCTTTAATACAGACGATTATGGCTGTACCTTTTGGTGGAAAGACAAAGAAGGTAAAGACTGCTCCACACAATGGAGCCCATTTGCAAAAGACACCAAATATTATGAGCCTTCAAAAAAGGATTTCATGTTTAATTATCGCGTTGAAAACTTACATGAGCTTTTAGCTGCACTTAAAGAAGAAGGTGTAACCGTTATTGGTGACATTCAAGAATATGATTATGGAAAGTTTGGATATATCATGGATAACGATGGTAATAAAATCGAACTTTGGGAGCCAGTTGACACAGCTTTTAAATAGTGAAGAATGATGTAATCAATTGAAAAATAATACACTAACCAACCTTAATTTTTAGTATATTTATGTATCTAACCAAAATCAATTAAAATGTCAGATGAAAAAAATTTAGGCGATGACCTTAACGATATGTTAGGCGACGCAAAAGAAGGCGCAAGAAAAGCAGCTCAAAAAGCCGAAGAATTTGGACAAGAAGCAAAAGAAAAAGCAAGTGAATTTGCTGAAGAAGCAAAGGAAAGCGCCAAAGAATTTTCCAGTAGCGCCAAAGAGACTTACAATGAAGTTACATCGGGAGACAACAAAAAACTAATCACAGGGATTCTTGCTATTCTATTAGGATGGCTAGGAGTTCATAAATTTATTTTAGGCTATAATACTGAGGGAGTTATATTATTGGTATTAGGTGTTTTAGGGTTTTTTACTTGTGGCATTACATCAGCAATTTCAGGTATTATTGGATTAGTAGAAGGTATTATTTATTTAACTAAAACAGATACGGAGTTTCATAATACCTACCAAGTTGGGAAAAAATCTTGGTTTTAAGATAGTTTACATAAGGTCGAAAAATTGATTTCGGCCTTTTTTAAAAATATTTATTATCGTAATATTGCAATAATACAATTAATTTGTATATTTGTATTCTAAAATTAAGCAAATGGGAGCTTCTAAAGTTGATATATATTCAAACGAAATAAATGAAATTGCTACAATTGCAAAGGTGTTTTCTCATCCAGCACGTGTGGCTATTTTACAGTACATAAGCAAGCAGGAAGCTTGTATTTGTAACGATATTGTTGATGAAATTGGCTTAGCACAAGCAACAATCTCGCAACATTTAAAGGTTATAAATGATGCAGGTTTGCTTGATGGTACTTTTGAAGGGAAAAGCCTATGTTACTGCCTAAATGTTAACCGATTTCAAGAATTACAAAGCGTGTTTAATTCATTTTTTAATCAAACAAAGTCAAACTGTTGTTAACGCCTAAGGTGTATTTAATCATCTAACTCAAGTGCAAAAAAATTAATTTAAAAAATTATGAAAACAAAAGAATTATTGAAAGTCTTTAACGAACATAAAGATAAGTCGTTACTTTTTGAATACAAACCTAACAAGTTTGTAAATGCAAATTACCATATTACCGAAGTTAAACATACTAAAATTGATTCGGTTGATTGTGGTTCAGGGACAGATGCTTGGAATGAAACCATTATACAGTTATATGAAAGCCCTGATGAAATTGGAAAAACAGAATTTATGACTGTTTATAAAGCGTTGAGTATTCTAAATAAAGTAGGTAAAATGAAGCCTTATGACATGGAAGCAGAGGTTAAGTTTGAATACAGTAATAAAAAATTTCACACAGCTCAAATGTTTGTTAACGATTTTGAAATACGCGATAGTAATTTAATTATTAAGTTAGGCGTAGAAAAAACTGACTGTAAGGCTAAAACGGTTTGTGGTATTGTTGAAGAATTGAAAGCTGAATTAGTACAAGATGAGCCTTGTTGCTCAACTGAAGGAAATTGTTGTTAGCTTTTGTCAATTCTGAGTGTCACACTGAGCGCAGTCGAAGTGCAAACGAAGAATCTTATTAAATGAAAATCATAATCCGAACATTTAAAGAACACGATTGGACTTCGGTTTCAAGAATTTATGCAGAAGGCATTGCCACTGGAATTGCAACTTTTGAAACCGAAGTGCCTTCTTGGGATGTCTGGAATGAAAAATTCATAAAAAAATGCCGTTTAGTAGCTCAACTCAATGATAATGTTGTTGGGTTTGCAGTAGTATCTCAAGTCTCTAAGCGTAAAGTTTATAAAGGTGTAGCAGAAGTAACTGTATATGTAGCTCAAGAAAAAAGAGGAAAAGGTATAGGTAAACAACTGCTTGAAGTTTTAGTTGATGAAAGTGAGAAACAAGGGTTTTGGACCTTGCAAGCAGGCATTTTCTCAGAAAACATAGCAAGTATTGAATTGCACAAAAAATGTGGGTTTAGAGTCGTAGGCATTAGAGAAAAAGTAGGCAAACGCGATGGTATATGGTACGATAATGTGTTAATGGAAAGACGAAGTAAATTAATTATTTAACGTGAGTTCGATATAAAAAGCACTATCTCATAAAGTGTATAAGTTATATCGAACTCACATTAATCTACAATTTTAATTTTTACCTAAACCGTAGTTAATTGGTAATAAGTCTCCTATGCGTTGGTCGCCCATTACACCACCAAAAAGCAATTCTTTAATCGGTGAATAATTTCCATATTTATCTACATAAAAATGAGTAACTAATGGTTTTAAAACGGATTGATATTTTAATTTAAATAGAATATCAACCTTTGTTTCAAGAGCTACTTTTTTAAACGAAGAATTACTAATGTCTTCAACTTTAAAAAACTGCCACTCATCTACTTGTAACCTATTGTAAAAAATATCAAAACCTTCTTTTCTTAGGTTTTTATCAAATAATGAGCGCATAAAATGCTGTACAGATCCTTTGAAAGCTTTTTCTCTATTTACAGATATGCTTCGCTTATTTGTCGTGTTTAAATCTTTATAAAATGCTGTTCCTGTGTATAATACAGACTGTATTGAATATTTATCTAGTTTTGGATCTACATAACGAAATACAATTTCAAAATCTATAATATTATAAGAAATTTCATATTGCAAACTTCTATTTTTAACTAATACAGGTTTTTTAGCACTAACAGTAAGTGTGTTATTTTTTTTATTATATCGTAATATTAAGTATTCTTCATTTAGAATTCTACACGACTTAGAAAACTTTGAAAATCCTAAAAATTGTTTTCTAAACAGCTTAATTTTTTGTTTACGAGAAAGACCATCATCTGCATAAACAACAACTTCATTTAATTGATTTAAAGCCTCCTTTAGTTTAATTGTAATATTGCTTTTGCTTCTGTAATCCGAAACGATAACAGTCTCATAACCTAAGTAAGAAATAATAAGATTAGATTGTATAGCATCTGAATATTCTATGGAAAAATTCCCAGACGCATCGGTAGTTGTTCCTATTGTGGTATTATCAAAATAGATAGATACAGCCATAAGAGGCTGTTTTGTTTTAATATCAAAAACCTTTCCTGAAAGTGTTTGAGAGTAAATAAACGATGTGGTAATGAATAAGCATAAAAAACATAATGTCTTACTCATCGTTATTATTTGAAAATTTACGTTCTAATTCAGCTTGAAACTCTTCCATAACTGGCTTTACAGTACTTTCTGGCAAGTCGGCAATTTTTATATACATCAACCCATCAACTGCATTGTTAAACAAAGGGTCAACATTAAAAGCTACCAATTTAGCATTTTGCTTAATGTATTTTTTAAGTAATACAGGCAAACGCAATGCACCTGGTTCCACCTCGTCAATAATTTTATCGAATTTGTTTAAATCTGCTTCGGTGGCATCAAAAACAAAGTCTTTATCGGCATCTTTTAATTTTACTTTAAATTCCTTTTTTGGATGTACATATTGTGCTACATAAGGATCGTAGTAATGCGATTTCATAAACTCAATCATTAATGATTTTGAGAAGTTAGAAAACTGATTGCTAATACTTACACCACCTATTAAATATTTATGCTCTGGGAATCGTAATGTTGTATGAACAATACCTTTCCACAGTAAAAACAATGGCATAGGTTTTTGCTGATAGCTTTTTATAATAAAAGCACGTCCCATTTCTATGGACTGACTCATCATTTTATAAAGTTCAGGTTCAAACCTAAATAAATCTTGAAGGTAAAACCCATCGATACCAAATTTCTCGAAAATCTTAGAACCTAATCCCATACGGTAAGCACCTGCTATTACTTTTTTATCGGCATCCCAAAGAAACATGTGGTGATAATGAGTATCAAATTTATCCAAGTCTATCGCTTCATTGGTGCCTTCACCAACTTCTCTAAAAGTAATTTCTCTTAAACGACCAATTTCGCGTAAAATATTTGGTATTTGTTGGGCAGGGCATAAATAGACCTCGTAGTTTTTACTTTTTAAAAGCCTACAGTCACTTTCGTTTAGAGCCTCAACCTCTGAAGCCATAGTTTTAGTGCTTACTGGAGTTACAATGTTTTTAGGGGCTTTTGGAACTTTTAAACTAGACTGAAAGTTATCAAGTCTTTTAGGTTTTTCAAAAACATTAGACAACATATACGTTTTTCGTCTAATGAACTCTGAAAAATCTTTTAAGGATTCATGCTCTTTCTGGTCATTAACAGAAATTGGTTTTCCAACTCTCACCTTTATGGTTCTATGCTTTTGTGTTAGCAATTCTGAAGGTAATTTTGCGGTACGCATTGTATCGCTAATTTTTGAAAGCCTATAAAACAAACGACTGTTTTTTGCATGAAAATAAATTGGAACAACAGGGACTTCGGCCTTTTTTACGAGCTTCATAGCAGCCTCTTCCCAAGGTTTGTCAACTACTAGTTTGCCATCTTTATAAGTAGATACTTCTCCTGCCGGAAAAACACCTAAAGGATGTCCTTGCCTTAAATGCAACAAAGAATTTTTAAAGCCAGCAACACTTGATTTAATATCCTTTCTATCTTCAAATGGATTAACAGGCATTATATAAGGCTTTAAAGGCTCAATGCGGTGCAATAAAAAATTGCCTATAATTTTAAAATCACTTCGTTGTTCAATCATTAATTTAAGAAGTAAAATACCATCAATACCACCTAAGGGATGGTTGGAAACTGTGATGTAGGCACCATCTTTTGGGAGGCGTTTTAAGTCTTCATCTGGGATTTCAAATTTTATTTGAAAATCGTTTAAAAGTGCATTTAAAAAAGAGAGATCTTTAAGGTGTTTATTTCTATTGTAAATTTTATTAATGGCAGAAATATTAAGGACTTTCATTAGTATCCAACCAAAAAAAGTTCCAATAAACCCATACTTATCAATATGAATGGCTTTTGCTACTTCTTTTGCGGTTACGAGTCCCATTTAGTTATTTTAATGAAAGAGTTACAAACCTAATCAATTTTTTCATATTGATAAAGACAAAAGG
>Ga0316205_10005557_pt1 | contig 10387 bp, 8 predicted proteins | sample 3monthpyrite_MG_FD_204941 | JGI IMG/M metagenome (GOLD analysis project Ga0316205, IMG submission 204941) | Microbial mat bacterial communities from mineral coupon in-situ incubated in ocean water Damariscotta River, Maine, United States -... | ecosystem: Environmental > Aquatic > Marine >...
TTAAAATGAGGCACATGCTTTCCAGGTAAAGTAACAGAATCGCCAGTTTTTGGATTTCTTCCAACACGTGGAGGCCTAAAGTGTAATGAGAAACTACCAAAGCCTCTTATTTCGATCCTTTGCCCTGTTGCCAAGGCCTGGCTCATTTGCTCGAGTAAACTCTTAACCGCCAATTCAACGTCTTTATAGGCCAAATGACCTTGTTTTCTGGCGAGAGATTCAATGAGTTCTGATTTTGTCATTATTTTTTAATCCCCTTGCTGGGAGGTCATCCCTGACCTCTCGTTTTTCAATAAATCAATTACATATCTAATATTTAGAGAAAAACCAATGAAAAGTCAATACCTTATTTGGTTTGATTGTCCATTTGTTCCTTTAATATGTCACCCAAAGTTGCTGCTCCATCACTATCGGCCGATCGACTGTAATCTTCAATCGCTTTTGCCTCGTCTTCGTTGTCCTTCGCCTTGATGGACAACATGATGGATCTGTTTTTACGGTCAACGCCCATAAATTTGGCTTCAACCTCTTCACCTACCTTCAAGACTGTTCTGGCATCTTCAACGCGGTCACGTGTTAGCTCAGAAGCACGTAATATACCTTCAATGCTATCACCTAGATCAATAATAGCGGCCTTGGCATCTACTTCCTTAACCGTACCTATAACGATTGAGCCTTTAGCATTTTCTGCAACAAAATTGGAATAAGGGTCTTTATCCATTTGTTTCAGGCCAAGAGAAATTCTTTCACGCTCAGGGTCGATGGCAAGAATAACAGCCTCAATCTCATCGCCTTTCTTGAAGTTTCTGATGGCATCTTCACCAGTAGTGTTCCAGGAGATATCAGAGAGATGAATCAAACCATCAATGTATCCATCCAATCCAACAAAAATACCAAAGTCAGTGATGGACTTGATCACGCCACTAATTTTGTCACCCTTGCTATGTGTATTGGAGAAATCTTCCCAAGGATTAGTCTGGCACTGTTTCATACCTAGAGAGATACGACGACGTTCTTCATCAATATCCAGTACCACCACTTCAACTTCCTGACCAAGATGTACAACTTTCGCAGGATTAACATTTTTATTTGTCCAGTCCATTTCAGAAACATGCACTAAACCTTCCACGCCTTCTTCCAGTTCAATAAAGCAACCATAGTCAGCTATGTTAGTGACCTTGCCGAACAGGCGCTTAGCTTCAGGATAACGTCGTGCAATGCCCTGCCATGGATCTTCACCCATTTGTTTGAGGCCGAGTGATACGCGGTTTTTATCTTTATCAAATCGCAGTATCTTGACTTCTATTTCATCACCTACATTAACGATTTCGGATGGGTGCTTAACGCGTTTCCATGCCATGTCAGTGATGTGCAATAGACCATCGATGCCACCCAGATCAACGAATGCACCGTAATCGGTAAGATTTTTGATAACACCCTTAGTGATGCTGCCTTCTTCGAGGTTCTGCAACAGACTTTCACGCTCTTCACTGTACTCTTTTTCGACCACAGCACGTCGTGATACAACAACGTTATTACGCAATTTATCCAGCTTGATGACTTTAAATTCAAGTTCCTTACCTTCGAGGTAGGAAGCATCTCTGACTGGACGAACATCAACTAGTGAACCGGGAAGGAATGCACGAATATTATGTACTTCAACAGTGAAACCACCTTTGACTTTACCGCTGATAATACCGGTAACAATTTCTTCAGCTTCCTGTGCTTTCTCAAGGAAAGTCCAGGCTTCAGCACGTTTTGCTTTTTCGCGCGATAATCGCGTTTCGCCATAACCGTCTTCAAGGGAATCCAGCGCTACATCAACTTCATCTCCAATCTGTATTTCCAGTTCGGATTTTTCATTATAAAATTGATCAATAGGGATACTGCCTTCAGATTTAAGACCGGCATTCACGACGACAACATCGTTTCTTATATCAACAATAAGGCCCTTCAGGATAGTACCCTGGCGCATGTCGTTGGTCGCTAGGCTTTCTTCAAATAATTCTGCAAAACTTTCAGTCATTGGTTTAAATTCCCAAGCCCACTAGTGGCTTTGTCATTGCGTTGTTTCCGTGATAATTAATCTAGCTGGCAATCACGGCTTTGTTAATTTTAATCAAAAACAATCTTGCCAATATTGTCTCTGACCATTTAATAAAAATTTAAATAAGGCGTTCGATGTTATTCACTTGCAATAAATGATTAACTTGTTTCATCACCTCTTCAATACTCATGTCTGATGTATCAATTACGATGGCATCATCCGCGGGCTTTAACGGGGCGACGGCTCTCGACGCATCTCTTTCATCCCGTTCAGATATCTCCCGGGAAAGGTCGGCAATGTTAACACTTAATCCTTTTTCTTTCAACTGTTTATAGCGTCTTTCCGCCCTTTTTTGAGCACTTGCTGTAAGGTAAATCTTGAGCCCTGCATCAGGAAATATAACTGTACCCATGTCTCTTCCATCAGCAATCAAGCCCGGTTTTTGCCTGAAGGCCAATTGACGCTCAAAGAGTGCCTCACGAACACTGGGAATGGCAGCCACAATAGAGGCCTTGTTACCCATTTCTTCTGTACGGATTTGGGTACTGACTTCCTTGCCATCCAGAAAAATATCAGCATGAATATTATCGCCGGGACGGAATTCCACATCCAGAGAACCAGCCAGGTCAGTTATTCCATTAATATCTTTAAAATCAATATGATGATTGATTGATGACAGTGCCAGCAAGCGGTAAAGCGCTCCACTATCGAGTAAATGCCAATCCAGTGATTCTGCCATTAACTGGGCAATTGTGCCCTTCCCGGTACCACTGGGGCCATCGATCGTGATGACCGCAATAGTGTCATCGTCATTCATAGATTTATTCATGTAATGTCTTGCTCGACTATTTCGTACTGATAGAAAGACCCAGACCTTGAGCTAGCTCAACAAAGCCTGGAAATGAGGTGTCCACGTTAGCGCAATCTTCTATAATGACCTCTTGCTGGCAACGTAGAGCAGCAACAGCAAATGACATAGAAATCCTATGGTCTCCATGACTCATTACTGTACCTCCCTGAAATTGACCACCGTCAATAATGATACCGTCTTCTGTTACCTCATTCTGAATACCCAAGGTTACCAGGCCATCAGCCATCACTTGAATTCGGTCGCTTTCCTTAACACGTAGCTCCCTGGCACCGGTTAACACTGTCTTTCCCTGAGCACAGGAAGCGGCTACAAACAACACGGGGAATTCATCAATCGCCAGAGGAACCAGTTCCTCGGGGATATTAATGCCTTTAAGTGGGCTGGACTGGATGCGGATATCGGCCACAGGCTCTCCTCCGACTTCCCGCTGATTCAGCACTTCGATGTCTGCACCCATCAATTTGAGTATATCGATCACGCCCGTTCTGGTTGGGTTAATACCAACATGTTCGAGAGTTATATCGGAATCAGGCGCAATGCTAGCGGCAACCATAAAAAATGCAGCTGATGAAATGTCAGCCGGAATATCAATATCAGTGGCTTTTAATCTACCTCCACCGGAAAGGCAAACGCGAGCGCCTTGTCGTTCAAGCTGATAGCCAAACCCTTGTAGCATTCGCTCAGTATGGTCTCGTGTGGGTGCAGGCTCCGTGACGCACGTCTGGCCATCAGCATACAACCCGGCTAATAACAGACAGGACTTCACCTGTGCACTGGCAACCGGTAAAACATAATCAATCCCTTTCAGCGATTGCTTTCCAGTAATTTGTAATGGTGCAGTACTGCTATCTGTGGCATTGATTTCGGCACGCATATTTTTCAGCGGATCAATAACCCTACGCATAGGCCGTCCGGATAAAGAAGTATCGCCAGTTAATACCGTATTAAATGATTGACCTGCCAATAAGCCACACATTAATCGCATGGATGTCCCTGAGTTGCCTAAATACAGATTATCTTCAGGTTGCTTCAAGCCATGCATACCCACACCAGTAACCGTCACTTGACCATTATCCGGGCCATCGATAGTGACACCCATTGCCTGAAATGCCTTCAACGTTGCCAGACTGTCTTCACCTTGCAAGAAACCCGTTATCCGGGTTTTTCCTTCTGCCAAAGCACCAAGCATAATAGATCGATGTGAAATCGATTTATCACCAGGGACACGCGCTTTACCTTGCAAACGTCCACCAGGTTTTACGAAAAAGGTTACATTGTCAGTTGATTGTTGTGACATGGACATCACCACCTTGATTACTTTTTATCGGATACAGGTTGATCTGTATAACGGTCTCGCGCCTGCTTGGCACGTTTGAATATAGCTTCCAGCGTGTCGAGATCAGCGGTCGCGATGGCTTGCTTAATGACATCCAGATTTTGTTGATATTGATCGAGGATTTTAATAATAGCCTGATTATTTTCTACACATATATCACGCCACATAACCGGGTCACTCGATGCTATTCTGCTGAAGTCTCGAAAGCCCCCGGCTGCGTATTGAAAAATTTCGTCACGGTCACTCATATTGGCAAGCGTATCTACCAGTCCATAAGCAAGGATATGAGGCAAGTGGCTGGTTGCCGCCAATACTTCATCATGATGTTCAACCGACATATTTTGCACGATTGCACCGGCTGCTTCCCACATTGATTTTACACGTTCGATGGTTTCAGCTGGATTCTCTTCGAGGGGCGTTAAAATAACCTTTCGGTTTTGAAATAATTCTGCAAATGAGGCCTCAACGCCATTTTGTTCAGTGCCTGCAATAGGATGACCGGGTACAAATTGATGAATGGACTTGGCCAGGTTATTTCTAGCGGCTAACTCTACGTTTGCCTTGGCACTGCCAACATCCGTTATCACCGCATTCTTATCGATATGAGCATCAATAGTCCTGAAAATTTCCGGCATCGCCCTGAGCGGTACAGACACGACTATCATGTCAGCCCCCTGAACTGCCTTGGCTACATCGGTGGTAAATTCGTCTATAACACCTAAATCCAGAGCACGTTGCAAATGCTTTTCACTACGGCTGCAACCAATCACCGATTGACATGCCTGCTTTGTACGCAGTGCTCGTGATAACGAACCACCTATCAAACCCACGCCGATAATACATAAACGATTTATCATGATGCCTGTCCAATAACGTTTTTTAAAGCCGTCAAGAAGCGCTTATTATGTTGCTCAGATCCGATAGTGACTCGAAGAAAATCGGGCAGGTCGTAATTACTGATGGGGCGAATAATAATGCCTTGTCTTAACAATTGTTCATAAACCTCATCACCTGGCATTGAGGTTTTAAAACTTAAAAAATTGCCCACCGAAGGGATATAATCAAGCCCCATGGAATCAAAGGCCGATGACACTTGCAGTAAACCACGACGATTGGATTCAACACTCTTTTGAATATGCCCATGGTCAGATAAAGCAGCGATGGCGCCAGCCTGAGCCAAGGTGTTGGTATTAAATGGTTGCCGTACCCTGTTCAGCAGATCGGCAATATAAGGATGAGAAATAGAATAGCCAATACGTAAACCGGCCAGGCCATAGACCTTTGAGAAAGTGCGAGTGATTAACAAATTGGGATATTTTTCAATCCAGTCCAGCGAATTCGGGTAGCCTGGTTCCTCGACGTATTCAACGTAAGCTTCATCCAGTACAACAATCACATGATCAGGCACATCACGAATAAATGCTTCCAGGGTATCGCTATCCAGCCATGTGCCCGTTGGATTATTGGGATTAGCAATGAAAATAACACGCGTATTATCGTCGACCAATGCCCGCATGTTGTCCAGATCATGGCCAAAAGGCATGTGATCATCAGCTGCACCAGGTTCTGCCACATTCAATGTAGCGCCGACAGCCATGCTAACCAATGGATAAACTGCAAAAGCATGACGAGAGAAAATCACGTTTAAACCGGGTGATAAAAACACACGAGCAACAAATTCAAGAATATCATTTGATCCGTTACCGAGTGTAATCCGTGCGATATCCACATCGTATTTGTCAGACAAAGCCTGCTTAAGCGCAAAGCCGTTTCCATCGGGATAAATTTCAAGCTCCTGAAGTTCCGACTGACATGCTTTTACCGCCAGGGGACTCGGACCTAAGGGATTTTCATTAGAAGCCAGTTTGAGGATATCATCCAACCCATACTCACGAGCTAATTCACTAACGGGTTTACCCGGTGCATAGGGCGATAAACCGCGCACACCTTTCACGGCCAGAGAAGCAAAGTGTTGACGAAAATCATTCATGGAAAATATTACAAGACCGCGCGCGGATAAGAACCCAATACTTTGAACAGGGATGTTTCTTTTTGTAAATGCTCTAATGCACTTTTAATATCCGGGCTACTAGCGTGACCTTCTATATCAATAAAAAAAACATAATCCCACATACCCCTTCTGGAGGGCCTGGATTCAATTCGAGTCATGCTGATTTGATTTTCAACCAATGGTGACAATAAGTGATGCAGTGAACCCACGCGATTATCAGTCGCACATAAAAGCGAGGTTTTATCATGTCCACTTGGCCCTACGGCTTGACGACCAATGATAAGAAAACGAGTCGTATTGTCAGGTTCATCTTCAATATTAGGCGCAAGAATATCCAGTTGATATAACGCTGCTGCACTATCACCCGCAATGGCAGCACTGGTGGGTTCTGACATAGCTAGCCGAGCAGCCTCGGCATTGCTACTCACCGCAATGCGTTCAACATTAGGTAAGTTGGCATCCAGCCATTTTCGGCATTGCCCTAAAGACTGCTGGTGCGAGTATACCTTTTCTATACCAGACATCTCATTTTGTTTAGACATCAAATGATGATGAATCCTTAATTCCACTTCACCACAAATTTTCAAATTCGTAGTCATAAACATATCAAGCGTATGACTAACAACCCCTTCTGTAGAATTTTCTACAGGCACAACACCATAATGAGCATTTCCGGATTCGACTTCACGAAAAACTTCATTAATATCGGACAGTGAAACGGTTTCAACTGAATGCCCAAAGTGTTTTAGCGCAGCCGCCTGAGTGAAGGTGCCTTCCGGGCCGAGAAAGGCAATTTTCAACACCTCTTCCAGAGCCAAACAAGCAGAAATAATTTCTCTGAACAAGCGGGCGATTTCTTCATTGCTTAATGGGCCGGCATTCCGTTCTTGAATATTCCTGAGAATACTGGCTTCACGTTCAGGGCGGTAAAAAACGACTTCCTGGCCAGCAGCTTGTTTGACTTCAGCGACCTCTTGAGCGCAACGTGCACGCGCACTGATCAACTCCTGAATTTGAGCATCCAGTGAGTCGATTTGGTCTCGTATTTCAGCCAGTCGCTTTTCATTACTCATTCGTGAATACCATGAAAGCCTTGTTCACAAGGCGCGAACAGATAGAACACCATCGATTTTACTGATTTCATCAATAATCTCATCTGATACTTCACTCTCCACATCGACCAAAGTATAAGCCAGATCCCCTTTTGATTTGTTAATCATATCAAGAATATTCAGGTTCGCATCTGCCAATTTTGTAGAAATCTGCCCCAGCATGTTCGGTGTATTGCTATTGGAAATAGCCAGGCGAAAACCCGTTGTGCGTGCCAGCTCAACAGTTGGAAAATTGACTGAATTTAAAATATTACCATTCTCAATAAAATCCTTAACTTGCTCAGCGACCATCATGGCACAATTGTCTTCAGCTTCCTGGGTGGAAGCACCTAAATGAGGTAAGGTGATAACGCGAGGATGATTCTTCAACAGGTTACTAGGGAAATCACATATATAGGCATAAGCTTTGCCGCTATCGAGTGCTTGCACCATTGCATCATCGTCAACAATGCCATTACGGGCGAAGTTCAAGATAACGATATTATCCTTCATTATTTTTAATCGATCCGTATTAATAAGGTTACGCGTGGCATCAATTAATGGAACATGAAAAGTAACAAAGTCTGATTTCGACAATAGATCATCAACACTAGAAGCCTGTTGTACTTTTGAAGACATCTGCCAGGCACCCTGAACAGTAATTTCGGGATCATAACCAATGACGTTCATGCCCAGTGATAAAGCTGCGTTCGCTACGCGAATACCAATAGCACCAAGACCAATAACGCCTAAGGTACGCCCAGGCAATTCAAAACCAACAAAGTTTTTCTTACCGGACTCAACATTTTTACTGATAACAGCATCATCACCTTCCAGGTCACGCGCAAATCCCCATGACTGACAAATATTTCTACAGGCCATTAGCATACCGGCGATCACCAATTCCTTTACAGCATTGGAATTTGCTCCGGGCGCATTAAATACTGGAATACCTCTGGCACTCATTTTATCCAGTGGAATATTATTCACACCCGCCCCGGCACGACCAACAGCTTTTAACGATGCCGGTATTTCCATATCATGCATTTTGAATGAACGTAGCAGGATGGCATCCGGATGTTGAATCTCAGAAGCAACTTCGTAATTGTCACGAGGTAATTTCTCCAGGCCTTTTACTGCGATATTATTGAGGGTAAGAATTTTGTGCATGTAGGGTTTACTTCCAATCAAATTAGGATATATAAATAAATAATCAGGCGTGAACAGGGGCAAATTCATTCATGAAATCAACCAGCGCATCAACACCCTCTTCAGGCATAGCATTGTAAATACTGGCGCGCATGCCACCCACTGAACGATGCCCTTTCAACGTTGCCAGCCCCTTTTCAGCAGCTTGCTTGATAAAGGCTGGATCCTGATCAGCATCGGCCAATGTAAAAGGTACATTCATCCAGGAGCGTGACTTGAGCTCTACCGGACTGGTATAAAAATCAGATTCATCAATCGCATTATATAACTTCATGGCTTTGCGTTGATTGATTTCAGCCATGGCTGACAAACCACCCTTATTCAGCAACCATTCAAAAACCAACCCGGCGAGATACATTCCGTAGGTCGGTGGTGTGTTATACATGGAATCATTGTCTGCATGAATTGCATATTTAAACATGCTGGGTGTTGATTCCTGTGTTTCTGCAATCAAATCTTCACGAATTATGACCAGCGTAAGACCAGCCGGGCCAATATTTTTCTGCGCTCCTGCGTAGATGATTCCAAAACGTGACACATCTATTGGGCGTGAAAGTATCGTAGAAGACATGTCAGCAACCAAGGGAACATCACCGCAATCTGGAATATACGAAAACTCGACTCCACCGATTGTTTCATTAGGCGTGTAATGTACATAGGCGGCATCCGGGTTGAAGCTTAATTCCGAACTTTCAGGTGCAGTAGAGAAATTACCCTTTTCACCTGTCCATACTACATTCACATCGCAGTAACGTTTTGCTTCTGCAATCGCCTTTTTAGACCAGGCGCCAGTATTTATATAATCAGCTTGTTTTTTATGGGTCGCCAAATTCATGGGGATCATGGCAAATTGACTGCTCGCACCACCTTGTAAAAACAACACTTTATAATTATCAGGAATAGACATTAACTGTCGTAAATCAGCTTCTGTTTTTTCAGCAATAGACATGAATTGCTTACCCCGGTGACTCATTTCCATCACCGACATACCACAGCCATTCCAGTCAAGTATCTCTTCCTGCGCTTTAGCAAGCACTGCTGCAGGTAACATAGCTGGACCTGCACTGAAATTAAAAAGCCGTGACATTATCATTACTCCTGATTAAATTTAATTTTGATCGTTAGTATCGGTTGGCGAAGCTTCTGATTCAGTTTCTGATTCAGCCTCTGGTTCAGCTTCTTCCTGGCCATTATCGAGCGAGGCAACCCGTTCAAGTCCAACCAGATTCTCTTCCTTGCTCAAGGAAATCAAACGAACACCTTGTGTGTTTCGTCCCATCACTGAAATTTCCTGAACACGCGTACGAACTAATGTACCGCCATTACTGATCAACATGATTTCATCGTCTTCGCTGACTTGATCTGCACCCACTACGTCGCCATTTCGTTCATTAACGGTGATGGCAATAATACCCTGGCCGCCTCGACCATGGATCGGGTAGTCTTCGATGGATGTACGCTTCCCATAACCATTTTCAGTAGCCGCAAGAATTTCACCTTCGCCGACAATAATCAATGCAATAACTGATTGGCTTTCCTGAAGTTTGATACCCCTAACACCACAGGCAGTACGACCCATGGGTCTGACATCTTTTTCATTAAACCGGATGGCTTTACCCGCATTACTTAACAGCATCACATCCTGTTCGCCATCTGTAATAGATACGCCGACAAGATGATCACCTTCACGTAACTCTACTGCGATAATGCCATTAGAACGCGGCCTTGAGAAATGTGACAAAGGTGTCTTTTTGACAGTACCACTACTGGTCGCCATAAATATGAATTGATCTTCACTAAATTCAGTGACTGGTAAAATAGC
>Ga0316205_10005558_pt1 | contig 10387 bp, 11 predicted proteins | sample 3monthpyrite_MG_FD_204941 | JGI IMG/M metagenome (GOLD analysis project Ga0316205, IMG submission 204941) | Microbial mat bacterial communities from mineral coupon in-situ incubated in ocean water Damariscotta River, Maine, United States -... | ecosystem: Environmental > Aquatic > Marine >...
GCGCAGCGTATCGGCCTTGTAGCTGTCAAACGCCGTGTTGCCAGAGCTGCGGAAGGTGGTGCGGCGGTTCATGCGATGGCTGCATCCCGATTTGAACATGTTTTTGCTCCAGATCATGTAGAAAAGCAGGGCCAGGCCCAATGGCCAAAAGAGGATGAAACCAAGGATCATTGCGGCGATCCAGGCCCCCTTGCCCTTGCTGTCGAGCCAGCCCTCGGCGCGGGCAAGATAGCCTTGTGCGGATGGGTCGGTTGCGGTTGCGGTTGCGGTCATTTTGTCCTCCGTCGGGTTAATGTATATTCGGTTTACATTACATCAGATGGGGCGTCGGGCGGGGGGCTTCAAGAGGTCATGTGAAAGGTATTTACATTTTTTCTGACATGGAACGTCAGGTTTTGCAGTCAGGAGGAGGGATATTGCCCGCGTTGTAGCGGGACACTTATTTCTGCAGTCAGGGACAGAGATATCTGCAGCAACTCGTTTTTGGGATTTTTACGCGGGTTTGGGGCCCAGCGGGAACGTCTTATTGGCTTTAAAGAACGAAGTCATCGGCCTGCATACTGTGAATCCCTTCAACGATGATCGAGAAATCGGCACTACCGTCGCCGTCGCGGTCACCCGAGACGATGGTGTTTCCGCCGACATATTCGTAGCGCAGTTCGCCGGCATTGCCTGAGAACCCAGCGGCTCCGACAAAGGAAAAAGCCTGATTTCCGGCGGTTCCTATGACCGCGTCGATGCGCTTAAGATCGATCGTGTCAGACTCACCGCCGATATCGAAATCTTTGATCCGGTCGGCCCGGTTGGGGTTACTGACCGAGCTGGTCTCGGCGACAGAATTGAAAATGAATGTATCAAACCCGGCCCCACCTTTTAAAATATCGCGCCCCTTGCCACCGGTGAGTTCGTCATTGCCGCGCCCCCCCACAAGCAGGTCGTTTCCGGAGCCACCATACAAATAGTCATCGTGATTACCTCCATTCAGTTTGTCACGCCCGGCCCCGCCGTTAATGTGATCTTGGCCGCCGTTCCCAAAGAGCCAATCCTGCCCACTGCCGCCCAGGATTATGTTCGCCTTTTTGTCCCCCAAAATCGTGGTTCCGCCGCGTCCAATTTCATAGGTAACTTCAGTGGTTGTTACTCCACCAACCGTTGTCTGAGTGGTCGTTGTAAATACGTCGGCATAAATAGAATCGTAGTCAACGCCGTGATAAGGGCTGTTCATTTCGTCCAGGCCAATTCCGTTTTCCCGAAAGAACTCCATGAATTGAGTATAGAGTGTCATGCTGTGGAGTTCGCTGCTGAACTCCAGGTTATGGTATATTATATTTCGTTCGCCCTCGATTTCGCCGATTACAAGCAATCCATCAATTGGATCTCCGTCAATCAGAAAATCGGTCATCCTTGAATCGCCGTCGAAAAGGTCATTTCCAAAACCGGGATTTGCAAATGTCACCGCCTCGATTTGAACTGCAGAGTTCGCATCCATGAATGCTTCCACCATGCCAGCACCAAGGCTGTGCCCAGCGACAAAAATCTTTGTTATCCCATTACTCGGATCATTCACATAATCAGCAATGGCTCGCAGAAACTCGCGATACAGTATGAAATGGTCGTCTTTCCCTATCCAATCGCGCTCATCGGGTGTGTTTAGTAATCCTCCAGCGAATCCTTCATTATCGTTGGTTCCACGAAACGATATGAACAGGGCATCGTCTGACCGGCCGACCAGCGCCGCCGCATTTTGCTTGGTGTAGATCCCGTTTGAAATGCCTTTCGTTGGGAATTTCGCACTGTTTGTGCCCTCGACCGCGAGATCCGGCAAATCGGCGCTTGTGAGCAGGCGTATTTGACCCGCGATGTAGTCATAGGCATCCTCTCCGTCCGGCTTGAGATTGTTGATCTTGTCACCAATCCGTTCGCGGTCTTCCAAGTGATAGGCGGCATGGGCCAGCTTGGCGAAGAACACCGCCTTGCCTTCGGTTTCAAAGATATCGTCCGCAGTTTGCAGGGGTGTTCCGTCAACATTAAAGATCTGCGCCCGGATTGCCACATCGGACGTATCATCGCCGGTTCGGCTCCCATCCGACCAGGTCACCACAAAGCGCCCGTCAGACAAGGCGGTGATGGCGGGGTCATACTGACCATTAGCGGTGGTCGAGTTGACCAGGAATTCATTGCCCGAGGGGCTGCCATCAGCATTGAAAACTTGCGCGCGAACGGCTGCGTCGGATATATCATCGCCATTGCCGCTAAATTCTCCGGCATGGTCGGTCCAGGTCACCACAAAGCGCCCGTCTGACAGGGCGGTGATCGCGGGGCTGTTCTGATTATGTATTGTGGATGAATTGACCACGAACTCGTTGCCTGACGGGCTACCATCGGCATTGAACACTTGCGCGCGGACGGCACTCCAAAAGGTGTCATCGCCGGTTTGGCTCCAATCCGTCCAGGTCACCACAAAGCGCCCGTCCGACAGGGCGGTGATCGCGGGTTGGGACTGATCCTCGGCGGTGGTTTTATTGACCACGAATTCGTCGCCCAAGGGGCTGCCATCGGCGTTGAACACCTGCGCACGAACTGCGGTTCCAGACGTGTCGTCATCGGTTTCGCTGTAGTCGGTCCACACAACAACGAAGCGCCCGTCACTCAGTGCCTCTATTTTGGGTTCTCTCTGCACACTGGATGTCGTTGAGTTGACGAGGAATTCATCGCCGGATTCCGTTCCATTTGCATCGAAAACCTGCGCGCGTATTGAGGTTTCTGATGTGTCATCCGCCGCGCGGCTCCCATCCACCCATGCCACGACAAAACGACCGTCTGTCAAAGTTGTGATCGTGACATCTTGCTGAGTACCAACGGTTGTCGAGTTTACGAGAAATTCATCGCCGGATTTGCTGCCGTCGGTACTAAATATCTGTCCACGAATTGCGCCACCTGACGTGTCATCCACGCTTCGGCTCCAGTCCGTCCATACAACGACAAAACCACCGTCATCTAGAGCCGTTATTTCCGGGTCTAGTTGAGCTTCTGCCGTTGTTGAATTCACAACGAATTCATCGCCGGATTCGGTTCCGTCTGCGTTGAAGGTCTGCCCACGAATTGCGGTCACCGACGTATCGTCACCAGTCTGGCTGAAGTCAGTCCAGGTAACCACATATCGGCCATCACTGAGTGTCGTAATTGAAGAGTTTACCTGACTGTTTGCAGTAGTAGAATTGACGACAGCTTCATCACCAACCGGCTCTACAGTTTCATTTCCAACGTGCATGACCTTATTCCCCCTTGCAATTCCACACATGAAATCTCGTACAGTGGCGCTACTCGGTAGATGGCAGGTAGGCACTACAGTGACTTACGCGATGATTGAATGCCTGATGCAAAGGCAGAGTCAACCCGATGCCCCCTTCAGATCCGTCCGCGCGCGGGCAGCAGTCAGTGCGAACACCCCTTTGCTGGCTGACCCGGATCGGTCCGGCCTTCCACGTTATTTTCCGTCATGCAAAAATTCCCCACCAAAAGTTCCGCCCTCTGGCCCCGCGACCCGGCCTTCGTGCCGATGGTATGGTTGGTCGAAACCTGCCTCAGCTCGAACCCGGCGAATTTCTCGTGCATCTCGGGCACGTCGTTGATCGACATCAGGAACCGGCCTTTGATACCTGCCACCCGGTCAGGTGCCGGGCCGGCGGTCGCGACCGGCGAGATAGGCTGCATTCATGCGCTGCACCCAATCGAAGAGATCGCCTGGTGCGATTGTATGCGGGCGGGGAAGATCGAGCGCATCGGCGCAGAGCTCGGAGCAGAACCACTTGCCATGCGCCTCGCGCCGAAGCGGAAGGGCAAAGGTCAGGGCGATGCCCATCAGGTCATAATCCGCGCCGATCTGCACGGCCGCGCGGTTCCAGGCACGCTCGGGGTCTGCCCAGCCGCCCACATCGCGCAGAACCCATCTGCCGGGGGTCAAACGGATAATCTTGAAGCGCACGCCGCCGTCGCGATACGACGCGGAAAGGCATCTCGCTTCCTGTCCTAAAACGGCGGGCCCGAGCACCAGCTCGACATGGCTGAATTGCGACCGCGTGACGGTGCGGATCAGCCTGTCGGTGGCCGTTCCCCTTCCCTTGTAAAAGGCCAGTTTAAGGGGAGTGTTCATGTCTCTTCCTCTTTGTCGCTGCGGGTGCAGGAATTGGAGCCTTTCCTTGGCGGCAGAATCATGCCTGAATGCTCAAACTTGGCCTTCCGATCCCGGAAGGCGGTTTCCAGCCGGAGAAGATTTTGGAATTCGATCTCGAGAGTTTGAACGCCGTTGTCGATCTTGCCGGGGACGCGGGCAGTGCCACCAGCAAAGTTTCCAAAGCCGCCGAAACGATCAAACGACTTTTCAAGCGAGCGGAGACGGCGACTGATGCGGAGATCAAACTTGCGATGAGCGAGCTGACTATGCAGATAGCAAACGCGCAAATGGCGAATTCTGACCTGAAGCTCCAGCTTACGGCGCTGAAGGAGGATCTCGCAAAGCGCCAAGCTTTTCAGACCGAGCTTGATCGCTACGAGCTTTGGGAAACGCCAGCCGGTTCGATTGTGTATCGCTTGCGCGAAACGGCCGGCAACAATGACCCCCTGCATTATCTGTGCCCGCCTTGCGTTGAGGAAAAACGTAAATCGATCCTTCAGGGGCACAGTGGGTTTCGGCAGTGCCCGCGATGCAAAACCGATTTCCAATTTGAGCGGGTTGAGGCCCGTACGCGTCAGCTTAAGGGAAGCATCTATTAGTTCTCTCAAGCGTCATCCTCCTCATTGTCGCGCTCGGCGTCGAAACTGGTGACCAGGCCATTGCGGTCGAGCGCATGTGCCACGCGGGTCAGGCTCCACTCGCCCACCAGTTCCGGCTTGACGCCCGCGAGGTCGATCTTGCCCTCGGCCAGAAGCGCGCCATAGAACCCACCAAGCGAGCCGCCGATGGTGCCGCTGGCGCGCCTGGAGCGGGTCAGGGCGGCATCGGCGGCTCTGCGGGCCTCCTCCTCATTCGGATAGCGGTGGCGCAGGCGCAGGACAGGTTCCTCGCTCCCTGCGGTAACCGTGTTGACGGTGGCGCTGCCCAGCTCGGACCAGTTGGCCTCGACGGTGCCGTAGCGGCCCCGGCCGGTCACTTTCCAGGTCCATTCGTTGAGATCCGTGCGGGCCAGTGTGACGACGGGGATCTCGTTGCCCTCCGCGTCGCGGCCCTGACCGCGTTCGACCACCACCAGGCGGCCGGAGATCGGTTTCGCGGTGGCATCGATGTCGGCGGCAAGGCGGCTCAGGAAATGCAGATCGCTTTCGGCGGTCTGCGCGATATAGGCATAGAAGGTGCCGCGCAGGGCAGGGGCCACGGCGGGCGTCAGGCCGTGCCGCCCGGCAATGGTGGCAACGATATCGTTCAGTGTGACGTCATCCCAGTTTTGGGTGCGCCGCGCCCGGATACCGCCGCGCATGTCGCTGGCTTTGGCGAGGATGGTCAACTGGTCCACCGGACCTTCGCCGGTCACTTCATCGACGACGAATGTGCCCATATCGATCAGGCCGGTCTCCCTGAAGCCGATGGCGATCTCCAGCTCGGCCCCGGTTTCCGGCAGCTCCACACGGTAATCGCGGTCATCGATGACGATCTTTGCGCCGTCAGATTTGGTGCCCGCTTCATCGGTAATTATGAGGCTCAGCAGGCGGTCGGCCAGGAGCGCGGTTACATCGTCGCCATTGGCGATGATCCGGAAATCAACCTGCATCGCGCTTGCCCCAGAGCCGGATCGGGCGGGCCACCGTCTGGACACTCAGTTCGGGCAGCACGATCTCCAGACCCATCGGCAGGATCGGGCCAAGCTCGGCCAGGTGCGGATTGGCGTCATAGACCTGTTCGACCATGTCCTCATTGCCGTAATGCGCCTTGCAGATGGCATCGAGCATGTCGCCCTGGCGGCTGCGGTAGATGTTCATGCCAGGTCCCGCCCATAGGCTTGCAGGGTGACGGAAAACTCGATCTTCTTGGGCGCGCCGTCGCGCATGAAGACGCTCTTTTTCTCCTCGACCCTGACGATCACCCATTTCTTCCAGATCCAGCCCAGGCCATCGACCATCATCATCGGCTTGCCGGTCCCGGCGCGCAGGCGCATCAGCTCGATCTGGCGCAACCCGCCCTTGAAATGCGGATAGATCACGCCCTCGATGGTGACCTCGTCGGCGTCGGGTCCGACATAGTGCATGGCAGGGGCGCGGCCCACGCGCTCGGCTTTCGACCAGCGATAGCCCGCGCTGCGGCTGAGGCTTTGATAGGACGATCTGGTGATCCCGAACCGAAAGACGCCGAGCGCCATCATCACCATGCCCACAGCCATCAGAAATCCACCCCGTCATGTAAATCGCCGCGCCGGTCATCCTGCAGCGCCTGCAGCTGGCGGCGCACCTCGCGGCCAATTGCGGCCGGATCCATGCCGGGGGCCGCGTTGATCACGATCTGGCCGACCTCGATAGTGGTGCTGACCGACTGTTGCGCAGGGGCCGAGAGCGCCGGGCGGCGGTCGAGCTGCGTTTCCAGAAACCCGGTATCGGCAGCGGCGGCGACCGGCGCGCTCAGCGCAGCGGCTGCCATCGCCGCGCGGATAACCCGCGTCGGTACGATGGAGCCAGAGACGCCGGGGATGAACATCTCCCGGCCACGCTCGCCGACAAGGTAGGGCATGCCTGCGCGCACCGGGCCGCCCGCGTCCCGGCCGGGATGCCCGGATTGCGGTGTGGACCCTGTCTCCTGCGGCAAACCCTCCAGCGTCCGGTCGAGCGCTTGCGCGGCTTCCAGCGCCCGCTCGATATACTCGCCATTGACGACCGGCCTGACATCGGCCTCGCCAACTGCCTGCAAGGCGGCTTGTGTCTCTGCCGCCTGCGCACGCGTTGCATCCAGATCGGTCTCGATCAGGGCCAGCTCCTCACGCAATGCGCCGATGCTGGCCAGGTAGGTCGCATCGTTTTCCATGCCGCGTTCTGCCGCGATAGACTGCATCTGCGCGATCTGACCCTGAAGCACCTCGCGTTGCCGTTCCAGATCGGTGATCTGGTTCTGCGCCCGTGCAGCGGCACCGGTCAGGGACTCGACCGAATTGCGCTGGTCGGTTTCCGCGAGGGTCGGGGGCGGTGCGCCATAGATGCGTTCAAACACACCCTCATAGGCCGACATCAACTGGCTGATGCCCGGCAGGCTGCGGAACGTGCCCTCCATGTTCTCGGCGTTGCGGGCGCGCCAGTCGTTTTGCTCTTCCCATTCATCGGGCACCTGCGACAACAGGACGGCCCCCTGAATGCCCGCCAGGAATGTATTGAGGCGCAAACGGCTGAAGGAGCGGTTCATCCGCGTCACCGCCAGTTCGGACGCGGCCACGGCTCCGCCCAAGGCGGTCCCGGCGGTGGTTCCGAACCCGAGGAAGGCCGTGCCAAGGCCACCGATTGCGCGCAGCAAAAGCCGCAACGGTCCAACCAGAAGAAAGCCGATGATCTTGGCCACCAGGCGGAACGGGGCCATTGGAAAGCGCCAGATCGTGCGCAATGCAATCCAGACGGCCATCACTTTCAGGATGGTGCCGACCATACCCTGGCTGTCGGAAATCCACCGGATGACGGCGGCCGTGGCTTCGCCCAGCACCGCGCCGACAGATGTGCCCCACGCCGCCCATTCGGCCTCGGTCGCGTCAAGCGGACCCAGAAGGTCCTTGATCCAGTTCCAGAGCGTCTGAACCAATTCGACAATGCCATCGAGGATCGGCGCGGCCGGGCCGAGCGCGTCCCGGAACGCCGTCCAGAGATTGACAAAGAAGACCTTCAGACCGGACCAGTTGTTGTAGATCCAGAGCCCTGCTGCGGCGATGCCCGCCAGCAGGAGCCCGATGCCCGAGGCGATGAACGCCGTGCGGATCGCCCAGACCGCGCCGCGCACCCAGGCCAGCGGGTTCAGAAGCGCCAGCAGCGCCGCGCTCAGGCGGGGCAGCATGGCAATCATCCAGGAGCCGCCGCGAATGAGCTGAAGCACCGGCACAAGCGCCGATAACAGCCCCCATCTGAGCGCGATGGAGGCGGCGCGGAAGGCCAGCAGCCCCAGCACCGTGCGCGCGATGAGCTGGATCAACTCGGGGTGCGCCGCCGCCCAATCGGTAATCGACGTGATGATCGGCTGGGTAATCTTGAAGAGCGCGTTCAGCTCAGGCAGCAGGATCGAACCGACGGCAATCGACATCGCCCGCACGAAGTTCATCGTGATGCGAAGCGCATTGGCCGTGGTTTCGGTCTGAACACGAAACTCCTCCTGCATCGAGCCCGCATACTCAGCGGGATCTGCAACCAGTCCGAAGGCCTGATCAAGCAGGCCGAGATTGGCCAGAAGCGGTGCGATTGCATCGGCGCTCTCGCGGCCAAAGATCTGGGTCAGCGCGGCGATCTGGGTGTATTCGGGCAGGTCTGCCAGCGCGGTCATCACATCGTAGATCGCGCCCTGCGCATCGACTTGCATCCGCTCGGCCATCTCCTCGGCGTCCAGACCGAGGTTCTGAAACACCTCGCGCTGTGCATCGGTTGCAGTCGCGCCCGCCGTCATGGTGGTAATGAGGTTCTGCATGCCCGTCGCGGCCACCTGCGGCGCGGCCCCGCCCGCCAGGCAGGCCAGTGTGGTCGCCATGGCCAGGGTCTCTTCCAGTGTGATCAGCGTCGCACCACGCTTGCCCATCCGGTCGATCTTGCCGACCGCGCGGCGCGCCAGGCGCAGCATCTCGGTCTCTTCAAACGGGGTGTCGGCAGGGGCGCTCAATTGATCCGCGCCTTTTTCGTGGCTGCGTCTTCGGCCTCACGGCGGGCATCCTTCATCTGTTGGAGCTGCCAAAAGGCCGTTGGAACCACTCGGGCCAGCACGTCCTCGATGTCCGAACCGTTGCGGAAGGCCGCATTGCCGATGATGTTCATCGCCACCTGAACGATCATGTTGGCCAGCTCGAGGTCGTCATTGGCGATCTCCATCAGGCGATTGCCAAAGTCGATGGAGGCTTCGCTCCATTTGCCAAGATCTCCGCCGTTGATGTTATGGGCGCTCATGGCGCGTCCTCCTTCCTGAATATCGGGCAGGCATTGCAGGCGCGGCGCATATTGGCGCGCAAGGGATTGGGGCTGCCGGGGTGCATTGCCTGGTCCTGGAGGTGCAGACATTCGGTCAGCCGGATCTCGCCAAGTGCAGGGCAATCGCGCCGCTCCTGCATCAACTCGGCACGGACCAGCTCTTCGATGCGCCGCAGATCGCCCTTGTAGGCATTGCGCATCAGAAGACTGACCACAGGCGCGCTGTAGCCCAGGCGGCGGGCGACCTGGTTCTGACTGGTTTCGTCGCAGGCACGGGCCAGCGCCTTTACCCAATCGGGCAGTGGCGACCAATGAGCGCTGGCAAGATCCAGACGTTCGCTCATGCCGGAACCTCCGGAACCCAGGCGATGCAACCCTCATTGGGGTCTATGAGAACCCGGACGCGTTTTTGATACGGTGCGAGCGGGCCGGTATCACGCGCGATGGCATAAATGGCCTCGGTCCGCATCGTCGCTTTTTTCAGCACCCGCAGAAATCCGGCCTTGAAGAGGAACTGGCAATAGGCCTGGACCTCCTTGGCTTCCAGATCCGGGCGGATGGTGCCAATGGCAAACAGGATGTCTGTGGATGTGAACCTGCGCAGGTGCCGGATGGCCGTCCAGATCGCCTGAGACGTCGTGGCAGGCTTGGCCCCCTGCGACAGCGCCGCAGGGGGTTCCGGCGCGACGCGGTAGAGCAGTGTCTTGCCGTCGTCCAACGTGCCGCAGCACACGGTGCGCCCCTCTTCGTTCCAGCGTCTCAGATATTTTTGAGCCCGGGACGCCGGAAAATTGAGCCGCTCAATGAGGGTGGCGGCGCTGAAAGTTGTCAGATGCTCTACCTCGGACCAGGCCTTTTCGTCAGCGGCCCAACCGGCGCGTGTGCGGGAATGTTCAGATACGTTCATGCCAGGTTCCTCCGCCCGACCGGAGGCTCGCCCGTGTAGAAATCCCGTTTGCCCCAATCGTCCAGCGTCATTCGCGTGACCCCGCGTGTTCGGGCAAGGCCGGGATCAGGAAATGGATGGCGTTCTACAATCACAAGCGTCCCCATTCCGCTCTTGGCGGCAGACCGCCAGCCGTGGCCTATTGGCAGAGGAACGAGATCATACAACACGATCAGCAGGAGCAGAGAGTAGCTTAGAAACTGTTTGATACCACGGTTTGATGGTGCGATCTGTTCTTTGGAATGGAAGGAAGCACTATGGGACAGATACGTCATGGCTGCGCCACGACCACGCACGCCATCCGAGCAACAATAC
>Ga0316205_10005559_pt1 | contig 10387 bp, 7 predicted proteins | sample 3monthpyrite_MG_FD_204941 | JGI IMG/M metagenome (GOLD analysis project Ga0316205, IMG submission 204941) | Microbial mat bacterial communities from mineral coupon in-situ incubated in ocean water Damariscotta River, Maine, United States -... | ecosystem: Environmental > Aquatic > Marine >...
GCATCGCGCGCCAGCTCGGCGCCGATTGACTGATCACCGTCCATCTTGAACTTCTCGCCCCAGCCGTTGAATTGAGGCCGCAGAGCCGAGCGGTCACCCCTCATCAGCGGTCCTGTATCGCGCAGCCAGATGTCGCCAAATCTTCGCCGTTCAAGCTTGACGGCTGCGCTCACCAACTCTTGCGCACGCGCTTCGTTCGCCGCGTCGCGCACCAGCAGGCGCACCTCTTGCCCGCTATCGGAAACCGCATTGGCGAAAGCGGCAATCTGTTCCTGCGCGCGGGCTAGAAATCCCGGCCACTCACTCTCGTCATGCGGGAAGCCGATCCACAACCACTCCTGCGGAGCCCATTCAGGCGGCATAAGAATAGTCATGGACCGGCTTTCGATCAGTCTATCTTGTCAGCCGTCAGCCGTCAGCAGCCGGCTTCCGAGGCTGCGCAGCTTTCATCGCGCGTTGCCTTGAACTCGTCTCCTTCGACCCAGTTGGGCCAGCTGGTTGAATCGCCGAGCATCCGCCCGAGACGGTAGAACAATTGCAGGTCGGCCATCACACCTTCCCAGTTCCAATCATCGGAAAATTCGTCTTTCGGCCCGTGGTAACGGTTTGCACGGTATTCGGCTGCGACCGCTTGCCCGGCTTCGGTTCCTCCGTCGACCAGGTCCGGGCCTCCTTTTACATACAGCATCGGCACTCCGCGCTTGGCAAAGGCGAAGTGGTCCGAGCGGTAGTAATATCCAGCTTCAGGATTAGGGTTGGGAGTTGCGGTGCGACCATCTTCTACCAATGCTTGGCTAAGGAAATCGTCGAGCTTCGACTTTCCTGGTCCGACGACCGTTACGTCTTTTGATGGTCCCGCAATGATAAAGGCATCCATATTGATCCCGCCAACCGTCTGGTTGAGCGGAAGTACCGGGTTGGCAGCATAGTAATCCGCACCAAGAAGTCCTTGCTCCTCCGCTGTCACTGCCAGAAACACGAGGCTTCGTGCAGGAGCGCCGACTTTGGCATGTGCTTCGGCGAGTGCCACCAGCGCGGCAGTTCCGGTGGCATTGTCGACAGCGCCGTTACAAATGTCATCTCCGTCGGGTGCAGCGGTGCAGCGGCCAAGGTGATCCCAATGGGCAGTGTGGATCACAAACTCATCAGGACGTTCGCTGCCCGGAAGGACACCGATAACATTCTGCGAGGCGTAGGACCGGATCTCGTTTGAGAAGCTTGTTCCCGCGGTCAAGCCAAGCGGAACCGCCTTGAAGCCCTTCACCTTTGCCTTAGCAGAAAGGTCGGCCAAGTCCTGACCGGCTGCGGCGAGGATTTCGGCGCCGACTTCTTTACGCACCCAGCCGTTCATTTGCGTTAGTGGCGGCGCGTTCTCACCGCGTTGGGCATAGGCTTGGGGACCCGACCAAGAGGATTCGACAACGTTCCAGCCATAGGATGCCGGTTCCGTGTCATGGATAATTAGCGCTCCGGCTGCGCCCTGCGCGGCTGCTGCTTCATATTTATATGTCCACCGGCCATAATAGGTCATCGCATCGCCGTTGAAATCACCTTCCAGCGTGCCCGTGCCATAATCGGGATCATTGACCAGAATGACCGCAGTCTTGCCGGTCATGTCGAGCCCTTCATAATCATTCCAGCCGCGCTCCGGCGCGTTGATGCCATATCCGACGAACACCAGCTCACTGTTCTCAAGTGTAGTTTGCGCATCTTCGCGATAGCTTACGCCGACCCAATCCTTGCGCGCTTCAAAGCTGAGAGTGGTTTCGCCGCCCTCGATTGTCAGCGGCGCAAAATCACTGCCGGTGATCTCCACCAGCGGCACTTCCTGCACCCAGCTCTCACCATTGCCGGGCTGAAGACCAGCCGCTTCAAACTTCTCGATCAGCAGGGCGACGGTCTTTTCCTCGCCCACAGTTCCCGGCATCCGGCCTTCAAACTCGTCAAGAGAGAGCGTTCGCGTGATATCGATCATCGTTTGCTCGGAGATATCACCCGGCTCCGCTTCCGGAATATCGAGCGCTTCCTCTCCGGCCATGCCGCAAGCGGCGATTGTAAGCGCAGCTGAGGCTGCCAATGTTGTGCGGATCATTCTTCGGAGCATGGGGATTCCTTGTCCATTCAGGATTTTTTGATGCACTCTCCATTGCAAAGGGCGCGAGATGGGGCAAGGGCAATGCACATGGTGCACGAGACGGACAGTGCGGATTGGCAAAGCGCCTTGCAGCGCGCGCGCTCATATTCTCCGTTTCTTGGCGGAGCGCTTGATCGCCTGCCTGACCTCGAACCTCTGCTCGGTGAGGGCAATTGGGACCGTGCGCTGGCCTTTGCAAAGAGTGCTGGACACGGTGTCGATGATGTCGGTGTGGCGTTGCGGCGCGAGCGTCTCGCGCTCTCAGCCGCGCTTGCGATAGCCGATCTTGCCGGGGCGATTCCTGTCGGCCGGGTGATGACAGAGCTATCGGCATTTGCGGATCGCGCACTCGATACAGCTATTACAGCATCAATTCGAAAGCGCGTTCCCGATGCCGAACCGGCCGGATTGATCGGTATTGCGCTGGGCAAGCATGGCGCCTCTGAGCTCAACTATTCGTCCGATATCGATCCGATCCTGCTTTATGATCCCGAGACATTACCGCGGCGCGAGCGCGACGAGCCGGGCGAGGCGGCGCAGAGATATGCGCGTGAGATCGTCCAATTGCTGTCGAACAACACGCCGGAAGGATACGTCTTTCGCGTCGATTTGCGCCTGCGTCCCGCATCGGAAGTCAGCCCCTTGGCCATCTCGCTCGGTGCAGCTTTGACGCATTATGAGTCCTCTGCGCTCGCATGGGAGCGCGCGGCATATATACGCGCGCGGGCAGCGGCGGGGGATATTGAGGCGGGTCAAGAATTTCTGACCTCTATCCGCTCATTTGTGTGGCGACGGAGTCTTGATTTCGGGGCGATAGAGGAAATCAGTCGTCTAACCGCACAGATCCGAACCACCTATAAGGGACCGCTAGAGCCGGGTCCTGGATACAATGTCAAACAGGGGCGTGGCGGAATTCGCGAAGTGGAATTTTTCGCCCAAACACATCAGTTAATTCACGGCGGAAGAGATCCCTCGCTCCGTTTGCGCGGTACGAGACCGGCGCTCGATGCCCTTGCGGCTGCGGGGGTTATTTCATCTGATGATGCTAGAGCGCTTGGCGATGCCTATGACGCGCTACGGACGATCGAACACCGGCTTCAGATGGTGAATGACAAGCAGACGCACACTCTGCCCGAGGGCGAGGCCCTGGAGAATGTCGCGCGGCTTGGTGACTACGAGAACACAGAAGCTCTGCTTGCCGATCTGGGCGAGCTCACGGCGCTGGTGGCTGCCCGTTTCGACACTTTGATCGACGCCGAGGCAGAAAGCGCAGCAGCTTCGGCGGATGACGGCCTGACGGTCAATCTGGTCCAGTTGGGCTTCGACGATCCGAATGGCACTGCGGCACGCATTCGATCATGGAGCGATGGCAGGTATCGCGCCCTGCGCAGCGCGGCTGCACTATCCGCATTTGAAGCCATTCTTCCGACGATGCTCGAAGCGCTTGCCGCTGCGCCGGATCCAAAGCGTGCAATACTCCGCTGGGAGACGCTGCTCGAGAAAGCTTCCAGTATTATCAACCTTTTCCGCTTGCTCGAAGCACGCCCCGGCCTGTTCGAGCAGCTCATCAATATCCTCACTTTGGCAGGACCATTGGCTGACGATCTGGGGCGACGGCCCGAGCTGCTCGACACGTTGATCGATCGCACCGCGCTTGATTTGCCTGGCGAGGTTTCGGAGCTGGCCAGGAGCATGATGCGGAATGAGTTGAATGACGATTATGAAAAACAGCTAGACCGAATTCGTGTCGTCACGAGCGAACAGAGATTTGCACTGGGGACACAGCTGATAGAGGGTACGCATGACCCGCTTGATATTGCAGCTGGGCTGTCGCGTGTTGCGGAGGCGGCGCTGATCGCTGCGGCCCAGTCTGCCACGCAAGAATTCGCTGCGACCCATGGAACCATCGCCAATAGCGAGCTTGCCATAATCGGCCTTGGACGTCTTGGCGGCGGGGCGCTCACCCATGGTTCCGACCTCGATATCATTCATATCTTCAGCGGCTCGCACGAATGGGAGTCGGACGGTGAACGTCCGCTTGGGGGAACGCTCTACTATAACCGGCTGGCGCAGCGCGTTGGTGCTGCCTTGAGCGTTCCCACGGCACAGGGTGCCTTGTACGAGGTGGATACGCGGCTTCGTCCGCAAGGGGCGCAAGGGCCGCTGGCAGTGAGCATCGACAGCTTCGAACGTTACCAGAATGACGATGCGTGGACGTGGGAACATATGGCGCTCACCAGGGCGCGGGTGCTGTATGGTTCGGCCCAAACACGGTCCGAAATCGAACGAATAGTCAATGCCGTGCTTCACAAAAAACGTGACCCAGGCAAGCTACGAGAAACTGTCTTAGAAATGCGCGACGACATGGCTTTGCACAAGTCGTCGCGCGGCCCGCTTGATGCAAAGATGCAGCGCGGCGGGCTGGTCGATCTCGAATTTCTGGTCCACTATTTGCAACTCCGCGAGCGGACTGCATTTGCACCCGATCTGCGGCAAGCAATCGATGGTCTCTCGTCGGCGGGTTTGATCGGCGGGGAGCTGCTGGCCGCGCATGATTTGATGACCAGATTGCTGGTTGCCTCGCGGCTGCTGGCACCCGATCTTGGTGAGCCGGCCGCTGGGCCCGCCGCAGTGCTGGCGCAGTCATGTCATTGCAGCGATCTCAATCAACTGTTGCATCAATTGCGTGAGGCGCGGCAAAGCGTTGCAGCATGCTGGAAAGATAATTTCGGAACCGAATTGGAGATTACAACGTGAGCGATTTTGCGGATGTTGGCGATGTTTTGCCTGATGTTGCGATGGAAACCCCCGATGGAGGCAGCGTCAAGCCGTCAGACTTTGGCGGCAGGAAGCTGGTGCTATTCTTCTATCCAAAGGACAATACGCCAGGATGCACAACTGAGGCGAAGGAATTCTCCGAGTTGAAAGCCGAGTTCGAGCGAGCTGGTGCGGCAATCCTTGGGGTGAGCAAGGATTCTCCCAAGAAGCACCAGAACTTTATCGCGAAGCATGGTTTGACCGTCGATCTCGCCACCGATGCGGCAGAAAGTGGTCTGTCCGATGCGCTTGGCGTTTGGACCGAGAAGAAGATGTATGGCCGCACATTTATGGGAATGGTGCGAACAACCTACCTCGTCGGGACTGATGGAAAAATTGCGCAGATCTGGCGCAAGGTAAAGGTCAAGGGTCACGTTGAAGAAGTGCTGGCGTCGGTGCGCGAACTTTGAACGACAACCACGCTTCTGTCTCTTCAGCGATCTGTGCGGCCCTTCTTACGGCAGATCCGCACAAGAAGATTATGGCGACAAGGCGGGTTGCCCGTGACTGGCGATTGGGCCGGCTAGAATATGATTTCAGCACCCCCATGCCCGCGCGCCCTGCATGGCCCGCGAAGCCAGAGCTACTCGACCCAAGAAACATGCCGCGGCGCGGCAAGGGCGGATCCGAAAAAGGGCGTATCGCCCTATGGCATGCGCTTGCGCATATCGAATTTGTCGCCATCGATCTGGCGCTTGATATGGCGGGCCGCTTTGGCGATTTAATGGGCGAGGAATTCGTCAGCGACTTTCTTGCGGTGGCGGCGGATGAAGCGATGCATTTCGCGCTGCTAGATCGCAAACTTGCAAGGCATGGTACAAGCTACGGCGCGCTGCCCGCCCATGCCGGATTATGGGAGACTGCTGAGCGAACATCGCATGATGTTAGCGCGCGTTTGGCAGTCGTGCCGATGGTGCTGGAGGCGCGCGGCCTTGACGTCACGCCGTCAACTCTCGCTCGGGTCGAGGCCAGCGGCGATAGTAACGGTGCAGAAATTCTCAGGCGCATACTTGACGACGAAATTCGCCATGTGGCGATTGGGACCAAGCATTTTCTCGCAATCTGCGAAAAACAAGGTGAATCGCCTCAAAAACGTTGGAAATCCTTGGTTCGCGAGCATTTCAGGGGTGGTTTGAAGGCACCATTCAACGACTCGGCGCGTCTTGCAGCCGGTTTGTCGCGAGACTTCTACGCGAGCCTTGCTTCATAAAGAAATGTCGCTCTAACGGCATAATCAACAAGCCGACCGAAAGTTTCGTCATCGGTTTCGATACGCGCAAAATTCAACCACGGGGGTCGGATGGAGCGTAACAATAGGGATCCTCCTGGCGCTAAGCCGGATAAAAAGGACGATTTGTGGTCGTAACAATTTTCAAGCGTGGTTTTGCTGCCCTTTTGCTGGGCATTGGCACGATCTCTGCTTCGCCAGCAATGGCCAATAATGCGACAGCATCAGCGGAAATTCCTGCTCCTGTGCGCAATGCGCAAGCTTCGTCAATTTCGGGCGGCGATCAGCAGTTTCAGCAGCTTTTTGCCGATTGGAAAGCGCTCGACGGGGATGTTGATGCAGCCATTCCTGCACCCGTTGCAACAGTTTCCATTCCATCGCGCATGCCGCTCGATGGTGCGAGTCTGACCAGTAGCTATGGCATGCGAACGCATCCGGTGCTTGGCGGACGCCGCAACCACAAAGGTGTCGATTTGGCTGCCCCGACAGGCACGCCGATCTACGCGACAGCCGATGGCATTGTCAGCAAGGCCCAGCGCTTCAGCAGCTATGGCCTATATGTTTCGATTGAGCACGGTGCGCAGCTGCAAACGCGGTTTGCTCATATGTCGCGAATTGCCGTTGCCAATGGTGAGCGCGTGCAGAAGGGTGACATCATCGGATATGTCGGTTCAACCGGACGTTCGACCGGCCCGCATCTACATTATGAAGTCCGCATAGCCGGCAAGGCGGTCAATCCGATTCCCTATATGGTCGAGTCGGAAGCGCAACAGGCATATGCCGTGGCGCCCGAAGCCGAGGGCGCTCGCGGCGGCGAATAACACTTACAACCACTGATCGGCTCAGTCCGACGGGTCGCATGAAGGGCTACGGAGCAATCCGTGGCCCTTTTTGCTTGCTGCGAGGCAAAGGGTGAATAGGATGGAAGCCTGAGAGAGGAATCCTATGCACCCGATACAATACGCCCAGAGCCGTCCCGATCATCCCGCCGTCATAATGGCAGGAAGCGGAGAAACTGTGACCTATCGTGAGATGGATCATGCTGCCAACCGCGCCGCGCAATGGTTCCGCAGTCAGGGGCTGCAGGCTGGAGACGCTTTCGGTCTGCTGATGGAAAACAGCGCGCGCTACTATGATATGGTCTGGGCCTCGCAGCGCGCGGGAACCGTTCTCGTGCCGATCTCGACGCATTTGACGGCGGCTGAAGTCGCTTACATTCTCGATGATAGCGATGCGAAAATCTTGGTCACTACACGCAAATTTGATGGCTTGGTCGAAGAGCTGCGCGCCGCAGGAACAGATCTGCCGACATTGACATATGGAGGCGCCGCCGAGGAGACACTGGCGGCGATGCCCAGTGATCCCATCACCGACCAGCAGGTTGGCCGCAATATGCTCTACAGTTCTGGCACAACAGGGCGACCAAAGGGTATTCTACCTGCCCCGCCCGAAGATCCTTCGGTCGAAGCCGCCACACCGCTTATGGGCCTGGCAACGATGGGGTTCCAGATCAAGGGAGATGGAAGCTGCATCTATCTCTCGCCTGCGCCGCTCTATCACGCGGCTCCGCTTGGCTGGTCAACCACGATCCACCGGCTAGGGGGCACCGTTGTGGTGATGGAAAAATTCGATCCCGAAGCAGCTCTTGCTGCCATCGAGAAGTATAAGATCAACGCCAGCCAGTGGGTCCCTACGCATTTTGTCCGGATGCTCAAACTGCCGGCAGACGTTCGCTCCAAATACGATCTCTCGTCGCTCGAATCCGCGATCCACGCCGCTGCACCTTGCCCGACAGACATCAAGAAGGAGATGATCGAATGGTGGGGGCCGGTGATCTTCGAATATTATGCCGGTAGCGAAGGCAATGGTATGACAGCAGTGGGCAGTGCCGACTGGATGACGCACCAAGGCACTGTTGGCCGCGCGATCTTGGGCACCATCCATGTCTGTGACGACGATGGTAATGAAGTTGCGGTAGGTGACGAAGGCACAATCTTCTTCGAAAGCCCCTATCCGTTCCAATATCACAAGGATTCCGCAAAGACGAAAGAAGCCACCCACCCCAAAGGTTGGACCACGCTAGGCGATATCGGAAAACTGGACGAAGACGGCTTCCTCTATTTGACTGACCGGCGCAGCAATATGATCATCTCCGGCGGAGTGAACATCTATCCGCAAGAGGTCGAAAATCTGCTGATTACGCATGACAAGGTGATGGATGCCGCGGTGATTGGTGCTCCGTGCCCAGAAATGGGCGAGAGGGTTGTCGCGGTTGTACAGCCGGTATCAATGGACATTGCCGGTGACGATCTTGAGGCCGAGCTCGTCGAATATCTGTCGGCGGAACTCGCGCGCCTCAAAATGCCGCGTGAGTTCGACTTCCGTCCTGAATTGCCGCGTGAGGCAAACGGCAAGCTCTATAAGCGGAAGCTCAAAGAAGAATATAAGCAAGCAGCGGCGCAGGAGGCATAGATGGCAGAAGCAAAGATCGAGGGTGATCTCGCCCGTGCTGTGATCGATCCGGCTTCCTATGCCGAATGGGACAGTCTGCTCGACACATTTGACCATGTTCGCGAGACCAAGCCGGTTGCGCGCGTCTATCCGGAAGAGGAGGGCGTGTTCGATCCATTCTGGCTGGTTACGCGATATGAAGACGTCATGCGGATATCGAAGGACAACAGAACCTTCCTCAATCATCCGCGATCAGTGGTTTTTTCGCTCGCCGATGGGATCGAATTCGCCAAAAGCCTGACCGGTGGCAGCCCGCATATGGTCGCCAGCCTCGTCACATTCGATGCGCCGATTCATATGAAATACCGCAAGCTGACGCAGGAATGGTTCATGCCCAAGAACCTGCACTCGGTCGAACAGGAGATCCGCAAGCTCGCCGACGAAACGGTTCGGAGATTGATCGACGCTGGTCCTGAGGTGGATTTTGTTCCGCTGGTTTCGGCGCCCTATCCGCTCCATGTCGTGATGCAGATAATGGGTGTGCCGGAAGAAGATGAGCCGCGCATGTTGTTGCTGACGCAGAAAATGTTCGGCGGGCAAGACGAAGATCTTTCGGGTACCGGCATGGCCGATATGACCCCGGAGCAAATCACTCAGCTGGTTGCGGGCGCTGTCGCCGATTTTGAACGCTATTTTGCTGCAATCACCGCCGAGAAGCGTGCCAATCCAACAGGCGACGTCGCGAGTACAATCGCCAATGCGACCGTTGACGGCGAGCCGCTCAATGATCGCGATATGATGGGCTATTACATCATTCTCGCCGCAGCAGGGCACGACACGACTTCGGCGTCGACCGCTGGGGCGATGTTGGCTCTGGCCAAGGATCCTGAGCAGTTTGCTCGGGTCAAAGCCGACCGTTCGTTGCTGCCCGGGATCGTTGAAGAGGCCATCCGCTGGACCAGCCCGGTGCAGCATTTCATGCGCACCGCTGCAGAAGATACCGAGCTTGGCGGACAGGCCATCAAGAAGGATGATTGGCTGATGATCAATTATGTTGCGGCCAATCATGACCCGGCTCAGTTCGATGATCCGCGCAAATTCGATGCCGCACGCAGTCCCAATCGGCACCTGGCCTTTGGTGCGGGCGCGCATCAATGCCTCGGCCTCCATCTGGCCCGGTTGGAAATGCGCATCTTGTTCGAGGCCTTGCTTGACCGGATTGATGCAATTGAACTCGCAGGAGAGCCAGCGCGGTCCAAATCGACCTTTGTTGGCGGACTTAAATCGCTACCGCTTAAGATCACAGCATCATGAACGACAGCTCATTGGATTTTACCGGGAAGACAGTTCTCGTGGTCGGCGGATCAAGCGGGATTGGAAATGGGATCGCGCAAGCCTTCCGGGCGCGCGGCGCTGAAGTTCATATTTGGGGTACACGGGCTAGTGCAGCCGATTACTCGATTGATGAGGGTTCGGACCTTGAGGGTTTGTCATATGCGCAGGTCAACGCATCCGATCCTGCGCAAGTGGATGCCGCTGCGGGCTTTGAGCGGCTCGACATATGTGTTTTGTGCCAGGGTGCGGTCGAATATGGCCGCGCGGAGTTTGAGCGTGAGGGGTGGGACCGTGTAATCGACACCAATCTTAACTCGGTGATGGACTGCGCGCGCAAGTTCCATTCCGCTCTGGCGGCTGCCAAAGGTTCGCTGCAGATCGTCAGTTCAACCGCAGCCTATCACGCGACCATTGGCAATCCG
>Ga0316205_10005561_pt1 | contig 10382 bp, 9 predicted proteins | sample 3monthpyrite_MG_FD_204941 | JGI IMG/M metagenome (GOLD analysis project Ga0316205, IMG submission 204941) | Microbial mat bacterial communities from mineral coupon in-situ incubated in ocean water Damariscotta River, Maine, United States -... | ecosystem: Environmental > Aquatic > Marine >...
CAAAAGGAGGACAATGAAGCTAAGACGCTTGCAGCACGCTAAATCCGCTGCTTAACTGAAATCAGATGAGCGATGACTCCTCAAAGTCAAACTGCCATCTGTCTCAAACTATTTGATGACGGACAAGCAACAAAACAAGCCCGCGCTTTCCTCCTTGTCAGATTTGTCGCCGCTGCATCTCGCGAGGACAAGCATCCTGCAGCCACAAACCTTAGACGAAGCCGCCTGTTGCTCCCGCAGCTATTGCTGACGCAGCATTTGTGAGCAGATGCATCACGATTTCCGCAGCGGCGCAGCCTCAGTCGCTGAAGCGGCCATTCAACTTGGTCGCTTTTTACTGACGGTGACGCTGCGACATAGCGCAACTGTGGAAAGCTGCCTTATACTGCTGCGGCGAGCATCTCTCATGCAGTTGGACACGGACGCTGATGCCTGAATTGCCATGTTTTGCACGAGGGAAAGGGGAGAGCCGCAGGATCACGTGTTGATCCCTTCCATCTGAGGACGGTGAGCCAACCGGGCGATGGCTTAACTGAGATCCGTCGAAACCTTATGAAGCGTTGTGTCATTAGTTTGAGGTTTGGGGTGCAGAGAACGGCTTCAGGCTGAGAGTTGCTGAGACGACCTGTCCTTCCACAACCACGGCAAATGTCCCGTTCGTGATCGAAGCCCTGTCGTCAGAATTGATAAAGCAGGTCCCGATGGCCGCATCTTGGGCGTAGGCATAAGCGCCACTCGCGACGTAACCTGCGATCTTGCCGTCTTTCAGCACGGGTTCATTGTGGTGCAACAGGGGGGCTGTGTCTTGCAGCTTAACATGACACAAGAACGGGCCCTTTCCATCCGCTTTACGGCTGACAAAAGCATCGCGCCCAATGAAGGGGATCGCTTTGTCGGGCTTACACACAAAGCCCAGCCCGACCTGATGTGGCGCTTCGGTATACGACATGTCATGCCCCCAATGCAGAAAACCCTTTTCAACGCGCAGCGCGTTCAGGGCTTCACCGCCCACCAGTTGCAGGCCCAGGGGTTCGCCTGCCGCGCAGAGCACCTCAAACACATGTTCTGCAAAATCGGGCGTGATGAAAATCTCCCACCCCAACTCACCAGTGTAGGACAGCCGTTGGGCAAAGACGGGTGCGTGGCCGATGTGGAAGTGCTGTAGGCTGTTGAACGGGAAAGCCTCATTCGACAGATCAACATTGCTGACCGCGGTCAACAGGTCGCGCACCTTGGGGCCAGCGACCGACAAGACGGCATAGGCCGAAGTAGCGTCCTTCAGGCGTACGTCTTCACCGGCGGACATGTGGCGTTGCAGGTGATCGCGGTCACGGCGGGTGTGCGAGATCGAGGACATGACCATAAAACTGTCGGTTCCGTGGCGTGCAACGGTGACGTCGCTTTCAATGCCGCCGCGTTCGTTCAGCATCAGCGTATAGGCGACGCGACCAACAGGCACGTCGATATCATTGGTGCAGATGCGTTGCAGGAAGTTTAGCGCATCCGGCCCTTCGACCATCAGTTTGCCCAGCATGGAATAATCAATCATCGCCATGCCTTCGCGGGCGGCCCTTTGTTCGGCTTGGGCGTGGTCGAACCAACTTGGGCGGTGGAAGGAGTAGTCGTATTCCGGCGTGATGCCCTCGGGTGCAAACCAACCTGGGCGTTCCCAGCCTTGCGCTTCGGCGTAGACGGCACCTTTTGCTTTCATGGGGTGATAAAATGGTGTGCGGCGCAGGCCACGTGCGCTTTCGCGTTGGCGACCCGGCCAGTGCATCGCATAGGTCAACACCAATGTTTCCGGGCAGCGTTCTTGTAAGTAAGGATCACGCGCCTGCCAGTCTTCGATCCGGGCCGGGTCCATCTCGGCCAGATCCGAGGTCGGATGGCCCGCCATGATCCAGTCGGCCAGCGCCTTGCCCGCGCCGGGGCCCGATTGGATGCCTGTCGAGTTCACACCCGCCAGCACGTAGTACCCTTTAAGATCAGGGGCTTCCCCCAAGATAAAACGCCCGTCGTGGGAATAGCTTTCAGGCCCATTAAAGAACGTGCGGATGCCGGTTTCTTGCAATATCGGCACGCGGTTCATGCTGAGCTCCAGCACCTCCATCACGTCGTCTTCAACGAAGGGCAGGCTGTCGAACTCAAAGCTATCGGGGATGCCGTCCTGCGCCCAAGCTTTGGCGTGGAAATGCGCAAAACCGAACAGCAACTTGCCGGCGTCTTCCTTCCAATAGGTGCCATCACAGTAGGATCGCAGCACAGGCAAGTCGCTGGGCAGATCTGGGATCGGTTCCGTGACAAGATAGTAGTGTTCGCAAGCGTGTAGCGGGACGCCAACACCGTTTTGTTGGCCCAGCGCGCGCGCCCACATGCCACCGCAGTTGACGACAACATCCGCTGTGATCGTGCCTTCGTTCGTGCGCACGCCGGTGACATTGCCGCCCTCCGTGAGCACTTCCTCGACCCTGATGCGTTCGCGGATCGTAGCACCGTGCATGCGTGCGCCCTTGGCCAGCGCTTGCGTGAGATCAATGGGATTGGCTGATCCGTCAGAGGGCATGTGAATGCCACCCAAAACGCCATCCGCGTTCATCAAGGGCCAGCGTTCGGCGATGGCATCGGTTTGCATGTAATGCGCCTCAACCCCAAAGAGAGACGCGAAATCGGCCTTGCGTTTCAATTCCGCCAACCGTTCCTCATTGACCGCAATCGAGATGGAACCAGATTGCCGGAAACCGGGGTTTTGACCTGTCTCGGCTTCGATTTCCTGCAATAATTCTACACCATAGCTGGCAAACGCTGTCGTTGCGTGACTGCCTTGCAACTGACCCACCAGACCTGCCGCGTGCCACGTTGTGCCGCTGGTCAGGGCTTTGCGTTCCAGCAAGATCACGTCTTTCCAGCCTGCTTTGGCCAGATGATACGCCACCGCGCAGCCGTGAATGCCGCCGCCGATGATGACCACTTGCGCGTGGCTGGGAAGTGCGTTTTTCATTTGAAATCCTGTCTAGGCAAGAGGTTTTTGAAAGAGGCGGCCAGTTTTTTCCGGGGCATCTGTCAGTGCGTCTTCCAGCCCTGCCAGACGCATCATGTGCCAAGCCAATGCTTGATTGCTGGAAATGACGGGTTTGCCGATTTCGGCCTCGGCCATTGCTATGATCTGCAACGCCCGCAGGCTGGTGCATGATACAAAGACACCGTCACAATCGTCGCGTGCGCCGATCTGTTTGACGGCATTTAGGATGCTGTTGGCGCTGATGCGGGCCACGGTGAAATCATCTGATTGATCAAAGGTCGCCACTGCGGTGGTCTCAAACCCAGCAGCTTGCAGATTGGCCTGCATTTCCAGTGTGACATCAACCGGATACGGCGTGACCAGTGCAACCCGCTTCAACCCAAGTGCTGCTAATGCAGCCTTGCACGCACTGATCGGGTTGGTTGTTTTGGTCTGTGGATGCATCTCGCGGATCAGCGCGTCGACGCGATCTTCACCGATCATCGTAGCGCCGGACGTGCAGGCATAGCCCACCACGTCAAAGCCAAACTGCGTGGGCAACAGGCCTGCGGTGTGCGGTAGATCAATCGCCATCTGCCGCAGCGTATCCGGCGACACCTCCATCGCGTTGGGGATACGCGCCACATAAAGCGCGACGTCACCTTGATCCGGGAAAACTTGCGCAAATTCATGTTCGATAGTTTGGTCTGTCTGCAACACGATCAACCCCAGACGCGCACGCGCGCCAAGGCCGTCATCGGTTACGAATTGTAATGTTTCGACATGTTCAGTCACATTCATTTCCCCAAGAATTCCAGACGCGATAAAGGCCTTAGCCCATGTCCGCGCCTTCTTGTTGCGCAAAGAACGATGTTCCCTTGGGCACAGCCGGCAATTCCATATCGAAAGGTGTGCAACGCACGCGCCCGCTGGCTTCACCGCGCACCAGTTCGTGCGCCAACGTGCTGGGCAAGTGGTTCGGGCTTAGCTCGATTGCATCCTCGGCATAGTAGGTCGTGATGTACAGCGTGCGGGAACTGTCCGACAGGTTTGGCGCAGAGCCGTGCAACAGGTTGGCGTGCATAAGGCAAACAGACCCAGCTTTTCCCGTACATTTTACGATTTTGTCGCGCTGAGCGTCGATGATATCGTCATCCACAGCACCCGTGAACACACCGTCATGCCAATGGGAATGGATTGGGCCTTTGTGTGTACCGGGGAGCACTTCGAGCGGGCCGTTTTCAAGCGTCACATCGTCGATGAACAACAGGGCCGTGATCATATCGTCGTTTGTCATCGGTTCAAACGGGAAATCTTGATGCCATTTCACCTGTGTGGCAGTGCCTGGCAACTTTGAATTGACCTTGCCGTGGTGAAACCGGATGCCCGGGCCAATAAGCTCTGCGCAGAAATCGACCGTGGCCGCATTGCGCATGATGCCCGCGAACACGTCAGACACTTCTTCGGGGGATTGCACGCGGCGCAGGCCGGGCGTTTCAGCGCTGTGACCCGGCTGGAGATCAAAGCGCGGACGGCCATCCAGTGTTTCGCCGTAATCGTCTTTGTGCGTGCGGCTTTCATCGACCCAGCTTGCAAATTTGGCGCGCAAGGCGGCCAACTCGTCCGCGCTCACCGCGTTTTCCACGGCAAGGACACCATCGCGCCAGAACGCGTCTTTCTTCTGCTGTGTCAACAAGCCCATGTGGTTTCCTCTCAATTACTGGTATATACCAGATATTAATGTGGGGAGTTAACCTAAAAAGTTCGAGACCTGTCAATAGAAAACAAAACCTTGATTAAACTGGTATATACCACATATCCTGCTTGAAATTGTGTGCTTAGGGATTCGCATTTTGTTGGACAGGCAAGACACCAAGGGCAAAAAAAGTGATCCGTCGCTCCGTCCTCGCTTTTTGCAGATCGCCGACGAAATTCGCATCCAAATTGCCAAAGGTGTGCTGAAAGAACACGACATTCTGCCATCTGAACGCAGCTTGTCAGAACAGTATGACGTCAGCCGCATGACCGGTCGTCGTGCCCTCGAAGCCCTCGAAACCGAAGGGCTGGTCTATAACGCGGACCGCCGGGGGCGCTTTGTGTCGCCTGCGCGTTTGAAATACAACGTCAGCAATATGGTCAGCTTTGTCAGCACCGCCCAAACCAATGACGTCGACCTTAAAATCGAACTCGTTGATGCAATCGAATACACTGCCGACACCCAAATGGCCGCTCTTCTGGAACAGCCCGAAGGCAGCGCAATCATTGAATACACTCGCCTTTTTCACACGAATGGCCACCCTATCTTTATCGAGGCCGAGTATCTGATTGCAGACCGCTTCCCGGATTTCCTGCAACATGATCTGCGCCAATCCACCACGCAGATCCTTGAAAATGCATACGCCACCTCGGCCAGCACCGGTGACATCGTGATTCGCATGCGCGGCGTGCGCGCAGACGAGGCGAAGCTTTTGAACATTGCCGCCAGCCACACAGTGATTGAACTGGAACAAGTCATCAGAGACGCAGCGGGCGTGCCGTTTTGTTTTGGTCGTCAGGTATGGCGAGGAGAAATGGCCGAGTTTTCGGCCCATGCCATTGTCTCTGGACATCGTTCAGGCCGGGATTGAAGGACGCACCCAAATGACCAAGATCACAACAGCCCCAGACCGGGGATTTCAGGACGCAGAATTCAGCGCGCGCGCGGCAAAGGCGCAAGCCCTGATGGCGGAGTCCGGATTGGCCGGACTGTTGTTGATGAGCGAACAGGATGTGCGCTACTTCACTGGCTTCCACACGCTATTTTGGCAAAGCCCCACGCGCCCTTGGTTCGTATTTGTCCCTGCCGGCGGTAAACCCATCGCCGTGATCCCTGAAATCGGCGCGGAGTTGATGCGCCATAGCTGGTTGGACGACATCCGCACATGGAGCGCGCCCGCGCCACGCGACGATGGCATCAGCCTGCTGAATGACCTGTTGGCCCCCTTATCCAAGGCGGGCGCCAAAATCGGCGTGATGAAAGGTCACGAGACCAAATTGCAGATGCCACTGGGGGATTGGGAACGGCTGATGGCCGGCCTGCCGGGGCTCGAGATTGCCGATGTGACCAGCCTTGTCCAAGGGCTGCGTATGGTCAAATCCGCCGCCGAGATCGAAAAACTTGGGCATATCTGTGCCATTGGCTCGGTGGCATTTGGCAAGGTGCCAGAGGTCATCCATGAGGGGATGCCTTTGGAAGAGGTGTTCCGCCAGTTCCGCCTGACCGCGATCGGGCATGGTGCAGACGACGCACCCTATGTTGTCGGTGCCGCTGATCAGGGCGGTTATGCCGACGTTATCTCGCCGCCATCGCGCAGGCCGCTGCAACATGGTGATGTGCTGATGCTGGATACTGGCTGCACATGGGACGGATATTTCTGTGACTTTGATCGCAACTGGGCCATCGGCCACGCGAGCGAAGGCGCCAAGCGGGCCTATGACGTGCTGTGGCGCGCCACGCAAGCCGGGATCGAGGCCGCAAGACCCGGCAATACCTGCCGTGATCTGTTCATTGCGATGTCGGCGGTCATTGCAGAAATGGACTGCTCTGGCGGTGATATCGGGCGGCTGGGGCATGGGCTGGGGATGCAACTAACCGAGCAGCCCTCGCACGCCGCTTTCGATGAGACTGAGCTGAAAGAAAACATGGTGCTGACAATCGAGCCATCGCTTAGCTATGGCGACGGGCTCATGATGGTGCACGAAGAAAACATTGTGGTGGGCGGGAGCGGTGCAAATCTGCTTACGTCGCGCGCAGCAGCGGATTTGCCGGTCGTTACCTAAGCACGAACCGCAGCGCTAAATGATATCCAATGACATCTTTACCCGATCCATGACGATCGAAGACGTAAATTTGCTGACGTTCGACTCGTCGAAAAAGTACTCTTGGGTAAATTCCTCGTATTCGGCAATGTCCTGCACGATCACGACCAGGATGAAATCGGCTTCTCCTGTCGCATAATAGCACTGCTGGACTGCCGCAGCCGTTCGCATGCGGCGTTTGAAATCATCCAAATGCCTGCGGCTTTCGCGTTCGAGCATGACCTGGACAATCACCGTCATTCCCCGACCCAATTTGGCTGAAGAAAGAACCGCAATCTCCCGCTCGATCACGCCGGTTTCACGCAGCTTCTTTAGGCGTTTTTGGACTGCCGGCGGTGACAACCCGATCTCAAAACCAAGAGCTTCTGCTGTTAAGCGGGCATCACTTTGAACAAGTTTCAGAATTTCGAGGTCTTTATCATCCATGCGTCGATTTAGATCGGCATTTACTCGTTACGCAACACATTTAATCTCAAGGACGTGTATTTTGACGAAATTCCTCCCCTATCGTTAATAAAGTAGAGCATATTAGTCGGGGGGCAAATCTAAAAACCTGTGTAGTAACGGACAATGCGGCTGAAGGGATGCCCTTGCTGTATGGCGCTCGCACACACTCCCCAACGGACGCTACCCTTTTTGGCGCGCGTCTGACGCAACAATGGCAAGGAGGAAAAGCCCATGAAACTCAAGAACACCCTGATCGCAGCGAGCGTCGCAATCGCAGCCACAGCAACGACAGCCTTGGCAGGTCCATTGCAGGATCGTATCGACGCTGGCGAAACAATTCGCATCGGTTTTGCGAACATTCCGCTTTGGGGATACCCGGATGAGAACGGCAATGCGGATGGCTTCACAAATGACATCGCCATCCAGACGCTTGCCAGCATGGGTTTGACAAACATCGAAGCCGTTGTCACCGATTGGGGTGGGTTGATCCCAGGCCTGAAGGCAGAGCGTTTCGATCTTATTACAGGTGGCATGTACATCCTGAATTCGCGTTGTGAGAATGTATCGTTCTCTGAGCCGGTTGCAAAATCCGGTGATGGCGTTCTGGTGCCAGCAGGCAATCCAAACAACATCAACAATTACACCGACATTCTCGATGGCGGCTTCACGATGGTGACGGGTGCAGGTTACAACACCGTTGAGGCCGCACAGCGCGTAGGGATCGAGGAAGATAACCTGATGCAGGTGCCTGGTCCGACAGAAATGGTCGCGGCAATCAAGGCTGGCCGCGCCGATGCGGCGATCTTGACCTATTTCGAAGCGTCAAGCTTGGCCGAAGATCACGATGAAATCGAGCTGGGCGACGTTTCACTTATGCCAATCTGGAGCCAGAACTTTGCTGGCATTGGCTTCCGTCATGAAGATCAGGACTTCCTTGCCGGCTTCAACGAGGCCCTCGCTGGCTACATTGGCACGGATGAAATGATGGCTGTCGTCGCTGAGCATGAATACACCGTGGCTCACCTTCCAGGTGACACGACGGCGGAATGGGCATGCGCCAACCGCTAATTTCTGTTCGCAGACGTATGGAGTGGCAGGCCCCAGCGGGCCTGCCACAATTCTTGATACTACCAGATCGAGGCACTCCTTATGAGTTTACTTGAATTTCTAAGCCAATACTGGCCGCGCCTGATGTCAGGCACGGGCGTGACTGTCGCTCAATTCCTGCTTGGCGCGGTCCTGACTGTGGGTTTGGCGTTAGTGTTCGGCTTGATGAAAATGTCATCAAACAGGGCGATCAAGGGGTCTGCTGTTGTTTACATCGAGATTTTCCGCGGTACCTCGTTATTGGTGCAGCTCTACTGGATCTTCTTCGTTCTGCCGTTGTTCGGAGTGACGCTTGAAAAATTCACCGCCGGTTGGGTGGCCATCGGGCTGAACGCCGGGGCCTACGGGGCCGAACTTGTGCGTGGCGGCATCATGTCAGTGCCCAAAGGTCAATGGGAAGCGGCAACCGCCATCAACATGAGCGCGGCCAGCCGCATGCGGCGCATTATTCTACCTCAGGCATTGGTGAACATGCTGCCTGCATGGGGCAACCTGATGGTCGAGATCTTGAAAGGGACGGCTTTGGTTTCGCTGATCTCGGTAACCGACCTGATGTTCCAAGCCAAACAAATCAACGCCAGCACATATTTGTCGGCGCAGATATTCGGCACGGCATTGATCATTTACTATATTTTGGCTCGCTTTTTGCTGACCCCGTTCATGCGGTGGCTTGAGGGCTTCATGGCCCGCAAATTGGGGAGAGCATAAACCATGTTTGACTGGCTATTCATGGACGAGTGGTTCCCGAAGTTTGATTGGCGCTGGGACTACACATGGGAAATCCTGCCGCGCCTGATTGAGGCAACAGGCAACACTTTGATCGCCGCCGCCGCCGGCTACCTTATCGCCCTTGTGCTTGGCCTGGTCTTTGCCCTTGCTCAGAGGAGCCAGAGCAGGGTTCTGACCTTCTTCGTGCGCGAGTTCGTCGAGTTTGTTCGCTCTACCCCGCTTCTTCTGCAAATCTTCTTTATCTTCTACGTGGGCCCGCAGTTTGGCATTACGCTCAGTCCCTGGGTGTCGGGCATGATTGCCATCGGCTTGCACTACTCTTGCTATCTGTCCGAGGTTTATCGCGGTGGGCTTGACAGTGTGCCAAAGGGGCAGTGGGAGGCCGCGACCGCTTTGAACATGACAACCGTGCAAACATACAAGCGATTGATCATTCCACAGGCTATCCCACCGGCGATTCCGGGCTTGGGCAATTACCTTGTCGGAATTTTCAAAGACACGCCGATGCTGTCGGTGATCGGCGTTGCCGAACTGATCCATACGGCAAACGCAATCGGCTCAGAAACGTGGCGCTACCTGGAAGCATACACCATGGTTGGTATTATTTTTCTAGCACTTTCACTGCCTGCCGCTGGCCTTATCCGCGCATTCGAAGGTTTCGTGCGCCGCAAACTAGGAATGTAAGAAATGGAAGATTTGTCAGATTTCCCACTCGAGATTGTGGGAGAAAAAAATCCGATGGTGAGCTTCAAAAAGGTGCGCAAAGCCTATGGGTCATTGGTGGTGCTGGACGACCTTGATCTGGACGTTGCAGCCGGTGAAATGGTGTCGGTTATTGGACCGTCGGGTTCGGGCAAGACAACCGTTTTACGCATGCTGATGACGTTGGAAAAGATCAACGGCGGGGTCATCTATGTGGATGGCAAGCCGCTAACCCATATGGCGCAGGGTGGCAAACTGGTGCCGGCAAGCGAGAAGCATTTGCGGGCCCGGCGCAGCGACATCGGTATGTGCTTTCAGCACTTCAACTTATTCCCGCATATGACTGCGATCCAGAACTGCATGGAAGGGCCAGTCCAGGTCCTTGGCTTGTCCAAGGGTGAAGCGCGCGACCGTGGTGAGGAACTGTTGGAGCTTGTGGGCATGGCCGATAAGAAAGACCAGCACCCGTCGCGGCTGTCTGGCGGCCAGCAGCAACGTGTCGCGATTGCGCGCGCTTTGGCGATGCGCCCAAAGGTAATGC
>Ga0316205_10005562_pt1 | contig 10381 bp, 7 predicted proteins | sample 3monthpyrite_MG_FD_204941 | JGI IMG/M metagenome (GOLD analysis project Ga0316205, IMG submission 204941) | Microbial mat bacterial communities from mineral coupon in-situ incubated in ocean water Damariscotta River, Maine, United States -... | ecosystem: Environmental > Aquatic > Marine >...
TTTTTATGCATCATGCGACTTTATGGCCCAAAAGAAGAAGCACTTTCGGGTGAGTGGGTGAATCCGCCATTGGTTAAAACCAATAATTAAAAAATCACACAAATTGAGTCACATGAAAAAATTGATTTTAATCTCGGGAATAGTTTTTACCGTTGCCGCTTGTCAGCAAGATGCAGCAGTTAAAGAAAAAAAGAGCGTTCAAACTTACAAGATGACCACCGAAATACCAACTGGTGTTTTAACTCCAGATAAGGTAGAAACAAGTATTGGAACATTGGAGTATTTTGATGGCGTTCCTTCCAAAGAAACATCCGAAAATGTATACGACTATTTAGACCGAATGCGCGGAGTAGATGCTTTTATGAAAGGCATCCCTGGCGCTTCAGTAAGAGGTTTGATAGTAGGTTTAGAAGAAGCCGGAGTAGATCAATACAATAAAGTAGGAATAACCAAAACCTTGTTAGATTCTAAATCGCTGCTCTTAACAGCAAACACATCTACCATTTATATTACACCCTATCTTGATGTAAAAGAAAATGGCCCGCTGGTAATGGAAACGCCTCCAGGCATGCTCGGTGCTTTTAACGATGCGTGGTTTCGTTACATAGCCGACATCGGTCCATTTGGTGAGGACAAAGGAAAAGGTGGCAAGTATTTAATCTTGCCTCCTGACTATGAAGGTGAAATTCCTGAAGGTTATTTTGTGGTAAAGTCACCCACTTATAAAGTATTTGTTTTTATGCGTACATCCATTGCAAATGGCATAGAATCAGCCGTAAACGTGGTTGAAGAGAAGCTAAAAGTGTATCCGCTGTCTGAAATAGATAATCCTAAAGAAATGGAACTAGTCGATATTTCAGGTGTAGACTTTAATACGGTACATACCAATGACTTTTCTTTTTATGAGCATGTAGCAGAATGGATCAATGAAGAGCATGTTGATATGCTAGATGATGTAAAAAAAGGACTCTTTGCCTCCATCGGTATTGAAAAAGGAAAAGCTTTTGCTCCTGATGAGCGCATGAAAAAATTGCTTACAGAAGCTGTTGCGATTGGAAATGCTGCTGCACGCTCCATTACATACTATCCGCGTACCGATATGAATTTAGCAGGTGTTGAAATTTACCCGGATACAGAAAGTTCATGGATCATGGCTTTTGCCAAAAAGGACGTGTTCTTCACTACGGAAACCGGAGGCTTTAATACTGATGCACTGGATATGTTCCATTACAATTATACGGCAGTTACGCCCGCTATGGCTGTAACCATAGAAGGGGCGGGTTCTGATTACGCCATTTCATTTCTGGATGCAGAAAAAAATCCATTTGATGGCGCAAAAGAATATAAATTGCATATTCCGGCAAGTGTACCTGTGAATGATTTTTGGGCGGTAACCATTTACGATACACAAACGAGATCATTGCTTCAGACCGATCAGCAGTTTCCAACAGTTGGTAGTCTAACAGAAGGGTTTAAGCAGAACGAAGATGGTTCTTTCGATGTCTTTTTCTCCCCAAATCTTACTTCAGGAAAGGAAAACAATTGGTTGCAAACCATTCCCGGAAAAAGTTTTATAGTGATCCTTCGTGTATACGGCCCATTAAAACCATGGATTGAAAAAACATGGAGACCAGGTGAAGTTACTTTGGTGGTAGAATAAATAATAATACTGAAAAAATTTAAAATAAAGATAAATCAAAACATCATGAAAAAACTCAGTATTCTTTTCATCATATCTCTTTTTGTTCTGGGTTGTACTAGTCAGAAAGAAGTCACATCCCTGTCACTTGATATACCGGAAGTCCACAAAGGCATTCTTCAGGGGTATCTTTCTGAAGATGAACTACCTAATAGCTTAAAATTGGTTTCACCCCCACCAGAAGAGGGATCTGCGGCTTTTGCTCTTGATCAGGAAATCGCAAGCATGTATGTTGCTTCTGACGATGTATTCAGGAAAGAACAGGCTACGAAAGATGCGGTACTTCATTTCCCTGAAGCAATGGATGCATTTAATAGTATTCTTGAAACTAAAATTTCAGAAGAGGCCACCCCAAATCTCTATATGATTATGCGAAGGACCTTAGCCGATGCTGGCCTATCAACATATGCTGCCAAGAATTCCTACCAAAGGGAAAGACCCTTTATGATGAACAATGCACCGATTTGTACACCCGAAGATGAAGAGGGATTAAGATCAGATGGATCATATCCATCGGGTCATACGGCCATCGGCTGGGCATGGGCACTGATCTTGACAGAGGTTTTTCCCGACCAGACCAATGTAATCCTTATTAGAGGAAAAGAGTTTGGCATCAGCCGCAATGTGTGCAATGTTCACTGGTACAGTGATGTTATTACTGGCCGTATGATAGGCACTGCCGCTGTAGCCCGCTTGCATGCAAATGAGCAATTTATAATTGATCTGGCCGCCGCAAAAGAAGAAATTAAAAAATTAAGAAAATCATAAAACCAATTAAAAGTTTAGTGTTCATTTTTTGCGTATTGGCCACACAGTTTTTATAATCCCAAGATTCTCAAGAAGAATTATCAAAACAAGCAGAAAACCCATTAGCAGACATAATGAGTTTTCCCCTTCAAAAAATAATCTCAATATGAATTATGGGGAGTTTGATCGAAATCTAAATGTTGTATATTTAAAGGTAAGACGTACAAGGTCAAAGGTATGTAGCGTTTCCCACCTCTTACTTCATATTTCGTATTACGTTATTCCCCCCACCAGGGCGAGTGTCTATCCTTGTGTCCAATTTGATGGAGCACAGAGCGACGCAACAAATTTACCTTCCAGGAACAAAGACATAAAAATTGAGTACAAGAATGTGAAATGGCTACCATGGGCTATAGTAATTGGGACTGCACAACTTCCTTATGTAAATGGCGAGGAGGCCTTGTTTGTAACAGGAACCAACAAAGTGGGCAAGATTAGAATTACTGATTGGAATTTTTCATGGGTAGATGAAATTATGATTCCTAACTTTTTACTTTCCTTTTTTTCTCCTTCTCTTTTTTCTTTTTCTTTTCTTCTTCGGTCAATCTTATAAGCGTATCACTATTTATATAAAGCAATTCTGCAGTTTCAATCAATTTTTTCATAATGTCCGCAACATTATCACTGTCATTGGCGAGAGATGTTGCCATTACGCTGGATATCTTCTGCTCCCTAATCAATTTATCCAGTGTGCCATCGAGCAACACATCGCTTTTATATGCTTTTTCTTTAAGTCTTTCAAGTCTTTCTAAATGCGCTTCAGGGGTTTCATCTTTGCGGGTAAAATAAATTTCTCGCAAAACCTGTAAAACTTTACGTCTTAACCGGTCATATTCTTTTTGAATATACTTGTTATCAGAAAGCATGTATTGAGTTACATTTTTTCGCATGCCACGGATGCCTTTTATAGTCTCTACTACATTCCTATTGGCCAATTTTATTCGTGTAAACGCTTCCATGGCTTCTGGGGACAATGAGAATTTACTTTGTGCAAGGGTCGCGTATTTAATTATTTTACTATAAATAATTTTTACTTTATTGTAATACAGTTCATCAATATCAACCTCCAGTTCCTCTTTAGATTTTTGGACCACCTCTTTTAATTTCCTGCCACCTTTTATGTCACTTACGTGCAAATTAAGGCCGTGAGAAACAATTTCGAAAGTTGCTTTTTCAAACAACCTTTTGCTTTCGTCCAGCAGAGCACGCAGGGCTGTTTGCGGATAAGCCAATACACTTTGGTTCAGATATACGGGATACTCAATTTTTTCTTCATCTCTTTCTTTTTCGACGAACACCCTGCTCAAAAATCTGACCAGCAGATTTATAAACGGTATCATTATCAATACACCGATTAAATTGAAAATCGTATGGAAGATGGATAATTTGATCGTGTAATTATTAGCAGCGACACCTGTTGAAAATGAAATATAATTCACAAGTTGTCCCAACTGAGCAATAAAAATAATGGCAATAATGCCGGTCACCATATTGAATATCAGATGTGCCCCGGCAAGTCGTTTTCCAGCAATATTGGCATTGAGTGACCCCAGTATAGCGGTTATGGTAGTCCCGATGTTAGCTCCGATAGCAAGGGCCAATGAATTATCGTAAGTGATCTGCCCGACAGCCAGTGCAGTGAGAATTAATGCCATGGCCGCACTACTCGATTGTAAAACAAGGGTAATCAGAATGCCAATCAAAGTATATACTATCAGACCCCAAAATCCCGGCATCGCAAAATCAGCCAGGTTGATACTGTCCTGATAGATATCAAAGCCTTGTTTCATGAAGTGAATACCCAGGAAGAAGAAACCCAGTCCGGCAAGAACATAACCAATACCTTTAAAGCTTTTTGATTTCTGAAATACGAAGAGAATTCCAAAAGCTAGCATGGGCATTGCTAAGGCAGAAACCTTAATTTTCAAACCGAAAATTGCTACTAACCAGGCAGTTGCAGTAGTGCCTAAATTTGCTCCGAAAATAATCCCTATTCCTGCATAGAGTTCGATCAGGCCTGCACTGAGAAATGAAATTGTAATTACACTAATTAAAGAACTGGATTGTAAAAATGCCGTTACCACGAATCCCAGCCCCAAACTTTTATATAACTTATCTGTCATGCGCCTCAACAACTTTTGCAGTGGCCCTTCTACAAAAACATTAAAGCCCTCTTCCAACATGATCATTCCAAAAAGAAGAATAGCTACACCGGCACCTACTTCCTTGATTGTAGGGTTTACAAAAAATGCCCATCCGAGCAAAACCAGAATAACAGGAAAGAATAGTTTTTTAATCATCTAGTAAGTTTTCAATAGACGAATCTTCATTTAAAACTCAAGGGTGCGCATTGGCTTAGTTTTCAACAGAAATACAGGATAAATAAATTTATGGTTTAAGATTCCAAATAAAATGACGCATTTAGGTAAAGGTCAATACCATTGATTTAGAAATTTCTTATTTGTAAATCTTCAGATAAAAGACCAACCATTACTACTTCTGTTACGCTATCTAATGTGTACTTATAAAGCATAAAGAACTAACTAACCTGGAACCACCAAATATCTTTGGAATCAGTAAGATAGTTTATCTTAGTTTACATAAGTGGGAGTTCATCAATAAGTATATCCCGTTGTCAGCAAAAATCTATTCAATGTATTGCATTATTTTTTTGCTTACATACCTGACTTAACAGGAGATGTAGTCGTACTCATATCTCGAACACATATATATTTTCCATCTCGTTTCTGGAAATAGGACATGTAATTTCCATTATCCTTTTCGTTACCAGAAGAATCGAATTCGGTCCAGGAACCAATCTCAACCGCCATATTACCTTCAGCAAATAAGTCTACAACCTTATATACATTGTAATTTTCAGTTGTATCTTTTGCAATATTATCGGCAATATTGGCTCTGATGGCTGCCTTACCTGAAAGAGGTTGTTCGTTTCGGCTATAACTTATGGCGTCGTCGCTGTAATACGCAGCCACCGCATCAGCATCTTTCGCTTTTTCACCTGCGGCATAGGCATCTTCCATTGCTTGGATTTCAACCCTAACCATTTCCATATCAAGGACTTCCTCTTTTTCTGCAGTTGCACAGGCTGAAAATATTAAAGCCGTAAATGCCAAAAATCCAAATAATCTAATGTTTTTTCTCATAATAGTTATGTATTGTATTGGTTTGGGTATCAATATACAACTTAAGCATGGGGATAATGCGATTAATTATTTTTTTCATTAATTTAATTGGCCAAATAAATTTTGCTTGCAAAGTACTGAGTTAAAAAACATAGCTGATGCAGGGCAAGTAATTAAAACCCGCGCTTTTTTAATACCTTTTATTTGCCAAAAAGATTACGATTAAATAAGGCTCTAAGAATAGATATTCAAATTCAAATAATCGTTTTTAAATTTACCTTCAGGGTCCAATTTTTTACATAGCGCAATGAATTCAGGTAGTTTTTCATATCTCGAAGCCAATATGGATGGGGATATTGAAAAAAGTTTCCCCCAATGCGGTCGGTATTCAAAGGGTTCAAGTTCCTTTTCAATCATGGTAATCAATTTTCCAACTTCTTTTGGGTTTTGCTTCCAGGTGAAATGTATGGCGACACAATCCTGTTGGTAACACGGACTCATCCATAAATTGTCAGCTGCTATGGTCCTGATTTCTGTAATCATCAATTGAGGATAAATTTCCTCCCGCCTTTTTTCCAAAGCCAAAATGGCCGCTAATGCCTTTTCTTTTGGTACAAAAAATTCAGATTGCAACTCTTCCCCACTACTAGGGGTAAATCCCATTTTAAAATGTGGTAACCTGTCATACCATGGACCTGGAACGCCCATCTGTTCCGTACAATTCTCTGAAGAAAGCTCGGTAATAGGGTGTAAATTACGCTCTGCAGCTATGGCTCCAAAATAATCATTTCCTAATTCTTCTATCTGGTCATCAACCTTCCTTTTCACCCAAACCTGACTTATTAAGTCGTCTTGCCAATCGGTAAACAGGCTTACAGAATAACCCCCGGAGAGTATGGCATCAAAATTCTCCTTTAAGGATTCAAGAGGCAGATTTTGAAAAACATCCTGTCGCACTTCAAAAGTCTTCTCCATATCCAAAGTAACTTTTGTTATGATACCAAGAGCTCCAAGATTAACAACGGCCGCATGCAGTATGTTTTCGTCCTCTTCCCTGCTTAACCTAATAATATCTCCATTTCCGGACACCAATTCAAGCCCACTAACGGCGGTTGCCAGGTTTCCATTACCTACGCCCGAACCATGGGTTGCCGTAGCACAGGCCCCGGCTACCGAGATATGCGGCAGGGATGCTAAATTATGAACCGCATAACCCCTTTCATGGAGTTCAGGTGCAAAATCTCCATATTTTGTTCCTGCCCCAACCGTGACCGTCATAGATTCGGTATCAATTCCAATCACTCCCTTCAGGTTCTTAGTAGAAATCTGGTTTAAGGGACTATCAGCAATATTGTTAAAGCAATGACAAGAACCTAAGGCCTTCTGTGTCTGAAGCCTTTTAATGAGTCCTTGTAGTTCTTCTACCGTATTGGGCTCATAGAGGTTTTTAGCCTTATAAACATAATTCCCAGCCCAGTTCTTGCGCAAGACTAAAGGTTCTGTTTCTTTTATCACTTTTTCCTTGTCCCCTTTGCAAGAGGATAAAGGTACTAAGGCTGTTGCGGTGGCAAAGGTGGCAGTTGTTTTTATAAAGTCTTTTCTTTTCATAATTATGCTGTAATTATTTTGGTTCAATAATTAATTCCAAATTCTCATTAGAGCCTGTCATTTCCCAATGTCCTAAGGAGATAGGTATATTCCCAATACCATTTAACTTATCAAAAAAGTCTTTAAGTTTAAATGGTTTTTCCTCCTCTTCCATGTGTTTGGCATAGGCTGCCATGGCGTTTTCCAAAAGATACTTTCCTGTAATATAACTGGTGCCGTATCCTGGTTGACGCAGGTATAGATGCTGTTCAAAAATGAGTAACTCCTTTTCCGTTTTCATCCATCCCCTGGGCGTATACTCCGAGTGTATTCCCCCGGCCTCTTCCATCGTCATTTCGTTGGCGTGCGCATATAATGACCCTAAACCTCTTGCAGCCCTCTGAGCGATCATAATATACACTATTTCCCTGGCCCTGGGACTATCATTATAAAGGCCGGCTTCCATAAAGATTTCTTCAACGGCGGTAGCTGTCCCCTCATTTCTGGAATCAAAAATATTATATAACAATGGACCGCGACGTATTTCACTTTTATGAGGTTCAATCTCCATCCTGGCTAATTCAAACCAATGATAAAAATGGGAATACAAAGGCCTGGGGTCATAATGTTCTCCTATCAGGAAAAAATTTCGTTTCTCCCTGGGGACATATTCACCAAGATGTTCGCGTAAGGCAGGCTCAAAATATGGCTTTACAGTTACTATCTCCTGCTCACTTAAAAAGCTGATAAGACTATTTGCTGCATAATCTGCCAACTTCTGGTAAGCTTCTGGCGAATTAGCATCTTCTAATGCCGGTAAATCTCTATTCTTATGTTCTTCCAATTTTAAGGAAGTCCAGGCCCTTGCCAGCTCTCTTTTCAAAATCATGACCTCATCTTCCCATGTCAAAGGAACAAGGTGTACATTTTGAAGGTACCATGTGTAATTTTCCTTGCCAATACCTGAAGGCCCGGTTTTAAAACCGGCCTGTTCCTTTAACCACAATACGAAATTATCCGTGGAAGCAATGGCTTGGTCTATGACGGATACTATCTCCTCATCAGCTTGTATTTCCTCTTTTTCCTTAAATTTTTTCAGGACCTTACTTTGTTCCTGAATATCTCTAATACCCGTAATCCACAAATCTTTTGCATTAGCTGTCAAGTTCTTTTTAGCCTGTTCATTTAAACCGGGGATTACCTTAAGGTCTTTAATCAGGCGTGTCCGTTCGCTTTCGGATAAAGGATAACTGTACGTCCATAATTCTGTAGTTCCGTGATGCGTGGGGCCTTCATGGGCAGGAACATCACTTTTGGCACTCCAAACAGACTTATAAAAGGCCGGATCTCGTTCCCAGGGCTTAAGAACTCTATAATTAAAATCATAGCCATTCATTTCGGCCCATACGATCATCCAATCAACCTGTTCAGGAACAGACCAGGAAGTGGTATCTATAGCCAGCAGTTCAGCTCTTAACCTATTAAATTGGGGTAGTCTTTTCTCAAAAGCAGACAGCGTATAATCTGGTGCGCCATTCAATTTAGGTGGGTTTTCAAATGACCTCCATTTACTAAACAGACTTACTAAGGCGTCATATTTATTGCTGGTGTATTCTGTTTTTGAGGGTGTCTTTTCCTGTTCTTGCAAACAGCTTACAAACAGGAAAGAGATGAGAATCATTAAAGTAAAATATTTCATATTGGCCTTTTATTTATTATTTCTAAATATATAAATTCCTTCTTCTCTTATAAAACCCTTTCCCACTTAAATTGTTTTGGCTTATTATTTGTATGAAAGTACAGGCATTAGTATCTGGTTTTTTTGAATAATTTCCTTATCATCCTGAATCAAGACCCCGTTGCAGGACAATGATCTTTTGCCGTGATGCGGGTAGGTGCCACCTCGGAATAAAGCAACATCAGTCACTCTATCTATTGTGCGGGTCTCCTTGTCAAATGATATGTAGTTTATAAAATTAAATAGTTTACCTTGGTTTATATAATAGACATATAGTTCGTATGTACTATTTACAATTGTTAGCGGTCATAGCCGTAAACGGACCTTAAAATAACTAACCAACCTAAAAAATATGACCACAATAAAGCCATCATTTACTCCTTTAAAATCTTCTGACCGGATACAGTCTCTTGACATTATGAGAGGAATTGTACTATTAGGAATACTATTAATGAACATTAATGGTATGGGTCTGGCCGGAGCCTATGGAGATCCAACAGTTTCTGGTGGCGATACAGGATGGAATCTTGCAACATGGATTACCACAAATCTTTCTTTTGAAGGTACAATGAGAGCACTTTTCTCGCTATTATTTGGAGTAGGGATGTTCATATTTATGGATAGGCTTGAAAAAAAAGGAGCAGGAATAAATGCTGCAAATATTTATTTTAGAAGACTTATTTGGTTACTGATTTTTGGGTTAATACATGGCTATTTACTGCTTTGGACGGGTGAAATTCTATACCAATATGCCCTAATGGGTTTTCTGGTGTTTTCATTTAGAAATTTGCCCCCTATTAAATTAACGTTTGTTGCATTATTACTCTTTTCCATTGGTGCGTTATGGAATTATGCAGATTATAAAAAGGATATAAAATTCGTCGAAGAAGTAGAACTTGTAAAAAACTATAAGTTAGAGGGTAAAGCATTATCCAGAGAACTTCAGGAAGTCGATATAGAATGGGAAAAAATGGAATGGGAAAGATCTCCGGAAGGCATTGCAGAATATAATACTAATATGCGTAAAGGGTATTTAGACGTGGTGGCGTTTCTTGCTCCTCAAAATCAACATTTCGATGAAAATTGGCCATACAGATATGATTTATGGGATGTTCTTAGCATGATGTTATTAGGTATCGCTCTTTTTAAATGGAATATTCTTTCAGCTGAAAAATCGTATAAATTCTATGGTATAATGGCTGCGTTAGGTTACTTGATTGGGCTCAGTATAAATTATTATGAAATTCACTCAATTATGGAAGGTAATTTTTCGATCTTAAGCTTTTCGAAGGCAAATATTACATACGATTTAGGAAGAGTACCTGTTGCTATTGGCCATGTTGGCGCAATCATGTTGTTTTGTAAATTACCTATTTTAAAATGGTTAAAAATCAGTCTTGCTGCTGT
>Ga0316205_10005563_pt1 | contig 10380 bp, 11 predicted proteins | sample 3monthpyrite_MG_FD_204941 | JGI IMG/M metagenome (GOLD analysis project Ga0316205, IMG submission 204941) | Microbial mat bacterial communities from mineral coupon in-situ incubated in ocean water Damariscotta River, Maine, United States -... | ecosystem: Environmental > Aquatic > Marine >...
CGGTAATTAAGTAGTTCTTCCTGCGCATCATGTACTGCTTTTAAAGACTGGTGAGAGAAGACATTGCCATCTTTAGCCCGGTAGACAATATAGACAGAATCGTCACCACCAAACTGGCTGCGGAATTTATCATAGGCCTGTCGTACTTCATCTGTCTGGCTAAAAAATTGTTCATCTGATAAATCCATTTCGAATTGCATAGCGCCGGGGACAGCAGCAGCAATTACCAGAAAAAAGCCCAGCCAGATTCTTTTTTTAACCCTTAAAAACTTTTCCGGTAACACTTCAAATCGGTTACCTAAACGTTTAAATAAACCATCCATTTGTTTACTCCATGTCTTAGTTTTTCGCTAAATGTGTATTACTTTGATTTAAAAAGTTCTCCGCTTAGCATCGCCAGCGTGGCTTTTAAATAAGCATCTATATCCAGAGTCTGATTGCCGGTCATGATAATTTGTGAGCTCATACCCTGAACCAGACTGAACAGCACCTGCGCGACCGCCGTGGGTGATAGTTCATGATCGATATCACCTTGTTGTTGAGATGCTTCAACCATTTCTACAATCTGACTGAGAATTTTGTGATAGCTGTTGACACCGATATCGGCGAGGTCACAGTTGTGCAACGCTTCTGCCAGAAACATGGCATCCATGCGTACGCTGGTCATGTACAGTGGTTGTTTGTATTGATTGATAAATAAACTGAGGGCGCTTTTATAAGCGGCAATAGGTGAGGCGTATTCCTGTGCACCGGCGAAATCGAATAAACTGCTATTCATCTCATCGCCCATTTTGCAGATGGCCTGAATGATGTCGTCTTTGCTTTCGTAATAGTTATAAACAGCGCCAGGGCTGAGGCGAGCTGCCTTACAGATATCCTGCATGGTGGTTTTATGGAAGCCTTTGTCGGCAAAACAGCTAATGGCAGCCATGATAATTTGCTCACGTCTGGCAGAAGCTTGTTCTTCTGAAATTTTAGGTGCCATAGATCCATCCATAATATAAAACGAACGTTCGTTCTATTTTAGATAAGACGGTTCAATAGTCAATTATTTTTTAGGCATTTAATCCGATTTTTTTCTAAAAGCTTGTAGTAATGCCTTATCCAGAAGGGTGAGGCGAGCGTGGTATAGGCAATTACAAGGATAATACCTGCATAGGTGGTTGCGTCTAAAACACCGGCGGTACGGCCAATTTCAGCAAAGATTAAACCCACTTCACCCCGTGGCACCATCGACATGCCTATCGCCAGTTTTGTGGATATTCGGTCTTTGATCAGAAATGGTCCGATCATTTTTCCTAAAACAGCAATGCCCAGTGTGGTTAGTGAGAAGATCCAGATGAATAAGGAGCTCCAGTCCACAGCTGTTAAATCCAGAGAGAGACCAACCGTGACGAAAAAGATAGGTGTGAACAACTGAATGATGGGTTTCATCTGTGAATGAACATTTTTTGTAAACTGTTCATCGGTTTTAATTAAGGCACCGAGAGGCAGGAAGAATCGTCTGGAGAGTGCAATACCAGCAACAAAGCCACCTAACAGATTTGGGGCACCTGACAGATGAGCAAGATAGGCAAAGATTAAAACAATTGATACCAGCACCACGGGGATTAAGCCAGGTATGTTTGTGTTTCGATCCAGATGATTGATAACAGGTGTTAGCAGTTTTGCAATAACAGGGGCAAGTAAAAAAAACGTACTAACGTAAAGAACAATAGTAAGTATGTTGTTAACATCTACTTTTCCAGCAAAAGAAAATTCATAGAGTACTGCCAGCAAGAAGACACCTAGTAAGTCATCAATCACGGCAGCACCGAGAACTATTTGTCCTTCGTGACTATTGTGTTTTCCAAGGTCAGCGAGAACGCGTACAGTAATACCAATACTGGTGGCTGTTAATGTGCCACCAATGAAAAGAGAAACGAGTATTGAAAGATCAAATAGCCAGTAACAGGATGCAAAGCCAAGAACAAATGGAATAACAAAACCACTGAGAGCGACGACTGCTGCTTTAGAACCGCTCTGAATAAGTTTATCCAGTTCGGTTTCAAGACCCACTTCAAATAGTAGTAAAATAATGCCAATTTCAGCTAGCAAATGGATGACTTGATTTGGTTCAATCCAGCCAAGTAATGAAGGACCCAGAATGATGCCGGCTATTAATTCGCCAATAATGGGAGGTACATTAACCTTGTTAGCAAGTTCCGCAAATAGCCGGGCCGCTACCAGTATTATTGCAATTTGCAGAAGTAAAAGCTGTTCATCCATAATTTACTTTAAAACGTGAATTGCTCTAATGCCAGCAATAATATGTAAATTATTGATTTATATAAAAACATGTCTCAAAAACAGTGCCCTGCTTAACAGGGCACTGGAGACAGGCAGGTTATTCAACTTTAATACGCCTGCGGTGAGAGGCTGCATGTTTTGGAATTGTAAGTTCCAGCAGACCGTTTTTAAATGAAGTTTTTACTTTAGTGTCATCAACCTGAGCTGGCAGGTGAACAGAACGATAAATTTCGCTGGTTCTGATTTCCTGTCTCAGATAATCTCCTTTTTCTTCTTTCTGTTCCTGACGACTATTGGCCTTAATAAGCAGCCGGTTATCAGTGATCGATACTTCAATATCTTTTTTATCTACACCGGGTAGTTCAGCCTTAACCAAAATTTCTTTATCGCGTTCAATCACATCCATTTTTGGAATGTCATTAAATGAAACCGGAAAACTCTGGTCAGCTTTTTCATCATGATGAAATGGGTTGTGCCACAGGTGGTTGAACATGTTTTCGATTCGATGCTCAAGGTTGCTAAAAGCATCCAGATAACCATGGCTTTCATTATTGGAACTTTTTGATAGGTCTTTCTTGGTATGCATGATTAAATCCTCCTTGCTATTAAGTTCATTGTTCATTATGTGCATACATAGCGGACTAAATATTGATTATTATCAAAAGTGAAGGCAACAGGTAATCGATTTTTTTTGTTCAGTGAAAGTACACTTTATTAGCTAAATATCATTACTTTATTCAATAACAAACGATTTAAATTACTGATCGCATACAAAGGCAATGCTATGATGAATAAAATACTTTTTTGGGAAAATACTGGTGATTGAAATTCGTCGAAGTAACGAAAGAGGATCTGCAGATCATGGCTGGCTACAAAGCCACTATACTTTTTCGTTTGCAAATTATTATGATCCTGCTCATATGGGAGTATCAGCATTACGAGTGATTAACGATGATGTGGTTGCTCCGGGCAGGGGCTTTGGTGCTCACTCACATCAGGATATGGAAATCATCAGTTTTGTTAAAAAAGGCCAGATTCAGCATAAAGACAGTGAAGGGAATGTCAGCGTTCTACCAGCTGGCGAGTTTCAGTTAATGAGTGCGGGCTCTGGTATTACTCACAGTGAATACAATCCATCACTTGATGAAACGCTTGAGTTTCTGCAGATATGGATCATGCCTGATAAAGTTGGTATTGAACCGGGATATCAGCAAAAGCAGTTCAACAGAAACCCGGGTTTGAATTTAATTGTGTCACCAGATGCCAGAGATCAGAGTTTTCTGATTCATCAGAATTCCTATTTGTATCATTTAGTATTAAATAACAACGATGCTAGTACGCTGAAAACAAATAATGATCGGGTAGTTTATGTACATTTGATTAAAGGTGAATTGAGAATTAAAGATTCAAAACTGATGCCCGGAGATGGTGCAACTATTTCCCATCTTAATGAAATTGAATTGTTATCAGGCGCTGAAAACACGGAAGCGCTGGTTTTTGATTTACCTTAGATGATGGAAGAGCAAATAGAAAAAGAAATTTCCTGTCCTTATTGCGGTGAAAATATAACCGTATTGATTGATGGTTCAATTCCGCAACAAGAATACATAGAAGACTGTCAGGTATGTTGCAGACCAATAACTTTCCGGGTGAATATAGTTAACGACTACACTGATGTGCAGGTGTTTCATGAAAACGAGTAAGGTGATTGGCGATGTCTGATAATCAGTCTTATCGCAGATGAAAATTACATGACAGAGCAATGCAATCTTTTGAGTAAAGCTGGGATTACACTGTGAATCTGTATCAGATTCTATTCAGCTTCGAATTAAATGAGCTCTATTGTTCTACAAGTTTTTTCCCTCGCTCTTCATTAATACTAAATAGCAGGATTAAGCCAGCAATAAAAAATAGTAATGTAATCAGTAAACTGGTGCGATGATCTCCATCTGTCAGTTTGTTGAGTAATCCGTAGCTGATCGGTCCGATGATGGCTGCAAGTTTTACACACAGTCCCCATAAACCATAATATTCTCCATAATGACCTGGAGGGCTAAACAAGCCAATTAATGCACGACTGCCGGATTGAGATGCACCTAGAGAAATTCCGATTAAGTTAGCGGCAATCCAGAATGTTATTACGTCCTCGCTGTACCAGGCGATTAAAATCGCAATACACCAGATGATTAATGTCAGTATTAATGTTTTTACCGAACCGAGTTTATCCTGCAGGTGACCAAAACCAAATGCACCAATAGCAGCAGTAATGTTAACCACACCAATTAGTATAATGTTTTGTTTTGTATCGAACCCCATCACTTGCTCGGCATAAACAGCAGCCAAAACAATGACGATATAAATGCCGCCATGAAAGCAGGTGAGCGAAATCATAAATCGTTTTAAGTCAGGATAATGTTTCAGGTTGGTGAGTGTGGTTTTAAGTTCGCTATACGTGTTACGAACAATCTGGTGTGATGCCGTATCAGCCGGTTTGCCACGCTCTTTTAACCAAATGAAAGTTGGTAAGGCAGAAACTAAAAAGCAAACTGATACGATGAGCATAGTGACCGGTATAAACTGTTCGGGTAGTTTTCCTGCAGCTTCTGCGTGGTTGATATAAACAAGGCATAAAGCCAGTGTTAATAAACCACCCATAAAGCCTAGCGCCCATCCATAGCCAGATAGTCTACCAATATTCTCTGGCGTGGTCAGCTCGGGAAGAAAAGCGGCAATCAGGTTTTCGCCAGTAGCAAACATATAATATGACAGTATCACTAAGGCCATCGCCAGCCAGGTATCTCCAGCCTGTGGTACAGCGAGTAAAGCCGTGAATGTAATACAGCCTATTGAACTGGCAAATAACAGTCGCTTGCGAACTGCATAAAGGTCGGCAATTGCACCAATAACCGGTGCACTGAAAAGTATCATGAAGTTACCGATGGCAATGGCAAGTGTCCACAGCAAGGTGGCGCTACCAGAGTCAAAACCACCCGACATCGCAATGCCGGATACAAACCAGGTATTAAAAATGGCTGTTAATACAACAGTGGCGTAACCTGAGTTCGCAAAGTCATACATCGCCCAGGAGATTTTTTCGCGCAATAAGCTGTTCTTGTTATCCATGCGAGAACTTTGTAACATCGGTGGAAGAAAATCAACCAGTGTTTTAGTAAATCGGATTTACAAAGAGTGTATGTATAAAAAACATAAAAATAAACTGATCATCTTATTGCTTTTAATAGTGCTGGGTTTTGCTTTGCAAGTCTCTGGATTATTAGAGCCTCTTTTGCTTATACAGTATGCACGCGAATATGCAGATGCCTGGTGGTTAATTATTGTATTGGTGCTGTTACAGGTAGTATTGTTTACATTTGCACTGGCAGGATCTACTTTTTTGTGGGTAGCGGCAACATTGTATCCTCCGGTAACTTCTAGTTTGATACTCGCCGCTGGTGCGACATTTGGCGGTCTGTCGGCTTATTTTTTCTCGCAACGTCTGACCGATGACTGGATACATAAAATTGAAACCTCTAAGGCTTATCGTTTGCTCCAGAAAAATGATAATTTTTTTACTTTGCTTGCATTACGATTATTTCCGGCATTTCCTCATGCTGTGATTAATTACAGCTCTGGCATTTTAAAGATAAAGCTAAAGTATTTTTTACCAGCGGCTTTTATAGGTATTGCTCTAAAGTCTTATGTGTTTTCTAAGGTAATTTATAAAGCGGCCAGCTCCGGATCGTTTTATGATTTACTTGACCTAAGTGTTCTGGCACCGTTGATATTTTTATCGGTGTTGATTGTCGTTGGTATGCTGATTAATCACTACCGCGAAAAGAACAAGTTGTGATTATACGGTTATAACTTAAGTGGTTTAACTGGCTCAGTCATCCAGCTATGATCTTTTTCCCAGTCTATTTTGGGATCATCAACATACAATTCAACTTCATTGCCGTCAGGATCGCTTAAATAAAGGCTCTGGCTAATCGTGTGATCTGACATGCCATCAATAGGGTAGTCATTAGACTTTATTTCGGCTAGTTTATTTTTTAGTGTTTCAAGATCCTCACCGATTTTCCAGCCAACGTGATATAGACCAATTCGTCTTCCAGCCGGAGCAGGCGTGCTGTCTTTGACTTCAATCAGTAACAGTTCATGATGGGTTGACCCGCCTGTCAGAATGGCTGCCTGATCATTAAAAATCTTACCCGTTACATTCAATCCGACAATTCGTGTATAGAAATCAACCGATCTGGTGAGATCTTGAACATAAAATACAACGTGGCCTAATGTTGTCATGATAATACCTTATTCAATTAAGCGGGCAGTAAGCCTGTATAGCTGACACCTTTACGAGCTTCAGACATCCAGTCTGCAACTGTTTCTCGCCATCTCAGATAATGTTGTGTGCTTTTATGAGCGATGGCATCCTGTTCCGAGTTATAGGCTTCGTAAAGCACAAATTCAGTTGGTGATTCTGGCTGTTGCAATACATCGAATCGACAGTTACCAGCTTCCTGTACAGAAGCGATATGATTGGCTGTACTGGCTTCGATAAAGTCATCAATATGTTGTTCCTTTACGTGAACATAAACTATCGTGACATACATTGGAAAATCCCTTGATTTGTTATTCATTCGTGATCTTTGAACTATATACTGCTGATACAGACTAAACAATATTGCTCGTTTTATGTAGGTAGGAATCGATAAATGAAATATATCTTAAGTTTTCTGACAATGATGGCATTAACAACAACGGTAAATGCAGAAACAACAGAGGGAACAGAATCAGTGGTACTGGCTGGTGGCTGCTTCTGGTGTATTGAATCTGATTATGAAAAGCTTGAAGGTATTGTAGAGGTCGTGTCTGGCTATTCCGGTGGTGAACTAAAGAATCCAACCTATAAACAAGTGTCAGCAGGAAATAGCGGTCATATCGAAGTTGTCAAAGTTATCTATAAGCCTTCCGTTATCAGCTTCAAACAAATCATTGATTACTTCTGGATTCATGTTGATCCGACCAGAAACGATGGTCAGTTCTGTGATCGTGGGCCACAATACAGACCGGCTATTTTTTATAAAAACGCAAAAGAACATAACATTATTCTTGAATCTCAAAAATATATTGATGAACACAAACCCTTTTCTGAGCCTTTAAAAGTTGAGCTGATAGCAGCCAGTGAATTTTATGATGCTGAGGATTACCATCAGGACTATTACAAGAAAAACCCTATTCGATATAACTTTTATCGTTTTAATTGTGGGCGAGATGCACGTGTTGAAGAGCTATGGGGAGACTTCAAGTAGTCAGCTCATTGATTCATATAATTCACAATTAAAATGTTTGTCATAAAAATATTATAAAAGATTAATGCTGTAATAAAACCGTCATCTGATGCAATTAAACTATGATCATTGCATTCGATGGTTGTTTTAATTCATGTCAGGTTACAGATTAAAAATATTTTTAATAATATGTCTTTTTATTTTTTTTAGTAGTGCAAATGCAGCTCAACAACTGCTTCGTATTCACGGATCCAATACAGTGGGCGCTGCCTTAGCGCCAAAACTGGTTCGGGGCTGGTTGTCTGAATATAATTATGCCGTGGTGTCAGATTATGAAACAGACGCTGAAGAGCGTCTTATTGCCGCAAAAAACCATGCTGGTGATGTTTTAAAAATTGAAATACATGCTCACGGCTCCAGTACTTCATTCAGAAGTCTTGGTGCTGGTATTGCCGATATCGGTATGTCGTCCCGCCCTATAAAGAAAAAAGAAATCAAGAAGCTTGCTGCACTTGGAAAAATGGACAGTTCTGAATCAGAATACATCATTGCTATAGATGGTCTGGCTGTTATCGTTAATAAAACAAATCCGCTTAGACAGATTGATAAAAATAAACTTAAAGACATTTTTTCGGGGAAAATAAAAAACTGGTCAGAGTTAGGTCCGATAAAAGGGCGTATTAATGTTTATGCGCGTGATGATAAATCGGGCACGTATGACACTTTTAAAAATCTGGTTTTATCTAAAAAAGTAGCTCTAACAAGAACTGCGCGACGCTATGAGTCAAATGCAAGGCTGTCTGATGATGTTTCACAAGACCCAAATGGAATTGGTTTTGTAGGTCTGGCCTATATAAGAAATTCACAGGCGCTGGCGATATCTGAAGGTAGTGCACTGGCACTCTATCCAGATGAATTTAATGTGGCTACCGAGGATTATATTTTGTCGAGGCGTTTGTTTCTTTATGTGCCTGAAAATAACAGACATGCTTTAGCTAAATCATTTGTTGAATTTTCGGGATCAAGAAAAGGACAGGAAATTGCAGCTAAAGTCGGCTTTGTATCACAGCAGGTGATTGCATATGATAAGCCACCTGTTATAAATGCGCCGGAAGAATTTAAAAAATTCACTATCAATGCCAAACGTCTTTCATTGAATATTCGTTTTCGTAAAGGGATGACAATACTCGACAACAAAGCATTGCATGATGTGGAAAGACTTATTGGTTATATGAAACAACCAGAGAATCAACAAAAAAGATTAATGCTATTTGGTTTTGCAGATGCTGACGAAGTCATTCCATATATGAGTCTTTCTCTATCTATCGAGCGTGCAGACCGAGTCAGTGATGTCTTGCAACGTTTTCATCTAAATCCGGTCAGAGTCAGAGGCTACGGGCAGGAACTGCCTGTATCGAGTAACAAGACATTACAGGGACGAATTCGTAACCGACGGGTTGAAGTCTGGGTCCACGATAAAAGTTGATAGTAGTATCTAACTTACTTTTTACAAATGTCCCGATAACTGTTTTTCAGCCAGTTCGTAGCCAAAATCAATCATTTCATTGGCACGATGAAATTCAAGTATTTTACATGTGTTGCTGGGTACTTCGAGCAGGTGGTCAAAATTATAGCCGGCCAGTTTAAAGCGGGTAATGGTGTTTTGCATCGATTCATAAGTTTTCATAATGACATCAAAAACATCTGTCTGCTCAACCTCCTGAGTTTTGTATTTTTGCTGTAGCTTATCAATGTAATTCGATATTGCAGAAAGATAACCATTTTCAATTTTAGGTTCTTCAGTGATTTTTAAATCGGTATCATAGACACGCTTACCACTTAAACTCACGGCAATTGTGATATCGGTCATGTTTGTTAGTGTTGGTGCAACTGGTATTGGGTTGAGCATTGCGCCATCGACCAGCATGTGACCATTGTAGTTTACAGGTGTAAAAATAGTAGGAATAGAGATAGAGGCTCTTATGGCATCAAACAAAGGGCCATCATCAAACCAGACTTCTTTTTCTGCATCTACATCACTGGCAACCGCAGTAAATTTAATTGGCAGGTCTTCTATATTGATGTCGCCCAGTAGTTCTTTTAATGTTTGCATGATTTTATCGCCACTGAAAAGACCGGAACGGCTGAAGGCGAAATCGAGCAGTTTAATGACGTCTTTCTTTTGCAGTGCTCGTACCCATTTCTCATAGTCATCAAGTTTACCAGCGCCATAGACTCCACCAATAAGTGCGCCGATTGATGAGCCTGCGATGGTCGTGATGTTGTAGCCGTGCTCTTCAAGCCAGTGAATGATGCCTATGTGTGCAAGGCCTCTGGCGCCTCCGCTACCAAGAACTAATGAAACTGTTTTATTAGAGTTATTCATGCTAGCTACTCTTACCAGGGTAGTGTTAGCTTATGTTAGAAAGCGGCTCAAGATCAAGTCGTAAGCAACCTCGAAGGTGAGGGGCTGAACTGTATATAGCAATATTGAAACTAAGTGATCTGGCAATTGTCTTTAAGGTAGTCGTAAACTTCACTACTGGAACCTTGAAAAATAACCCGGTCAGTTTTCTTCGTTAACTGGTAGTCGTACATCGGATCGTAATAATCGACTAATAAACTTTTTATCCAGTCACGGTGTAAGCTTGAATCATTGTTGTTTCGTTGTTCCTGTATGGCCTGGTGCATAATCACATCAAGTTGCTTGTATCGTTCGCCACCAAGTCGTCGTTCAATTCGCTTTAAAGAACCCAATAATTGTTCAGACCATTTATTAAAGCCTGTTTCTTTGCCGTGAAAG